>Ga0315330_10002099_pt1 | contig 13589 bp, 9 predicted proteins | sample M140m34915metaG_FD_203453 | JGI IMG/M metagenome (GOLD analysis project Ga0315330, IMG submission 203453) | Ammonia-oxidizing marine archaeal communities from Monterey Bay, California, United States - M1 40m 34915 | ecosystem: Environmental > Aquatic > Marine > Intertidal zone | place: USA...
GGCAAAAAAATAAATAATGTAAAATACGGTTTTAATTCTGATATATATGGTGAAGCATCCTATCAATATATATGTGAAGCCGTAAATTTAGCTTTAATGAACAAAATTGATGCTATTTGTACAGCTCCTATAAGTAAAAAAGCGCTCCAAATGGCAGGATATAATTTTCCTGGACATACTGAACTTTTAGCACACTTAACTAATACAAAAGAAGTATCATTAATGCTTTCTACTCCAAAAATGAACGTAATTCATGTTACAGCACATTTAGGACTAATTGAAGCTATAGAAAATATTAATTCAGATTTAGTATTTAGAACTATAGAAAGAGGTAGAAATATTACGAAAAAACTAATTAATAAAGATCCAAAAATTGGAGTATGTGCGATCAATCCTCATGCTGGTGAAGAAGGCTTATTTGGAAATAATGAAGAAGAAATTAAAATATTACCCGCTATTAATAAAGCCTTAAGTTTTAATTGGAATATAAAAGGTCCTCTTCCTTCCGATAGTTTATTTTATCAAGCTGGTCTTAAAAAATTTGACTTAATTGTAGCTATGTATCACGACCAAGGTCATGGGCCAGTAAAAGTTATGGGTATAGATGAAGGAATAAATATTACAGTAGGACTTCCATTAATTAGAACTTCTGTAGACCATGGAACTGCTTATGATATTGCGGGAAAAGGTATAGCAAAAGAAGTCAATATGAAAAATGCAATATACAAGGCATTTAATTTAATTAAAAAGTAGTTTTATTAATTTATCTATAAAACCTAATAAAAATTTATATCAGTAAAAGTAAGTGGCGGGAATGACGGGACTCGAACCCGCGGCCTCCGGCGTGACAGGCCGGCGCTCTAACCAAACTGAGCTACATCCCCTAGATAATATACTGTATATATATTCGTTCACTTATATACAACCTTATTAATAAAAAAAATAATGGTGGGCGATGACGGGATCGAACCGCCGACCTACTCGGTGTAAACGAGTCGCTCTCCCAGCTGAGCTAATCGCCCTTTATTTGCTTAAATATAAAATTGCCGACTTGTAAATTAAAAGTCGGCAATCTTTATAATAGACTTTCTTATTTATTAACTGATTCTTTTAAACTTTTTCCTGGGCGAAACTTAGGTTGTTTTGAAGCAGCTATTTGAATAGTTTCTCCTGTTCTAGGGTTTCTACCCGTAGTAGCTTTTCTATTTGCAACCATAAAGGTTCCAAATCCTACTAAACGTACTTCACCGCCAGATGATAATTCTCCACTGATTGAACCAAATACAGCTTCAACTGCATCTGAAGCTTGTGTTTTAGAAATTCCTGCTGATGATGCTACTGCACCGATTAATTCATTCTTATTCATAAAGCCCCCTTCTGATATTGTTTATATAAGTATTCACATTATTTAATAGACATTATTAATAAAAGTCAAAGTAAATATATTAATGTTTTACAATGTTCTCATGACTTGTACTACCATTATTTTGACTATTTTTTAAAAATTCTGCTTCATCCCATTTTATTGGAGAAGGTTTATATTCTAAAGCATGTTCAATAACATCATCTAAATGTGTTACCAGAACTATTTCAATATTACTTTTTATCTCGTCATCTACATCCTTTAAATCTTTTTTATTATCAATAGGAATTAATACTTTCTTTATACCACCTCTTGAGGCAGCTAAAAGTTTTTCCTTAAGTCCTCCTATAGGCATTATTCTACCTCTTAAAGATATCTCTCCTGTCATAGCTACGTCACATTTTACTGGTATACTAGTAAGTACTGATATCATTGAAATAGCTATAGCAGCTCCTGCAGAAGGGCCATCTTTTGGAGTCGCTCCTTCAGGAACATGAACATGAATATCTTTTCTTTCAAATAAGGGGGGTTCAATTCCAAATTCAACAGCTCTAGACCTAACATAACTAGTAGCAGCTTGAACTGATTCTTTCATGACATCTCCAAGCTGGCCTGTAATTTGTTGTCTGCCTTTACCAGTCATAGTTACGGCTTCAATAGACAACAAATCACCACCGAAATCTGTATAAGCTAAACCTGTAGTGATTCCTAATAAATTTTCTTTATCAGCTAATCCATGTCTAAACTTTCTAATACCAGCGTATTCTTCTAGATTGTCAGTAGTAATTTCTATAGTTTTTTCTAAGCCTTTAACTATCTTTTTGATAGCTTTTCTACATAAAGATGCAAGTTCTCGCTCTAACCCTCTTACTCCCGCTTCTCTAGTATAATATTTAATTAAATCACCTAAGGCCTCATCTGTAATAGACCATTCCTCTTTTTGTAAACCATTTCTATCTAATTGTTTTGAAATCAAGTGTCTTTTTGCAATTTCTATTTTTTCATTTTCTAAATAACCAGATAAATTTATAATCTCCATTCTATCTAATAGTGGTCTAGGCATGTTAAGTGAATTAGCAGTAGTTACAAACATTACATCAGATAAATCATAATCCACATCTAAATAATGATCATTAAAAGTACTATTTTGTTCAGGGTCTAGTACTTCTAAAAGAGCCGAAGCAGGATCTCCTCTCCAATCAGAACCTATTTTATCAATTTCATCTAATAAAAATAAAGGATTAGAAGATTTACCCTTTTTTAAACTTTGAATAATTTTTCCAGGCATAGATCCTATATAAGTTCTTCTATGTCCTCTTATTTCAGATTCATCCCTTACGCCTCCTAATGAAATTCTAACAAATTTTCTACCTGTTGCTCTCGCTAGTGACTTACCTAATGATGTTTTTCCAACTCCAGGTGCACCCAAGAGACAAATTATTGGTCCCTTAAGTTTTCTAGTTCGACTTTGCACAGCTAAATATTCTATTATTCTATCTTTAACTTTATCTAATCCAAAATGATCCTCATTTAATATGTTTTCAGCTTCATTTAAATCATATTTAACTCTAGTGTATTTTTTCCATGGTATAGAAATCAACCAATCTAAATAATTTCTTACAACTGAAGACTCTGCTGAAGTTGGGCCCATTCCTTTAAGTTTTTTAAGTTCTGATTTCGCCTTTTGTTTAGCTTCCTTTGTTAGTTTTAACTTATTAATTTTTTCTTCAAATTCAGAAATTTCATCTTTACTATCATCTTCTTCAGCTAATTCTTTTTGAATTGCTTTCATTTGCTCATTTAAATAGTATTCTTTTTGTGTTTTTTCCATTGAACGTTTGACTCTGGATCTTATTTTTTTTTCTACTTTAATAACAGATAAGTCATTCTCAATAAATTCTAATATTTTCTCCATTCTTATTGATGCAGTTAATTGTTCTAATAAATCCTGCTTTTCAGATAAAGAAATATTTAAATGTGAAGCAATAGAATCTGACATCTTTGATATTTCTTTAATATCAGAAATAGTATTTACAACATCAGAAGTAATTTTTTTATTTAATTTTGTATATTCTTCAAATTGTTCCGATGCAGTTCTTAATAAAGCTTTTTCTTCTAAACTATCAATTTTATTATCTTCTGTAATTAATTCAAAACTAGCTTGTAAATAATCTTCATCTCCACAAAAATCTTTGATAGCTATCCTTTTTCCGCCTTCAATCAATACTTTAACAGTACCATCAGGCAACCTTAAAAGTTGTAAAATCTTTCCCAGTGTTCCAATGTCATATACATCTTTATATTCTGGCTCATCATGTGCGGAGTCTCTTTGTGTTACTAAAATAACCTCTTTGTTACTATTCATAGCATTTTCAAGTGCTTTTACTGACTTATCTCTTCCAACAAATAAAGGAGCCACCATACTAGGAAAAACCACAATATCTCTTAGTGGAATAAGTGGTAATATATTTGAACTATTTTCATCAACCATAAGTAATGCTCCAAAATTAATTAATTAAACATACACTAATGTTGGGTATATATTTAAAAATTTCAAGTATAAAATAAAAAGTTATCTCAAAGAAGATTTAATTTTTTTATCACTTTTTGAATAAACTACTAAAGGGTCTTTATTGTCGCTTATTACCTCTTTATTAATTACTACTTCTTCTACATTATTTAGCTTTGGTAGCTCAAACATAGTATCCACAAGAGTACTTTCTAATATAGATCTTAGACCCCTTGCGCCTGTTTCTCTAATTAAAGCCCTATCTGCAATAGCATCCAAAGCATCATCAGTAAAAGTCAACTTAACATTTTCCATATCAAACATTTTTTCATACTGCTTTATAAGAGCATTTTTTGGCTTAGTTAAAATATTTATTAAAGCTGACTTATTTAAATCTTTTAAAGTTGCAATAATTGGTAAACGGCCAATAAACTCTGGAATTAATCCATATTGAAGTAAATCTTGAGGTTCTAGATTTAATAAAAGTTCCTCATTTCTTTTATTATCTAGTATAGGTAATTCAGCACTAAACCCTATTGAACTAGCTGTTCCTCTCTTAGATATAATTTTTTCTAATCCACCAAAAGCTCCTGCACATATAAAAAGTATATTAGTAGTATCAACTTGTAAAAAATCCTGTTGGGGATGTTTTCTACCTCCTTGAGGAGGAACACTAGCAACTGTTCCTTCCATAATTTTTAATAAAGCTTGCTGAACTCCTTCACCACTAACATCCCTAGTAATTGAAGGGTTATCAGATTTTCTGCTTATTTTATCAATTTCATCAATATAAACTATACCTCTTTGAGCTCTTTCAACATTATAATCAGAAGCTTGAAGAAGTTTTAGAATAATATTTTCTACATCTTCTCCAACATAACCTGCTTCTGTAAGGCTTGTTGCATCAGCCATAGTAAATGGAACATCTAAAAATCTAGCTAACGTCTGCGCTAGAAGTGTTTTCCCGCTTCCAGTTGAACCAATCAATAAAATATTTGATTTAGCTAATTCTACATCATTTGAAGTTGGTTTATGATTTAATCTTTTATAATGGTTATAAACTGCTACAGATAAAACTTTTTTTGCAGAAGACTGTCCAATAACATATGTATCTAAAAAATCAAATATCTCAGATGGGCTTGGAACATCTTTTGAAGACTTAAGTAATGAAGTTTTACTTTCTTCTTTTATAATATCTGTACATAAATCTACACACTCATCACAAATAAACACATTTGGGCCAGCTATTAATTTTTTTACTTCATGCTGATTTTTTCCACAAAAAGAACAATACAATTTTTCTTTCTCTGCTTTTTCATTATCGGCCATTTTAATTCCTAAATTAATATAAATTTATTTATTAAGTTAATCTTATCATTACCTTTTATCAACAATTTCATCAATTAAGCCTAATTCTTTAGCTTCATTAGGATTTAAAAATTTATCCCTTTCAAGCATTTCACTTATCTTTTTTACTGTTTGTCCTGTGTGCTTACTATATATGGAATTTAGTCTACCTTTTAAGTCTATAATTTCTTTAGCATGTATCTCAATATCTGTGGCTTGTCCTTGAAATCCACCAGAAGGTTGATGAACCATTACTCTAGAATTTGGTAGAGCAAATCTTTGACCTTTCTCTCCAGCAGCTAATAATAGAGAGCCCATAGATGCAGCTTGACCAACACACATCGTAGAAACTGATGGTTTAATATATTGCATTGTATCATATATAGCTAAACCAGAAGACACTATTCCACCTGGAGAATTTATATATATTGAAATAGATTTATCAGGGTTTTCTGCTTCCAAAAATAATAATTGAGCAATTATTACTGTTGCCATATCATCATGAACAGCACCAGTTATAAAAATAATTCTTTCCTTTAATAATCTTGAAAAGATATCAAATGCTCTTTCTCCCCTTCCAGATTGTTCTACAACCATAGGTATTAGAGAACTCATATTTATGCTATTTTTATTATCTATGTTCATATTAATACTTTCCTAATATAATTTATTTTTTGGGCTTTACTTTAATATTTTTTTTAGCTCCAGTTTTACTTAGCTTTTTATTTTTTGACTTAGCTGTTGCATCTTCTACCACATTATCCTCATATAATTTCTCTGATGATACCTTTACATCTTTAATAGTGCACTTACTTATAATATGATCTACTACTTTTTCCTCAAATAAAGGAGCTCTAACAGCATTTGCTGCTTCAGGATTTTTCTGATAGAATTCAATTACTTTATTTTCCTCACCAGGATATTTTCTAGCTTCTTGCATTACAGCAGTTTTAATTTCATCTTCAGTAACTGTAATTTTATTTACATCACCTATTTCTGCCATAAGCAAACCTAGTCTAACTCTTCTTTCAGCAATTTCACTATATTCTTTTTTTAATACTGAATCTTTTTTTCCTTTATCTATATCATCAATAACGCCTGCTTTTCTATCTTGTTCAAATCTATCCCAAATAACTTTGTTTTCATTCTCTAGCATTGTTTTAGGAACATCAAATTTATATTGTTTTGATAAACTATCTAAAAGGTCTCTTTTAATTCTATTTCTAGCTGTTGCTTTATAATTAATTTCTATCTGGTTCTTAATTGCTTCTTTTAAAGATTTCAAATCAGGCAAACCCATTCTAGTAGCTAATTCATCATTTATCTTAGACTTTTCAGCCTCCAATATATCTTTAACAGTTACTTCAAAAGTTGCTGGTTTACCGGAAAGGTCTGCTTTTTGATAATTTTCAGGAAAACTAACTTCTACAGATTTTTTATCATTAATATTTAAACCAACTAATTGATCTTCAAATCCAGGTATCATTTGCCCAGAGCCAAGCTCTAATCTATGATTTTCAGCTGTTCCTCCATCAAATAATTTCCCATCCATATATCCTTTAAAGTCTATTAAAACAGAATCTCCAACTTTAGATTTACGCTTCTTTTTAAGTGGTGCATATGACTTTTGATTATTAGCAATATCCTCTAAGGCCTTGTTTATATCTTTATCTTCAACTTTTGCTATTAATCTATCAAATTTTAATTTTGAAAAATCTTCTATTTTTATATCAGGCATAATTTCAAGATTTAAAGTAAATTCAACATCTGTTCCATCTAGAGGTTTACCCTTAAAATCAACTTTAGGTTGCATAGCAGGTTTAATTTTTTTATCAGTAAAAAGCTTCCTCATACTATCTGAAACTTGTTTTTCTACTACCTCTCCTGAAACCTGGGTACCAAAACGACTTTTAACTATCGTCATAGGAACTTTACCTGGCCTAAAGCCATCAATTTTAGCAGTAGAAGCAACTTCTAATAATCGCTTATCAATAGCTTTATTAATTGTTGCTGAAGGTATTACTATCTTATAAGATTTACTTAATCCTTCACTTTTTAATTCAGTTACCTTCATAGTTTTTCCTCAACTTATGGTGCGGATGGAGGGACTTGAACCCCCACGCCTTACGGCACTAGAACCTAAATCTAGCGTGTCTGCCAATTTCACCACATCCGCAATTAATTTATATTCATAAAAATAGTTATATATATTATATAGGGAAATCTAGCTAGAATTTAATTAAAATAATATTAATTATTATTTGTCAATACTTGAGCACAAGCATCTACTATTGCTTCTGCATTTAAAGAATAATTCTCATATAGGTCTTTTAAGTTACCAGATTGACCAAACTCATCAACTCCAAGTGATATTATTTTTTTTCCTACAGCACCACCTATCCAAGTTAAAGTAGAAGAATGCGCATCGTTAATAGATATAATAACACTATCTCTATTTGAAGTTTCAAATAGCTCTTCAATTCTTGACTTATTATTAACTCCAGAAGATTTATTTTTGTGTGATTGCTTCCAGTTTTTATATAGTCTATCATTAGAAGTGATAGATAATACAGAAACATTTATTTCGTCTTCCTTTATGATTTCAACAGCTTCTAATACCTCTGGTGCCATGACACCAGAAAAAACTATTGTAATATCACTTGGTTTTTCAGATTTCTCTAACCAATAACCTCCTGATAAAATTTCATTTTCTAAAGAAGTATTTAATGTTCTTTGCAGTTGAGTAATATTTCTAGTAGATAGTCTAATATAAACTGAACTTCCATTTTCTTCCTGCATAAAACTAAAAGAATATCTTAATATAACTTCCAACTCATCTGCATAAGTTGGCTCAAACATAAGAAGACTAGGCTGCCCTATTCCTATTAATGGAGTAATAATAGATTGATGAGCTCCGCCTTCTGGACCAAGTGAAATTCCAGAGGGGGTTGCTATTAACAAGAATCTTGCATCTTGATAAACAGCATAATTTAAGGCATCAAGTCCTCGTGAAATAAATGTGTCATAAATTGTTCCTATAGGAATTAGAGAAGAGCCAAACATTTTTTTTGATAAACCCGCAGCCCCTAAAGCTAAAAATAGATTATTCTCTGCAATACCCAATTCAAAATGTTGGCCATCTGGCGAAACATGCCACTTTTGTGCAGAAACAACTTTTTCATCATGAAAAATATCGGTTCTTTTTACTCTGTTATATATTTTTTTTTGATTAACCCATCCTCCCAGACTAGTTGAAACTGTAACATCTGGAGAAAATGTAACTATTCTATTACTTAAATCTGATTTTTCTTTACCAATTTCATTAATGATCCTTCCAAATACCTCTTGAGTATTAGATAAATTTCCTCCTTTAAATTTTAGCTTTTCTGGTATTTCAATTTTATGATCCGAGTAAGTTCTGTTATTATTTTTATAAAAAGAACTTTTAGATAAAAATTTGATTAAATCTTTTTCAGAAGATTTAATTCCTGAATAATGATCCCATTCATCCCCATTAGCTATATTAAGCTCACTCTTATATACCTCCATTTGTTCATTGTTCATTAAACCTGCATGATTATCTTTATGGCCAGCCAAAGGTAAACCAAATCCCTTAGTCGTATATGCTATAAAACATGTTGGAACATCATCATTGTCAGCCTCCATAAATGCTTCTAAAACTGCTTCAACATCATTGCCTGCTAGGTTTGACATGGTATCATTTAACTCTGAATCACTTAAAGCATTTATAATTTTTAAAGCATCTTTATCATTTTTTAAATCATTATTTAGATGTTCTCTCCATCCTTTACTACCTAAATAAGAAAGTGCTGAATATAAATCATTTGGACAATTATCAATCCAATTTAATATTTTATTTCCACCTTTTATTTTTGATAAGCGTTGAAGTTTCTTGCCATACTTTAAAATAACAACTCTCCACCCCATAGAAGCAAATAACTCATCAATTTTTAAATGAAGCTCGTCTGCTACTACGGCATCAAGAGATTGTCTATTATAATCAATAACCCACCAACAATTTCTAACATTTTGTTTCGCACCCTCTAATAAAGCTTCATATATATTTCCCTCATCAAGTTCTGCATCACCTAGTAATGCTACCATTTTTCCAAACTTATTTTGTTTATTAATAAAATTATGTTTGTATAAATAATCTTGCATTAAAGAACCAAATATAGTGATGGCTCCACCTAAACCAACAGACCCAGTAGAATAATCTACATCATCTGTATCTTTTGTTCTTGAAGGATAGGATTGCGCACCTCCAAAACCTCTAAAATTATCTAACTTCTCTTTAGTCTGATTACCTAATAAATATTGTATTGAATGAAAAACGGGAGCAGCATGCGGCTTAACGGCTACCCTATCTTCAGATTGTAAAACTTTAAAATATAATGCAACCATAATTGAAACAATTGAGGCTGAAGAAGCCTGATGACCGCCAACTTTTAATCCATCCTCAGACTTTCTTATGTTGTTGGCATTGTGAATCATCCAAGCTGATAACCACGAAACTTTTTTTTCTATATCTTTTAAAATTTTTAAATCTTTATCAGATACTTTTTTAAAATTTGGAATATTTCTTAATTTTTTACTATTCATTATGTCCTCTATAAAAAATTAACTCAATAATACCTAATTATATAATTTTTATATTGCAAAATTTGCTAAAAATATTATAAAATTAGCAATAATAATAATATTCAAATTTAATAAATAGTATAAAGTTGTGAAATTATGGATTATATAGAATATAAATTACTTAACTCTTTACAAAAAAATGCACGATTAACTAACCTAGAATTAGCCAAACAGGTAGGACTATCTGCTTCACCTTGCCTTAGACGTGTAAAAACTCTAGAAGAAAATGGCGTAATAACTGGTTATTCGGCAATAATAAATCAAAATAAAGTTAATTTATCAGTTAATGTATTTGTCCAGGTTTCATTAGAAAGACAGTCAGAAGAAAGGTTACAAATTTTTGAAGAAAAAATTATGGAGTATGAAGAAGTAATGGAAGCATATTTAATGACCGGTGAAGCAGACTACCTTTTAAGAATAGTAGTAAAAGACTTACAAGCATATGAAAAATTTTTGAAAGATAATCTTACACAAATAAAAGGCATAGCAAGTATAAGGTCTTATTTTTCTTTAAAACAAGTAACTAGAAAATATAATTTACCAATTGTTAATCCCAAAAACAACAAATGAAAATATACAATAAATTAAACACTCCTTTAATATTAAATAAAACTTCTTCCTATATTGTTGAGCAATCTACATCTAATAGCTTTAAGCTAATGCTTAATGCAGGAAAAAAAATAGCAAAACAAATATGTTCTAATTACATAAAAAGAAAAACTCTAATAATATGCGGCGTTGGTGGAAACGGAGGAGATGGTTTTGTTACTGCTCAAGAACTTTTAAATAAAAACTGGGAAATAGATTTAGTTATTATTGGAAATAAAAGTAATATTAAGGGAGATTCACTAAAAGCATTAAATAAACTAAAAATTACGCCACGTAAATTTGAAGATATTAATCTTAACGAAATTGAACTTTTTGTTGATGCATTATTTGGATTAGGTTTGTCGCGCAACATTAATAATAAAACATCTAAAATATTAAGTATAATTGATAAACATAATGCTCCAATTGTAGCAATTGATATTCCTAGTGGAGTAGATAGCAATACAGGAGAAATATTAGGTTACGCTGCATATTGTGAATTGGTAATAACCTTCACATCTCTTAAGTATGGACATATTTTGCTTCCTGGGTATGAAAAATATAAGAAAATAAAAGTAGAAAATATAGGAATAAATAAATTAACTTTGGAAAAAATATCTCCTAAAATTAATATTAATAACAAAACCTATTGGCTAAAAGACATTAAATGGCCAAAAATGAACGACCATAAATATTCAAGAGGTTACAGTTTAATAATAGGAGGCCCTAAGAATATGACTGGGGCTGCAAGACTAGCCGCAAAATCAGCACAAAGATCAGGAAGTGGAATTGTTTGTGTGGCATCAGAAAAAGATGCAGAACAAATTTATTTCGTCTCATTACTTTCACAAATAGTAAAAAGCTATAAAAGTATAAGAGAATTTAGAAATATTATAGATGATAAAAGAATTAATTCTATTTTAATAGGCCCTGGCCTAAGTGAAAATAATAATTCAATTTTAAAGATAAAATCAATACTTAAAACTAATAAAAGTATAGTTTTAGATGCTGGAGCTATTTCTTGTTTTAGAGGAAAGCTTCACATTTTAAAAAATATAATATCAGATAAGGAAGTAGTTATTACTCCGCATGAAGGAGAACTAAAAGCTATTATGCCCCATATAGAAGGAAATTGTATAGATAAGGCTCTAAAGGCATCATCCGAATTAAATTGTATAGTTGTTTTAAAAGGAGCAACAACAGTAATTGCATCACCTAACAATAATGCTCTAGTTAATTTATCCGGAGCAAAATGGTTATCATCAGCTGGAACTGGAGATGTACTTGCTGGAATTATATGCGGCTTGCTATCAAATAAAATGGAGAGATTTCTAGCCTCTGCTTTTGGAGTATGGTTACATTCAGAAATTGGAAAATATTTAGGACCAGCCCTAACTGCAGAAGACATACCTAAAAATATTAATATAGTTTATAAAAAATTATTAAAAACATATAATTAAAGAATAATATTAAAACTCTATTTGAAGTCTAGCTCCTATAGAATTAAAATCTTCACTTAGAGGGCCCGTTGAATCTGTATGAAGAATATTAAACATAGTTTTTGTAAAAGCAGTCATATACCAATTAATTCCTAAAGTATAAGAATTAGCATTTCCACCATCTATATTTTTATCGCTTAAATCAATCTGACTAGCCCTCAACGCAACTTCCCAAGCCCCTAGCCCACCTTCCATTATTGAAACTTTTGGTTTCAAACGCCAAAATTGAGCAAAATAAGCATTATAATTTCTAGCATCATCAGTTATCATATAGCCTGCTTGAAAGAAACCTCCATTAAATTGAGGATTAGCTTGTGTTTTTCTATTTACTCCTAATATACCCCATTCACTTTGCAGAGAAAGAGGACCTTCCACCATAGCAAATTCATAACCAATGTAATAGTAATTATCTAGATCAGTTATAATACCTGTATCAACTATAAAATCACCGCTGACTGCTGTTTCACCTTTCGACCTAAATCGAAGAGTAGAATCTCTTAATCCATTAGTGAATGTATTACTAGGATTAGCAGTTCTATAATAACTAGTAGCTCCTATATGTAATGCCTTAAAGCGTTCTTTATAAGGCTGCCAAGCTAATCTTCCATGAACACCCATTCCTTCATCATCTGTACTTGCATTTTTGTAAGGCTCTCCATAAAACCCAAATCTTAAATAATAATCATCTCCTCTATAAGTAGCTGCCACTCCCATTGCAGGAGAACCGGCTCCATAAACAAAAGCTGCTTGGGGCATTGCAGCTTCCATAAATTGTCTTTGAGAAGAAAAATTAGATGCATCTAAACCAACTGAATTTCCAAATAAACCAACAAATAACCACCAAGGTTTAAAACCTCTATATATTGCCATAGCAGCTCTCAATCCATCATGTGGATTGTCCCCACTATCAGCATAGTCATATGATAAAAACCAAATCCAATCTTTTTCAGAAACACCAGCAAAAGTTAAGCCTGCTCTTCTTACGATAAAACCATCGGACAAATCGTTGTTAGTATTATAGTTAGCTTCTTGATTATAAACTGCTGACTCTAATTGGATTAAACCCATCACGCCCGCAGAATACTTACCATCAGCTGACCTTAACTGAGGTAAAGGACCAAAAAAAGCAGTTTCGGGATTATATATTTTATTTTTAGAGGACGAAATCACATCTTCAGATTTTTCAGTTATAATTTCTTCTTGTTTTTCTTCTGTCTGATCAGAATGAGAATTATTACTATTTACTCTTGATGGAATATTATTCTTCAACTCTTTAATAATTATTTCTAATTGATCTATTCTCTTAGATTGAATTTCAATTATTTCATTTTGAATATCTAATTGTTTCTGGATATCATTGTTTTTTGCATAAGAACTACTCATTATTAAACACAAAATAATCAATACTCTACTAAACATAAAAATCATTGGCATCCTCCAAATGTAATATTTATTATCTATATTATTTTGCTATTCTATTCAAATAACTATATAACATATCAGATATACATATATAGAAAAAAGCAATAATAGTTATTGTTTTTTCCTATAACATAGGTATAATGATTTTTTTTAATTAATTGCGCTGGGTATCTTTAATGTCAAATATTCAATATAAAAT
>Ga0315330_10002100_pt1 | contig 13588 bp, 13 predicted proteins | sample M140m34915metaG_FD_203453 | JGI IMG/M metagenome (GOLD analysis project Ga0315330, IMG submission 203453) | Ammonia-oxidizing marine archaeal communities from Monterey Bay, California, United States - M1 40m 34915 | ecosystem: Environmental > Aquatic > Marine > Intertidal zone | place: USA...
GATACTGAGGTGGGACAACATGGGGTAACAGTATAGGGGATCAGCCCGATGGTTTTCACTAAATTGCAGCTTTCAATTCGCGTAAAATTTCATCGCAGAGAAATCGCTGTCAGCGCTTGAATCCTCCTGGCTTGCCCCCATATAGAGCTCAAAGTAAAAAAGGGGGTTTTTGACAACTGGTGTTCAGCGTATCAGAAAGACCCTAAACGTTTGATTTTATTGAACTTAGAGATAGATGAGGGCAGGGCAGGTCATGAGTAAAGAGCCGCATCAGGAAGCTGCTGAGCAAACCGGTACAGCCGCAGAAGAGTTGCAGGTCCTTGAACAGGCAGAGGACGGCGCTGAATCTGGCGACGGTTCAGTTAATAGCGAACAAGACTTCCTCCTGGAGCAGGCATTGGAGAAGCTGGCGGGCGCCGAACTGGCGGCTGGAAAAGCTCACGACGATTTATTGCGTGTGCAGGCTGAAATGCAAAATCTGCGTCGCCGCACTGAACAGGACATTGAAAAGGCACATAAGTATGGCCAGGAGAAGTTCAGCGTAGAGTTGCTGGGCGTTATGGACAATCTGGAAAGAGCATTGGATGCCGCGTCAGGGCATGAAACCGAAGCCGTGAAGGCGATTTACGATGGCGTAAATTTGACCCTCAAGAGTTTTTCGGACTGTTTTGGCAAATTCAACATCGAAGCAGTGGATCCTCTCGGTGAACCGTTTGACCCGGCTCTGCATCAAGCTATGTCCATGCAGGAAAACCCTGATGTTGAGCCTAATACGATAATCACTGTCATGCAGAAAGGTTACACTTTGCATGGTCGAGTGATTCGACCAGCCATGGTGATGGTTGCGAAGGGATCCGGTCCCAAGATCGATGAAAGTGTGTGAGGGTATAAATTTTGGCAAATTGACCTGCAGCAAGACAGCGGTAAATTCATGAAAAATAACACTGCAACCTTATGTCAGGTAATCCGGCCAAGGGTCTTTAATGATCGCGTACGAATATTGGTCTAGAGCCTTGAATTCAGGTGAGTTGGCCAAATATTGACGTCATAAGCGATAGCCGATCGACAGACGGTTTAGAAAGTATAGAGAACTGGAGAACGAAACAATGGGCAAGATAATCGGTATCGATTTGGGGACTACCAACTCCTGCGTCGCAGTGATGGACGGGGGCGAACCCAAAGTCATTGAGAATGCTGAGGGGGATCGAACCACTCCTTCCATCGTCGCCTATAGCAACGATGGCGAAACTCTGGTGGGCCAGCCGGCAAAACGTCAGGCGGTTACCAACCCTAGTAACACACTTTTCGCCATCAAGCGCTTGATTGGCCGTCAGTTTAAAGATGGCGTCGTGCAGAAAGATATCAAGATGGTTCCTTATTCGATCGTTGCCAACGACAACGGTGATGCCTGGGTTGAGGTAAACGGCGACAAGATGTCTCCGCCGCAGATCTCTGCCCAGATTCTGACCAAGATGAAGAAGACCGCCGAAGACTATCTCGGTGAGTCAGTTACTGAGGCTGTGGTTACAGTGCCTGCTTACTTCAACGATTCTCAGCGTCAGGCAACCAAGGATGCGGGCAAGATTGCCGGTCTGGAAGTTAAGCGAATTATTAATGAGCCTACAGCTGCAGCGCTGGCGTACGGCATGGACAAGCAGACGGGTGACGCCACGATTGCGGTTTACGATTTGGGTGGTGGTACCTTCGATATCTCGATTATCGAAATCGCTGAGACCGATGGTGAGCACACCTTCGAAGTACTCTCTACTAACGGTGACACGTTTCTGGGTGGGGAAGACTTTGATCTACGACTGATTGATTATCTTGCAGACGAATTCAAAAAAGAGTCAGGTATGGATTTGCACAACGATCCATTGGCTCTGCAGCGCCTCAAGGAAGCGGCGGAAAAAGCTAAAATCGAGTTGTCTTCTTCTCAACAAACTGAGTTGAACCTGCCTTATATTACTGCTGATGCTAGCGGCCCCAAACACCTGGTGCAAAAGCTGACCCGTGCCAAGTTCGAATCACTGGTTGAAGAGCTGGTTGATAACACACTGGCGCCGGTCAAGACCGCGCTGCAGGATGCGGGCCTCGATGCGGCAAGTGTCGATGATGTCATTCTGGTTGGTGGTCAGACGCGGATGCCGCTGGTGCAGCAGAAGGTAGCTGAATTCTTCGGCAAAGATGCGCGCCGTGATGTGAATCCTGACGAAGCAGTGGCTGTGGGTGCTGCTATTCAGGCGGCGGTGCTGTCTGGCGATGTTAATGATGTACTGCTGTTAGACGTGACTCCTTTGACTCTGGGTATTGAAACTCTGGGTGGTGTAGCCAGCCCACTGATCGATAAAAATACGACCATTCCGACAAAAAAGAGTCAGGTGTTTTCAACAGCAGATGACAATCAGACTGCAGTAACTATCCATGTGGTTCAGGGTGAGCGCAAGCAAGCCACTGAGAATAAATCGCTGGGTCGATTTGACCTGACGGATATTCCGCCTTCACCGCGCGGCATGCCGCAGATTGAAGTGTCTTTTGACCTTGACGCGAACGGCATTCTTAACGTTTCTGCTAAGGATAAAGCCACCGGTAAGGAGCAATCCATCGTTATCAAGGCGTCCAGCGGTTTGTCTGATGAAGAGATCGATAAGATGGTCAAGGATGCAGAGGCTCACTCCGCCGATGACAAGAAATTCGAAGAGCTTATCACTGCGCGCAACACTGCAGATGGCTTGATTCATGCGACAAGGAAAACGCTGGAAGAAGCCGGAGATAAGGCGAGTGATGAAGAAAAGAATGCGATTAATGATTCGATTACTACCCTGGAAGAAGCGCTTAAGTCGGATGACAAGGATGAGATCGAGGCAAAGACCAAGGATTTGACTGACGCCTCTACTAACCTTGCACAGAAGTTGTACGCTGAGCAGGCGGCGGCCGGTGCCGAGGCTGGCTCTACTGAAGCCGCTGGTGGTGGCGACAGTGCCGAAGCTGGCGTCGATGAAGCAGTAGATGCCGAGTTCGAAGAAGTTGAGGAAGAAGACAAGTAACAGGCTTAAGCGTATACCAGCGTCACTAGACGAAATCTGGAGACCTGCAAGGGTCGCAGCGAAATAATTGAGCCACGGAATCTTGAGCCGTGGCTCAGTTATTTTCGACTTTGGAAAAGGAAACTTTTTAGCACATGTCTAAGCGGGATTTTTACGAAGTACTGGGTGTCGAGCGCGGGGCCTCGGAAGCCGAGATAAAGAAGGCTTACCGGCGCGTGGCGATGAAAAACCACCCCGATCGCAATCCCGACAAACCTGAGGCTGAAGAGAAGTTCAAGGAGGCCAATGAGGCGTTCGAAGTGCTGTCCGATTCGGATAAGCGGGCACGCTATGACCAGTACGGCCATGCGGGAATCGAGGGTCAGACCAGCGCAGGCTCAGCCGATTTTGGCGATATCTTTGGCGATATCTTCGGAGATATTTTTGGTGGTGGCGGCGGAGGTGGGCGCGGCGGCCGCAGCCATGTGCGGCAAGGCGCTGATTTGCGCTACAACCTGGAGTTAGGCCTCGAAGAAGCGGTGGGCGGCACTACTGTCAAGATTCGCATCCCCACTACTGTAACCTGCACCAAGTGTGAAGGTACTGGCGCGAAGCTGGGCACGCAGCCAATCGACTGCACGACCTGTGCCGGTCATGGCCAGGTGCGCATGCAGCAGGGCTTCTTCTCGGTTCAGCAAACCTGTCCTCGCTGTCGGGGTGCTGGCAAGCAGATAAAAGATCCGTGTTACGCCTGCCATGGGCGCGGCAGTACAGATGAAAACAAGACTCTCTCTGTCAAAGTGCCCGCGGGTGTCGATAACGGCGACCGCATTCGCCTTACCGGTGAAGGTCAGACTGGAGTACACGGCGGCCCGCCAGGTGATCTCTATGTCGAAACGCATGTGCGTCCGCATGAAATATTTGAACGTGATGGACGCAACCTGCACTGCGAGATACCTATCAGTTTCGCTGATGCGTCATTAGGTGGTGAGCTGGAGGTGCCGACCCTGGATGGCAAGGTAAAAGTCAAGATCCCTAGTGAGACTCAGACTGGCAAATTGTTCCGCTTGCGCGGGAAGGGTGTGACTTCGATTCGCGGCGGCGGTGCGGGTGACTTGCTGTGCCGTGTGGTCGTAGAGACACCGGTTAACCTGACGGCGCGACAAAAAGAAATCCTTGCAGAGTTTCAGGGAATCCAGAAAGAGGAAGGCAGTCGCCAGTCACCGCGTGAATCATCATGGTTCGATGGCGTGAAGAAGTTTGTCGACGGATTGACCAGCTAGCGCAAAACTCTTGCTCCAGTGTCGTAGTTTGCTGCAATGAGCTGTGCGAGACCCTTCATGAGGCCGATCGCCAGGGTCCATGCTTCCGATCATGGCCCCACCTGATCCGGTCTGATTCTTGAATCCTACAAGTCAAGCTGAAGAATCGGCCATTCTCATTCTCTTCCAATACACTGCTGCGTGCAGCATTGAAGGCACCCTCACGGTTTATCTGCATTGAAATGCATGTTTGCAACAATCGTCGTTGATTCAGTGCCCGTGGTTATGGCACATCGTGCCCGACGCCGGAGGTATTCACCTTGTATGGTAAAGGTGTTTAACTCAACTTCAGTAATTTTTCGTGTGCTTTCGGTTCGAGTCGCGGTCCGTATTGGGTGACCACTGTCGCCGACGCCACGCTGGCGAAAGAGCCCGCTTTTTCGAAGCTCATGCCGTTCGTAATACCGTAAAGAAACGCGCCCGAATACATGTCACCGGCGCCGTTAGTGTCGACAACTGGGACGCGTCGTGGGGCTATCTCGATTAGCTGTTTTCCGTCCCATAACAATGAGCCATCTGCACCCGTGGTTACTGCGAACTGCTTGGCTTTTGTCTTAAGTGCTTCGATTGCCTTGTCCAGGTCCTCTTCGCCTGACCAAAGCTGCGCTTCCTGTCGATTGCAGAACAGCAGATCTACACGATCACCCAATACTTCGTTGACGTTGTCTTTGAAGTATTCAAGCATGGAGGGGTCTGAAAAAGTCATCGCTGTTTTGATGCCTTTCTCTCTCGCATACTCTTTCATTTCGATAATTGCAGATCTTGCCGTGTCTGAGGTAACGAGGTAGCCCTCCAGATACATGTACTCGCAATTGCTGGCTGCTTCAAAGTCCATCTCTGAAATCGAGATGTTGTCTGACACGCCGAGGTAGGTGAGCATAGTTCGCTCTGCATCTGGTGTGACCATTACAAGGCACCGTCCACTGACACCATCAACCCGCTGGCTGTTCTTGTTAGTCTCAATATTGTGATGGCCGAGCTGTTTCATGAAAAAGTCGCCGGTCTCGTCATTTGCGACACGACAGGAATAGAACGCATTGCCGCCAAATTGGCTCACTGCGTACAGAGTGTTGGCGGCAGAACCGCCACCAGTGCGAGTCTTGATACCGAAGCGGTTGGTAAGCTCAGAAAGCAGGCCTTCCTGTTCTTCATGGTCCACTAGGGTCATGATGCCTTTCTCGATTGAGAAGTCTTTCAGGAAGGAATCCGTAATCTCGAATTCCTTGTCTACCAGCGCATTACCAATACCGTATACGTCAAATTTCATGAGGGATGATTCTCTGTTCTGCTCAGTTCTTGGGATAGTCGGAGTGAGTGATACGAGTGAAGGCTTTTTCGGCTGCATCAAGCGTTAGCTGTATCTCTTCTGCGCCGTGGGCAGAGGAAACGAAGCCGGCCTCGTATGCTGAGGGTGCCAAATAGACGCCATTTTCCAGCATCGTATGAAAGTAAGTCTGAAATGCAGCTGCATCACCTGCCATGACGTCAGCGTAGCTGGTCACTTTGTCTAGCTCATTGAAGAAGCAACCGAACATGCCGCCGACTTGATTGGTGGTAAAGGGAACGCCGGCAGCGTCAGCCCTTTCCTGCATGCCCGACAGCATGGTCTCTGCAGTGGCGGCAAGTTTGTCATAAAAACCTGGGGCAGAAACGGCATCGAGCATGGCCAGGCCAGCGGCAACAGCCAGTGGGCTGCCGGATAGTGTGCCGGCCTGATAGACCGCGCCATTGGGTGCGATATTGTCCATGATCTCTTTACGACCTCCGAAAGCACCTACTGGCAGGCCCCCGCCAATCACTTTGCCTAGTGCCGTTAGATCAGGCGTGACACCGTAGACAGATTGTGCGCCACCGAGGGCAACCCTAAACCCAGTCATCACTTCGTCAAAAATTAGTACGCTGCCAAATTCATCGCAGCAGCTTCGCAAGGTTTCCAAAAACTCAGGAACCGGTGGCACACAGTTCATGTTGCCCGCTATGGGCTCTACGATGATGCAGGCAACACGCTCACCGTGCTCTTTAAAAAAGGCTTTAACTCCTTCGCTATCGTTATAGGTCAGGACGTGGGTAAGATCAGTGTAGGCTTTGGGAACACCTAGCGAGTCCGGTTCTCCCAAGGTGAGTGCGCCAGATCCAGCCTTGACCAGCAGGCCATCCACATGGCCGTGGTAGCAACCCTCGAATTTCACTATCAGGTCGCGGCGAGTAAAACCGCGCGCCAGTCGGATTGCGCTCATGGTTGCTTCCGTGCCGGAGGTCACGAGGCGCACCTGTTCCAATGAAGGCACGAATTCACAGATCTTCTTGGCGATCTCAACCTCAGCCTCGGTGGTGGCACCGTAGCCGAGCCCCGCTTTGAGCTGTTCACTCAATGCCGCCAAGACAGATTCGTCTCGATGGCCGAGAATTAGTGGACCATAGGCGCCCACATAATCGACGTAGCGATTGTCGTCGCTATCGATGACATATGCGCCTTCTCCCCCTTTGATAAACAAGGGATTGCCGCCAACGCTCTTGAAAGCGCGAACGGGTGAATTTACGCCTCCGGGGATGTAGGTCTGTGCTTGCTCAAAAAGCTCCCGAGATCGATCGTGTTTCATAAAGCGTCCTTGGGTTTGAATTGGCTGACTCAATCTCAGTGCTATTCAGAAGAAGGGGTAGGATCAGGGACTGAATTACTAAATAGCGCATTAAGTTTGCTAGCTCTTGCCAGAATCTGTTTGTAAAAGTCTTGACCTGATTCTTCGTGGCTGACGTTCTCCGCAGCGCCAAACAGGCCGCTGATTGCCGCCAGCATGTCTGCACCTGCGGCGATCAGAGAGGCGCCATTTTCCGCGTTGATGCCACCAATAGCAACTATCGGGATGTCGATTTTCTCGCGCGCGAGCGACAGGATTTTAAGTGCTGCTGGGCTGGCGTCTGGCTTGGTGTGAGACGGAAAGAAGCGGCCAAAGGCAACATAATCAGCACCCGCATCTGCAGCCTTTTCAGCTTTTTCCAGCGAGTCATGACAGGTCACACCGATGATGGCCTCAGCGCCAAGCAGCTTGCGTGCGGTATCGCAGTCGCCATCGCGCTGGCCTAGGTGCACGCCATTGGCCCCAATATCGGCGCAGAGCTGCATGTCATCATTAATGATTAGAGGTACGGAGAAGCGCTGGCATAACGCAAGCAGACGCCGCGCCTGTTCTGCTTTATCTGGCAAAGCGAGACTCTTGCAGCGGTATTGCAGCAGCTTAATTCCGCCGAGCAGGGCGGCCTCAACTGCGGGTAGCACCGTGTCTGGAGACTGCAGCGCATCATCGGTGATGCCGTAAATTCCGCGTATTGGTGGTTTCATCCTAGGGCTGCTGTTTGTTCCAGTAACTGCGATTTGGAATACGTTGTCCACATCCCATGCTTATGCCGTGGTTCAGCGCTTCCCAGGTAAAGCGCTGGGCCTGTTGGATGGCGTCACGCAGAGTTAGTTTGTGCGCCAGATACCCGGCAATAGCAGCGGCCAGGGTGCAGCCGGAACCATGATAGGAATCTGGCAGGCGAGGCCAATTGTACAGAGTGGCTTTCCGGTGCGATGTATAGAGACGGTTTACTACGCCATCTGTTTTTGCATGCGTACCGGTGAGCAGCACGTGCTGACAGCCCGCCTCAATGAGTTCATCAGCACAGGCGTTAAGGGACGCTGCCGCAGGGGCCAGCTGTTTGATTTCATCGGTATTGGGTGTCAACACCGTGGTCAGTGGAATCAGCAGTGAGCGGATTGCATTCAGTGCTTCAGCGTCGCTGAATTGGTAACCGCCGCCCGCCGCAACTACAGGGTCCAGAACCACGGGAATATTTTCATAGTCTTTCAGAATGGTGTGAATGACTTCTACGGTTTCCATAGCGCTGACCAGTCCAATCTTGAAGCACTGTACCGGCATATCCTCCAGCACTGCACGGGCCTGCTGTGCGATCAAAGCTGCGCTGGTGCTGGTAATGCTGAAGGCATTCCGGGTGTTCTGCGCTGTGAGCGCGGTAACTATTGGGACAGCATGACAGCCAACGCTGAACAGGGTTTCGATGTCCGCCTGAATCCCGGCTCCACCCGTAGGATCCATCCCAGAGAAACACATCACAGTGGGTTTGAAATCCAGCATGGACAGCTACAGGGTCGGCTTCACAACAATAAGAACAACGACGCCGATAAGAAGAAAAACTGGCAGCTCGTTGAATATCCTGAAAAAGATATGGGTACGCAGGCTTTGCGCTTCACGCAGCTGTTTCATATGCCACCAACAAAGCACGTGGTAGACAACCAGCAGGGCAACCAACGCGAGCTTCACATGCATCCACCACCAGGACATGTAGTAACCCCAGTTGCCCCAGAGTAACCAGAACCCGAAAGCCAGCGTCAGAACCATGGAGGGTGTTGTGATACCCCAGTAGAGTTTCCGCTCCATGATTACGAAGCGATCCTTGCTCACTTGATCCTCGCTCATGGCGTGGTAGACAAATAGCCGCGGTAGATAAAACAGCCCGCTGAACCAGCAAACTACGAAAACGATATGAAAGGCTTTAATCCAAAGCATTGATTTGTGCAATTCTCTATTGAACCGGGAAAGCTATCATAGCTCTCTGGGCATGTCTTTGGCTACAGTGGCAGAGCTCTAAGTCATTGATTTAAAGAATTAAAACGGCAAAATTATTGCAATCTTGTGAGTGCCGTGTATGCTTCTCGGTCCGAGCCTACAGGGCGCAGGGCCCGCATACCGCGGGTTACTGGCAAGGGCATGAATTTGATTAAGGTTGGCATTGTAGGCGCTACGGGTTACACCGGCGTTGAACTACTGCGACTTCTGGCGCCACGCCAGGACATCGAGCTGTGCGTGGTCACTTCACGGGCGCTGCAAGGCAAGGCTGTTTCCGCTCGCTTTCCTAATTTACGCGGGGTAGTGAACAGGCAGTTCACTGGTCCCGATGACCCGGGGCTGACGCAATGCGACGTTGTTTTCTATGCCACACCCCATGGCGTTGCCATGCACCATGCTGCTGAAATGCTGTCCGCCGGGGTGAAGGTCATAGATCTGTCCGCTGATTTTCGCATCAAGGATTTGGCACTCTGGGAACAATGGTATAAGCAGGCACACGCGTGGCCTGAGGGAGTTACTGAGGCGGTGTACGGTTTGCCAGAGGTCAACCGGGAAGCCATCAGGCAGGCGCGGCTGGTTGCGGTCCCCGGATGCTATCCAACCGCGATCCAGCTCGGATTTATCCCACTGCTAGAGGCGGGGCTATTGGACACATCCAGACTGATTGCCGATGCTAAGTCTGGCGTGAGTGGGGCTGGCCGGAAAGCCGTGCAAGACTTTTTACTGTGCGAGGCGTCTGAGTCAATCAAAGCCTATGGGGTCAGCGGCCATCGGCATCACCCAGAAATCAGTCAGGGCCTGGCCCTGGCCCACGGCGCCCCCGTCGGGCTCACCTTTGTACCGCATCTTACGCCCATGGTGCGCGGGATTTTGGCGACTCTTTACGGCCCAATAAAAGCTGAAATTCAGGCTACACAAGAGCAGTTGCAATCAATTTTTGAAAACCGCTATGCTAATGAGCCGTTCGTAGATGTTTTGCCTGCTGGTGAACTGCCGGCTACGCGCGATGTTAAAGGCTCAAACCGGTGCGCTATTGCGGTATCCTATGCGGCGGATACCAATACCGCGCTGGTACTGTCGGTCGAGGACAATCTTGTCAAAGGGGCTTCTGGGCAGGCAGTGCAAAACCTTAATATAATGTTTGACCTGGACGAGGCAGCCGGCCTGGAAAGTATCGCGTTGCTGCCTTGAAAATACTGAGCCGCGCTAACTATCAAGTTAAAGTCTATGCCCAACGTTGTTAAAGGAAGCAAGCAAGAACAGATGGTTGTGGTGCCTTATCGGCCACGGCAGCGAATGAGGTCTACCTTGTTACTGGTTTTTTGTGTTGTGACAAGCGCGGCAGGCGGCTGGGTATATGGCTACTATCAAACAATGCTCGCCCAGCAAACTGAACTGGCAGACCAGAGTGAGCTGACGGCAGAGATAGATTCCCTGCAGCTTGAAAACGCTGATCTGCAAAGACAAATTGCCATCCTGGAACGCTCCAGCGTCATGGATCAGCAGGCCAATGCCGAGGTGCAAGGTACCATTTCTTCCTTGCGCGCTCGCATCGCACAGTTAGAAGAAGACATCGTGTTTTATCGCCAGGTGGTGGCAGAAGAAACTGAGGAGACCGGCTTGATGATTGGTCAACTCGACCTCGATGCGACGACAGATCCGGGACGCTATCGATACAAACTTGTGATGCGCCAGAAAGATGCTGATGGCGACACATTTCTGTTGGGCCACGTAAACGTCAATCTGGTTGGCTTACAGGGTGATGAGCAAGTGATACTGGCATTACGCGATATCTCGGAAACGGAGGATGAACTCGACATCCGTCTTCGGTTTAGATACTTTCAAAATATAGAGGGAGAACTGACCCTTCCTGGAGGTTTTCAGCCAGATCGAATTCAGATTGCCGCAGTCTCCGATGAGCCGGTCTCAAAAACAATTAGCGAGGATTTTGGTTGGGTTGTGGCCACAGAATAAGCGGCTTCTACGAATGAAGAATTTTGGAAAATCAGGAAACAGGCGTTTCCCGGAGCGAATAAATGTTTGGCAAGTCTAATGACAACCCACCAGCGGTAACGAACCTGCCCACTATGACCTTAATCTCACGCAACACCGAGATTGTGGGCGATATTCATTTTAGTGGTGAATTGTTCATCGAAGGTCGGATCAAAGGCAACATCTACGCTGAGGATGATTCTGCGGCCTTGATTCGTGTAGCCGAGAATGGCGCCGTGGAGGGAGAGATCTGCGTTCCCTCAGCCGTGATTAATGGGCTAATTCAGGGTGACTTGCGCTCGGCAAACCATATTGAGCTGGCTTCCAAGGCGGTAGTAGTGGGTAACGTCTACTACAACCTGATCGAAATGGTGATGGGCTCCGAGGTTAACGGCAACCTCATACATATCGGTGCAGATCAAAACGAAACCAAGTTGCTGGGCACAGAAAAGCAAAAATTACCCTTCGACACCCCGTCTTTTAAGCACGATTAGCCGTAGATAAGACGGTAAGAATGCCGCAGGGCCGGCTTTGCAGCCCTGCCGGACTCCGCTATAATACTTGACCAAACTCCTAAGTTATTTATTGGTGAATGAACTGTGAGGCGGGTCGCGCATCGAGAATATGTGTCCGTAGCGCTGGTCCTGTACCAGGTGGATTGGTTCAACGCAGCGAATAGCAAGAGAATGCCTGAAGAGAGCTTCATGTCAGTAGTTCAGACCGTAGAACCCGTGATCATGACTTTTACCGACAACGCGGCGGACAAGGTTCATAGTCTAATCGCGGAAGAAGGTAACAACAGGCTCAAGCTACGGGTTTTTGTCACAGGCGGCGGCTGCTCAGGTTTCCAGTACGGGTTTTCTTTTGACGAAGACGTCAATGACGATGACACCGTAATTAAAAACAAAGGGGCCGAGTTGTTGGTTGACCCCTTGTCCTATCAGTACCTTGTTGGTGCGAGAATCGATTACACGGAGGGCCTGGAAGGCTCACGTTTCATCGTTGATAACCCAATGGCCGCAACTACCTGTGGCTGTGGCGCGTCTTTCTCTATTTAACCTCTTTATCCGATATCTCTGCCTGATCGTCTACCTGAAGATTTTGCCTGCGAGCAGGCCATGCTTCCCCTGGCACACCCGGCTGAAAAGCGTGCATTGCGGGCGCAATATGTTGCGCGAGTCTTAGAGTTGGTAAGTGCTTACTATTAAATGAGGCGCTGCGGTTTTTTGCAGTCTTCGGCTCGTATTCAGGCTCGGTAGATTCCACCTAGCATCACCGCTTCGCTGGCGCCGGTAAACCCAGACGTGTCTATTTTTCGCCCGGCGCAGGTTTCCCTCGCAATCCAGGCAAAGGCGATGGCCTCCACCCAGTCAGGGTCGAAACCTAACGTCAAGGTGCTAGCAACTGTGCAATTTGGTCGTGCCTGCGCCAGCCCTTGCATCAGCGCGAGGTTATGGGCACCACCTCCACAGATAAAAAGAGACTGGCAAATCGGGTCCAGCGCATCGACGATGGTGTCCACGGTAAGCTGCAGCAAGGTGGCCTGCACATCCCGAGGCTGAATGGCGCCCTGGCACTGCGCCAGCTTGTTCTCTAGCCAGGTGCCGTTGAATAGCTCGCGCCCGGTACTCTTGGGGAGTGCCTTGGAGAAAAAGGGTTCGTTCCGGCAGAGCTGAAGCAACTCATTGTGTACCGTGCCGCTGCTCGCCCAAACGCCGCCTTCGTCATACTTTTTCTGTTGGTGCTTGTCGATCCAGAAATCCATCAGCACATTGCCGGGCCCCGCATCGAAGGCAATTGGGTTGAAGCCCTGGCGGAGGCAGGTGATATTGCTGATGCCGCCAATGTTGATAATCGCCCTGTTCTCATTGCTTGATGTAAAGATTTGCTGGTGCAGGAGTGGGGCAAGTGGCGCCCCTTGACCACCTGCACTGATATCACGGCCGCGGATATCAGTTACCGTGGTAATGCCCGTGCGCTGGGCGATAGTGTTAGCGTCTGCCAATTGAAGGGTGAAGGGATTGCTGGTACCTGGCTCGTGCCATACCGTTTGCCCGTGGCTGCCGATAGCGGACACTGCTTTGGGTCCAACTCCGGCAATGTTAAGCACTGCGTTCGCGGCGTCAGCGAACGTTTTACCCAATTGAATGTGGGTCTGACCAAGCTCTGAGAGTCGAATATCTTCTCCCAAACACAGGGCCATTATGCTTTTTCGCAGAGGGTCTTCGAAGGGGTGGCTGTGGCTGGCAATCAGCTCGGGGGTGTCTTGCTGAAAATTGACCAGCACAGAATCAACACCATCGACGCTGGTGCCGGAGATCAGCCCAATATAAAGCTCGTTTTCGGCCATGATGATTCAATCAGCGCTGGGCTGATTCAGGGTTAACAGCCTGTCGCTGTAAAGCTCCTTGAAGTGGTCTAGCAAGTCTGCGGTCTGACTGTGAAAGCGATCCATGTTTGCAGGTGCGATGGATTTTGCTTTGGGCAAACTATCCAGAATGGTGCGCGGATTCCGATGGACGCCATTCACCAGGAATTCATAGTGAAGGTGTGGACCAGTTGCCCCGCCAGTGGCGCCTACATAGCCTATGACTTCGCCCTGCCTGACACGCTCTCCGCGGCG
>Ga0315330_10002101_pt1 | contig 13585 bp, 14 predicted proteins | sample M140m34915metaG_FD_203453 | JGI IMG/M metagenome (GOLD analysis project Ga0315330, IMG submission 203453) | Ammonia-oxidizing marine archaeal communities from Monterey Bay, California, United States - M1 40m 34915 | ecosystem: Environmental > Aquatic > Marine > Intertidal zone | place: USA...
GGGTTCCCAGTTAATGGCCAGGCCGTATCTCTCAGCAGTTCGCTCTAACAGATAGCGCGCCACCCAGGTTTCGTCGCCTGCGCGCTTGGCGCCTTTGGCGAACACCTGGAATTCCCATTGGCCCGCTGCGACTTCCGCATTAATGCCTTCCAGGTTGATGCCAGCCTCAAGGCACAGGTCCATATGGTCCTCAATAACCTCGCGGCCATGGGCATTAAGGGCACCCACAGAGCAATAGTAAGGCCCCTGTGGCCCGGGGTAGCCGTTGGCAGGGAAGCCCGGGGGTGCATTGGTCTTCACATCCCACAGGAAGTATTCCTGCTCAAATCCAAACCAGAAATCATCATCATCGTCGTCGATGGTCGCACGTCCATTGGACTCATGCGGGGTGCCGTCGGCGTTAAGTACCTCGGTCATGACCAGGTAGGCACTGGCACGATCAGGATCAGGGTAAATCGCCACTGGCTTCAAGAGACAGTCAGAGTCATCGCCTGTCGCTTGCAGAGTGGAGCTTCCGTCGAATGACCACATTGGGCACTCTTCGAGGGTGCCGCCGAAGTCGGATTCAACACGGGTCTTGCTGCGCAGACTCTGACTTGGCTGATATCCATCCAGCCAGATATATTCCAATTTTGATTTCATATTTTATCTTTCTCCTAATCGATTTCGACTATGTAATTATTGGCAGTTGAGTTCTGTAGGGCGCGGACTGCCTTGGTCTAGAGTTTTCATTACCAAGGGTGCCATTGCCGCAGTGTGGTGGCCTGACCTACTGAACTCTCAGTTCCAAACCAGTCCCAAGACATTCGAGTTCCGGACAAGAGAGCAAGCATACGCTATTAGTGCCCGTTTGTGGGCATCGACAGACCTGACTTGTTAACATCCAATTGAGCAAAATGTATGCCACCAAGTGGTCGGCTGAACCCCACGTGCTGTGGGACCTGTGCTACCAATTAAGAATTAAAACGCACCAATAAAGTGCGAGTATAAACAAAGCGCACATAATTAGTGCGCCATTAGGAGTAGTCTGGCAGGATTGAGTGATTCGTTCGGAGGCGCTCATTTGGCGGCAGGAGTGGCCATGCCAGTTGTTTTCTCACCATGCTGTTTCTTGTAAAACTCTTTCCTGAAATAACCATCAAGAGCCGCCCGGTTCGCAAACAGCTGGTGCGTCTGCTTCGCAAAAACCTCAAGATGGTACTAAAGCAGATCGACGCAGGGGTCGTGGTAATTGGTGAATGGGATTGCCTGGAAATAGAAACATCATCTCTGGACGAAGCCCAGCAGCGTAGGCTGGTTGAAAGCATCGCAAATACCCCTGGGATTAGCCTGTTCCTGGAGGTTGATCGATATGTGCTGCCCGACATGGAAGGCATTCTTGCGCTCGCGGACCGCTACTACGGTGCCAGGTTGCCGAGTCATTCTTTCGCTGTGCGCTGCAAACGAATGGGTAAGCAGGAATTCGAGTCGGTGGACGTTGAACGAGTTATTGGTTCTGGCCTAAACCTCAAATACGAATCTGCCTCTGTGAAATTGAAAAATCCTGATGTCACGGTGGAAATGGAGATCAGGGAAGACCAGCTATACATGGTGAAGCAACACCATGCCGGCCTTGGGGGCTATCCTCTCGGCGGTCAGGAAGCCGTACTCTCTCTCATTTCAGGCGGCTTCGATTCGGCGGTGTCGAGTTTTCACGCCATTAAGCGAGGGCTCTTAACACATTACTGTTTCTTTAACTTGGGTGGTAAAGCCCATGAATTGGCGGTCAAAGAGGCAGCCCTCTATCTGTGGATGAAATACCACGCATCCCATCGCGTCAAATTTGTAAGTGTTCCCTTTGAAGGTGTGGTGGAGGAGATCCTGGGGCAGGTCGATGACTCCCAGATGGGGGTTGTGCTAAAGCGCATGATGCTCAGGGCAGCGAATGTGGTGGCTGCGCGCTTAAACGTTAAGGCACTGGTTACCGGAGAAAGAGTTTCTCAGGTATAGAGTCAGACTCTTGCTAACCTCAACGTGATTGATGATGTATCCGAGCTGTTGGTGCTGAGGCCGCTTTGTACTACCGATAAGCAAACCATCATCGATACCGCGAGATCCATTGGTACTGAAGAATTCTCGAAACATATTCCCGAGTTCTGTGCGGTGATCTCCAATCATCCCACCACTAAGGCCAAACCCCAGCGCATAGAAGACGAAGAGGCCCGGTTCGATTTCAGCAAGCTTGATGCCGCTATCGCATCTGCTCGGTTCCAGCTCATTACCGAAGTTGTCGAGGACCTGGGAGTTCGGCTGAATTGAAAGTCGCTGCAGCGCCGGATGCCGGTCAAGTCGTCATCGATATTCGACACCCCAGCGAAATTGAGCTGAGCCCCATGCCCGATTTGGCAGATGCGCCAGAAGTGCTTGAAATTCCGTTTTACCAGCTTCGCGCACATTTCGAACATCTCGATCCTGACACGCAATACCTGCTTTACTGTGATCAGGGCATGATGAGCCGCCTGCATGCGGCTCACCTTGATGACGAGGGTTTTGTAAATGTTGCTGTGCTGGATCTTCGTGTTTAGCCCGAGGCGTCAGTATCAGCTGCGCGCTGATTTTTGACGGCTGCCCTTAAACAGAATTGGCGGAATCCGGGCCCACTCGTGTATACTCGCCGCGCCTCCGCGTGAGCAGGCTCAATTAAATTCACTTTCCAGTAAAGGCTTAGTCTCATCCCGGCCCTGGGGTGGGCCCCTTCTTATGTCTGAATTACTTCGTAACATCGCAATTATTGCTCACGTTGACCATGGTAAGACCACGCTGGTGGACAAGCTGTTGCAGCAGTCTGGAACCCTCGAATCTCGCGGCGAAAAAATCGAGCGTGTGATGGACTCAAATGACCAGGAAAAAGAGCGCGGCATTACCATCCTCGCTAAAAATACTGCGATTAACTGGGAAGGTTACCGTATCAATATTGTGGATACGCCTGGGCACGCTGACTTTGGTGGCGAAGTCGAGCGAGTGCTTTCCATGGTGGACTCGGTACTGTTGCTCGTAGATGCCGTTGAGGGCCCAATGCCGCAAACTCGCTTCGTGACTCAGAAAGCTTTTGCCCAGGGTCTAAATCCTATAGTAGTGGTCAACAAGATTGACCGTGAGGGTGCAAGGCCCGATTGGGTAATCAACGAGGTGTTTGATCTGTTCGATAAACTTGGTGCCAGTGACGAGCAATTGGATTTCCCAATTCTCTACTGTTCTGCGCTGCAGGGCACCGTGGGTTGGGAAGCAGATGAGCTAAGTGAAGACATGCGGCCCTTGTTCCAGGCGATTGTAGACAAGGTGCCGCCTCCCTCTGTAGAAGTGGATGCGCCATTCCAGATGCAAATCAGTGCCCTCGATTACAGCAGTTACGTGGGTGTGATCGGGGTTGGACGAGTTTCCCGTGGCAAAGCTGCTACCACTCAGAATGTGGTTATCGTCGATCGTGACGGGGAAATTCGCAAAGGGCGCATCCTGCAGGTGAAGAGCCACCTGGGCCTGGAGCGGGTAGATGTTGATGAAGCCCAGGCTGGCGAAATCATTTGTATTACTGGCATCGATAAACTGCAGATATCCGACACCCTCTGTGACCCAGAACACCCGGAACCCTTGCCGCCGCTGAGTGTTGATGAGCCCACCATCAGCATGACATTCCAGGTAAACGATTCACCATTCGCGGGCCTGGAAGGCAAGTTCCTGACCACCAGACACATCAAGGAGAGGCTGGAGCGCGAACTTCTCTATAACGTAGCGCTGCGGGTTGAACAGGGCGATTCACCGGACAAATACACGGTGTCTGGCCGCGGTGAACTGCATCTGTCTGTGCTTATCGAAACCATGCGCCGGGAAGGCTATGAGTTGGCGGTTTCTCGCCCGGAAGTCATTCTGCATGAAGAAGATGGCGTCACCCAGGAGCCCTACGAAATGCTGGTGGTCGATTGTGACGAACAGCACCAGGGCTCGGTGATCGAAGAACTAGGCAATCGTCGTGCCGAGATGCGTGACCTGTTACCCGACGGGAAGGGACGAGTACGTATGGAATTTATTGTGCCGACCCGAGGCCTTATTGGCTTCCGTTCGCTATTCCTGAGTTTGACCTCCGGCTCTGGTCTGATGACCCACGTCTTCAACCATTATGGTGATTACAAGGAAATTGAGCTGGCGAAGCGGAACAACGGTGTGCTGGTGTCCATGGTGAAAGGCAAGGCGCTAGCCTTCGCGCTATTTAATCTGCAGGATCGCGGGCGCCTGTTTATTCAGCCCAATACTGAAGTCTATGAGGGCATGGTCGTGGGTTTGCACAGCAGAGATAATGATCTGGTGGTCAATCCGACCAAGGCAAAGCAGCTCACGAATATTCGGGCAGCCGGCAGTGATGAAAATATTCTGTTAACCCCGCCCGTACTCCATAGCCTGGAGCAGGCAATGGACTTTATCGATAGCGATGAATTGATAGAGATCACGCCCAAGAATATTCGTCTACGCAAACGCTATCTGACTGAGAACGAACGCAAGCGCATGAGCCGTGGCAGCGCTGCGCGAGGCTGAGTCCTGACGCCCGAAATTTAACCCCTGAAATCCATCTACTAATCGATCCATGACTGTCCTAACATGGTGACGAGCGCAGATTTGGATCCATGCAACGATGTACGTACTCTATCCTGAAATTAAACCTTACAAGCGCCACCAGCTAGAGGTTTCCGACCTTCATGAAATCTATGTGGACGAGGCCGGGAATCCGGATGGCGTGCCTGTCTTCTTTGTGCACGGCGGTCCCGGTGCCGGCTGCGACGCCAGCTCCCGGCGTTTTTATGATCCAGACACATACAGGATCATCACATTCGACCAGCGCGGCTGCGGACGTTCGACGCCCCACGGCAGTCTGGAGGGAAATACCACCAAAGATTTGGTCGAAGATATTGAGGTAATCAGGAAATATCTCGACGTCGAGAAATTCGTGCTATTCGGCGGATCCTGGGGCTCAACTCTCTCTCTGCTTTATGCCCAGGCCTACCCCGATCACGTTTCAGCGTTAATATTGCGCGGCATTTTTCTGTGTTGCCAAAGTGACATGAACTGGCTCTATGTGTCGGGTGCAAATCAGATATTCCCCGACTATTGGGAGGAGTTTATTAAGGCTATCCCTGACTCCGAACGGGATAATGTGCTCTCCGCCTATTATCAGCGTCTCATTGGTGATGATGAGTTGGCGCGCATGGCGGCGGCGAAAGCCTGGGCTGCCTGGGAGGGTAATTGCTCAAAATTGAGACCAAGCGCCGAGGCGCTGGCAAAATTCACCAAGCCGCATAATGCCCTCGCGCTTTCCCGCATTGAGACCCATTACTTTGTCAACTCAGGATTTATCGAAGAGAACCAGATTCTCAAGAACATGGGCAAAGTTGCGCAGATTCCCGGCCGCATTATTCATGGTCGCTACGACATGGTTTGTCCGCTCAGTAACGCACTGTCTCTGCATCACCAGTGGCCTGAGTCGGAGTTGCAGATTGTCAGAGATGCCGGTCATTCTGCTTTAGAACCCGGTACCGTCGATGCGCTAATCAGGGCAACTCACGACATCGCCAAGATGCTCGCCGCCGCCGGATAAAGCTTGGGCTGGCATCAATGTTCCATAAATCCATTCAAGAAATCCGCTATGCGCGCACTGATTCAAAGAGTTAACTGGACGCGGTTGGTCATAGCAGGTGAAGTCCACGCGGAAATCGGTCCAGGCCTACTGGCGTTTATCGGTATGGAAAAGGGCGATGACAGTACGGCAGTAGACAAACTCTTGCATAAGGTGTTGTCCTATCGTGTGTTCGCCGACGCGGAAGGCAAGATGAATCTGGGTTTGAAGGATGTTGAGGGCGAGCTGATGCTGGTTTCCCAGTTCACCCTGGCAGCATCGACCAGCAAGGGCTTGCGCCCCAGCTTTTCTTCGGCGATGCCGCCCTCCCAGGCCGAGATTCTATATGATGAACTGCTTGCAAAGGCCAGGGCCGGATATGAAAAGGTGCAGAGCGGCGTATTCGCGGCAGACATGCAGATTGCGCTGGAGAATAGCGGACCGGTAACCTTTATGCTTAAAAGCTAAGTGGCTGCTAAACCAGAAAGTTTGAAACTGGTCTTAAACGAATAAAAGTTACAAGAATAGAAGTTGCTAGAAAAGAAGTTACGAAAAAAGGAACCATGAAAGCATAAGGCAAGAAATGCGAGCCCGGGAATCCTAATCCGCCTGTTGATTTTGTTCTTCCATTTCTTCCTCTAGCTGCTTCTTACGAATCATTCTGCCAGCTACGATCCCAAGCTCAAACAGCATCCACATGGGGATGGCCAGCATGGATTGAGTGAAAGGATCTGCTGGGGTGAGCAGCATGCCGACAATGAAACAACCGACGATCACATAAGGGCGCTTTTCCGCAAGGGAATCAGGCTCTGCGATACCTGACCAGATAAAGATAAACACCGCTATTGGCACTTCGAATGCGAAGCCGAAGGCCAAGAAAATAGTCAGTGCAAAGCTGAGGAAACTATTGATGTCTGGTGCAACCGTGATGCCCTCCGGGGCTACTGAGACAAAGAATGCAAACACGAATCCGAACAGCACATAGCGTGCAAAGGCGACGCCGCCATAAAACAAGAGGACTGACGAAATAAACAGCGGAATCGCAATCGCTTTTTCTTTTTGATAGAGCCCAGGCGCGATGAAGGACCAAAGCTGGTACAGAATATAAGGGGCTGCAATTAAAAACGCGACATAGAAAGTCAGCTTGAAAGGAGCAAAGAAGGGCGATGTTGGATCGATCGCAATCATGCTCGTCCCCTCCGGCAGTGCATCCAGTAAAGGGGTGGCGACATAGGTGTAGATGTCATTGGAAAACGCAAACAGCGCAAGGAATAACAGAACGACAGCGACGACTGACTTAAGGATGCGATCCCTGAGTTCGATTAGGTGATCAATAAGGGTAAGTTCTTGTTCTTCGTTGGCTGAATTCATGATGCTGCTTCGTCTGAATCCTTCACATGAGCATTGGCCTGCTGGTCTGAGGGAGTGGAATCAGCCTCTATATTGTCAGCCAGCTTTGGGTTCTTGCCCAAGCCATAGAGCTCCTTCTTGATGCCCTGGCCAACCTGCTCTATTTCTTCGCTAACCGCCCCGATCTCCTCGCTTACAGTACCTATTTCTTCTGTGATGCTCTTGGGCTGCACGGCTTCGCTTTCAGCGTCAGAAGCGGCGACTTGATCATCGGTAAACTTGGAAGCGCCGGGGTCGAAGTTAGCGCTGTTGACGATATTGTTAACTGAGGTCTGGGTGTCTTTGGCTACAGTCTCCACGCTTTCCTTCGCTGACTCTAATTCTGCCAGCACGCTCTCATTGTGCAACTGCCTGCGAATATCATCAGCATTGAGCTCGCGCTCAATCTCAGACTTTACCTTGTAGAAGCTGCGACGAAATCGTCCAATCCAGAGTCCTGCAGTTCTCACGGCAGAAGGCAGCCGCTCCGGCCCCAGCACCAGCAGCGCAATCACGCAGATGAGTAAAACTTCAAATGAGCCAATGTTAAACATGGTTTGGGCCGACGCTCGAAGTCGGTACACGAATTGCGACAGCCCAGGGATACCTGAGCTGGCTTAATGGCAGGAAATTACGACTTGGATTCTACTTTCTCGGCGGTCGCGTCAATAACCTCTTCCGATTCTTCTGACGCGTCTTCCTCTGCGGCACCTTCGTCCTTCATCGCAGACTTGAATCCTTTTAGCGCGCCACCGAGGTCAGACCCCAAATTCCGAAGTTTTTTGGTTCCAAATAGCATGAATACGATCAATAAAATGATCAGTAACTGCCAGATACCTATACCACCTACACCCATTATAAACCTCCGAAACCCGCGGCCTGTAAGGGCTTGGCCGCAGTAGACTAGTTTTGGCGAGAAGCCTTCTCGACAAGACCTGACATGTTAAAGCGTTTTTCCAGTTCCTCCAACACTTGTTCAGGATGTAAATCCAGGTAACTGAGCATTACCAGGGTGTGAAACCACAGATCTGCAGTCTCGGAAATCACTTGATTTTTTGCCTCTATAGGGCCCTGGCAGTCCTTGGCTGCCAGAATAGTTTCATTGGCTTCTTCGCCTACTTTTTCCAGGATCTTGTTGAGGCCCTTGGCGTAGAGGCTGGCAACATAGGAGCTGTCTGCTGCTGCAGATTTCCTTTGCTCCAGGACTTTCGCCAGTTCGCTTAATATTCCATTCATTTCTAAACCTATTCTCTAACTGCAGGCGTCGTAACAGAGCCTATTTCTGATAAAGAGATTCGGGGTCGGTGACGACTGCTTCGACTGCCGCCCATTCGTCGCCCTCAAGGCGCCTGAAAAAGCAGTGCTCTCGGCCGGTATGACAGGCTATGCCGCCGACTTGCTCCACCCGGTAGCAGATGGCATCGCCATCACAGTCCAGCCGCACTTCCACCAACTTCTGCACGTTGCCTGACTCTTCCCCCTTGCGCCAGATCTTCTGCCGCGACCGGGACCAGTAGACCGCGCGCTGTTCCGCCACTGCGGTGGCGAGGGCTTCTCGGTTGACCCAGGCTTGCATCAGCAATTTTTGACTGGCCGCATCCACGGCGATCGCGGGCGCGAGTCCTTGCTCATTCCAAATGACCTCGTCAAGAAACGCGGAGTCAGGAAAATTAGAGTCAAGAAGCTTGGAATCGGAAACCATAAGCATTACGGCAGTATGCGCCCTCACTAGCGAAAAAACAAAAGGTACGCCCCAAGCCCTGCGAGGCCCAGGGTGGCAATCGGGGCGCTGCTGATACTGGCGCCAAGCGCGGGCACCAGGGTGAGCGCGCTGAGACCGAGTGCCAGATAAGCAACAACTCGAGCACGGCTGCGGCGTTGTTTTTGTTCCTGCTCCTGCTGCCGGCGGAGTGCTTCCAGGGACTCGCGCAGCTGGGACTGCTGACTTGCCTCTGCAATCGCGTTAAGAATCAGAATTGGCAGCTGCGGTAATTGATCCAACCAGTTCGGTAAATTCTCCTGGATATTGCCAAGCAGTGAGAACGGGTTCAAGCGCCGAGCATTCCAACTCTCGAGATAGGGAAGGGCGGTTTGCCATAGATCGAGCTCGGGATACAGTTGTCTGCCGAGCCCCTCGATATTGAGAAGCGTTTTTTGCAGCAGCACTAGAGAAGGCTGTACTTCCATGTCAAAGCGGCTGGCGGTATTGAAAAGCTGCACCAGGATCTGGCCGAAAGAAATCTCCTTCAGGGGCTTTTCAAAAATGGGTTCGCAGACGCTGCGAATCGCCGACTCGAACTCATGCACTGGTGTTAGCGGCGGTATCCATCCGCTGCTGATATGGAGCTCGGCCACGCGGCGGTAATCCCGCTTAAAGATAGCCAGCAGATTCTTGGCCAGGTACTCCTGGTCGCCCTTGCTGAGTGAGCCCATGATGGCGCAGTCGATGGCGATGTACTGTGGCGCATCTGGCTTATCCCTGGCGACAAAGATATTGCCCGGATGCATGTCGGCATGGAAAAAATTGTGTTCAAACACCTGGGTAAAAAAGATATCGACGCCTCGTTCCGCCAGTTTCTTCATGTCGATACCGTGAGCCTTGAGCTGTTCGAGTTGCGTCACCGGAATGCCGTGAATGCGCTCCATGACCAACATGTTTTTTCGGCAGAAGTCCCAATACACTTTGGGGACATACAGCATGGAAGAATCAGCAAAGTTACGTCTTAGTTGGGTCGTGTTGGCAGCTTCCGCCAGCAGATTAAGTTCATCCAGAATCACCTTCTCGTAATCTTGGACCACCTCTTCTGGTCGCAGGCGTTGACCCAGTGAGGAGGTTCGTGCAACCACGGCAGCGAGTTGTTTCAACAGTTTGATATCTGCCCGCACGGTCTGCTCAATGCCTGGGCGCACGACCTTCACCACGACGTCATCCCCGTTAAGCAAGGTAGCGCGGTGCACCTGTGCCACAGATGCAGACGCCAGAGGCTCTCGAGAAAGCGCGCGGAAAACCTGCTCTATTGGCATTCCCAATGCTTCACTTACCATCTGTTCGATCTTTGGCTCGTGGAAAGGCGGGACATTGTCCTGCAGTGCGGCTAGCTCGTCGGCCAGCGCGGGCTCGAGAAAATCTCGGCGGGTAGACAACAGCTGACCGAACTTGATGTAGATAGGCCCCAACGACTCCAGCGCCAGACGCAGGTTCTGGTATTTGTCAGCCGTTGCGGAGTTTGAAAACAAGTAAACGAAAGAGAAGGGTACCAGAGTCAGGCGCAGCCAAAGGTAGCCCGGCTGCCCTTTGGCGAACTCGTGCAGGCGATACTTGGCAATGATGCTCAGAATTTTGAGCAGGCGCGGCAGGTTCGTCACGGGGTGGTCAGGAGACTTTTGTTTTAAGGGGGAGCAAAGATACCACCTGAAGCGCTGTCCCACAAGCGAGGTCTTTAAATAACCTGTTTATTATCAGTCGCTTATAAGCTTATCAAGACGAGCATTCAGGCCCTGGGTGCGGGCGCTAAGGCGATCAAGCTGGAGCCGGAGATCGTGCACCTGTTCGGCAAATCTGGCAGTCTCCAGCGAGTGCGGGAGGACCCTGGCCTCTTCTTTCAGGTAGTCGTCGAGGTTGCGCTTAATTCGCGTATTCGCCTGGGCACGCCATTCTCCCCCTGCCTCTGCCAGCTGCTGCATATGCCGGGAAACCACATCACCAAAAACCGAGCCCATCAGATCTTGCCACTGAATGTCCGCCTTATGCAGTGCGCGCAGCATACCCTGGACCAGTTCAATATCGCCGCTTATCTGCAACTCAGTGTTCACCAGGGCATTTGTCCTCGAGATCAGCATGGAAAAAAGCGTGCCTGCGGGTGCCTCGATACCGGCGTCAGCCTCGATGCCCATGGTTGCAGCATCCAGGCCGCTAAGGCGGATATAGTCACGCTCCAGAATCACACAGACAGTAAGCGAGGGTTGTCTGGTTCTTACTTCGACAGTGTTGTTTTCGAATGGCCTAAGTAAGTCCGCGAGATGAGGATCTTCCTTGATCAGGAAGTTGAAGGCTTGCTCCAGGGGTGCGAGGGCGAGACTGCCTAGCAGGGAATTCATGGGGAATACCTAGTTGCGAGGTTTTATACCGATGTGAATGGCACTGATACCTTCGAGCACGTTGTGATAGCGAGCTTCAGTAAAGCCGGCGTCCTCAATCATGCCGAGCAGAGTCTCCTGGTCTGGATGTACCCGGATTGATTCCACCAGATAGCGGTAGCTTTCACTATCACCGACTATCATCTTGCCTGCCACTGGCCACAGTTCCGAGAAAGCGTCATAGGCCTTGGAGAGCAACGGATTTTGGGGTTTGGAAAACTCCAGCACCAGCAGTCTGCCACCCGGCTTCAGCACTCGCAGAACAGAGGTTAGTGCCTGGTCTTTATGGGTGACATTGCGAAGACCGTAGGCAATGCAGACGCAGTCGAAGGTGTCTGTTGCAAAAGGCAAATTCTGGGCGTCAGCCTGGGTAAAGGTGATGTTGGATTGCATGCCACGATCGATCACTCGGTCTCTACCCACGGCCAGCATCGCCTCATTGATATCGGCGAGTACCACTTGTCCCTCATTGCCCACGATAGGTGAGAAACGCATGCTCAGATCGCCCGTACCGCCGGCCAGATCCAATACCTTATGGCCTTTCCGTAGCGCGCTCAATTCGATAGTGAAACGTTTGATCAGCCGGTGTGTGCCCAAAGACATCACATCGTTCATCATGTCGTAGCGATTCGCCACGGAGCGAAAGACTTCGGCAACCCGTTCCTGTTTTTCGGCTACAGGAACTTCCTGGTAACCGAAATGTGTAGTGCCTGATTCGTCAGAAGGCTTGTCAGTTTCGGATGCGGCCATTTGGTTTATTCGGTGGCAGGTTTAATTTGAATTACCTGGGTATCTGGCGGCAGGGGCTCTCTGGTGGCGCCTGCAACCTGGAGTTTAGCAAGGTAGTCCTGCCAGAGCGAACCCTCATTTTCGCCAAGATCTAGCAGGTAATCCCAGCTATAAATGCCGCTGTTGTGCCCATCATCGAAACTTAACTTGATTGCGTAGTTGCCGACCGGCTCTACGTGTTTGATGGCGACATGGAGCTTGCCGGTCTGCAGGACCTCTTGCCCCTTGCCATGGCCGCGGACTTCCGCAGAAGGTGAGAAAACCCTGAGGAATTCAGCGCGCAGGTTGATTGGCTCACGTTCGGCGTAGATCAGCTCCAGCGTCGCTGACTTTCGGTGTAGCTTGATATCTGTCGGTATGGCTACCATTAACTATCCAAAATGCCTTTACAGAATGCCTCTAAAGAATGTAGCGGCTCAAGTCTTCATCCTTGGCCAGTTCGTCCAGCTGCTGCTCGACATAAGCTCTGTCGATCACCAGTTTTTTATTGTCACCTACCGCCAGGTCAGAGGCCGAGTAAGAGACTTCCTCCAGCAGACGCTCCATTACCGTGTGCAGTCGGCGAGCACCAATGTTTTCGGTACGCTCATTCACCTGCCAGGCAGTTTTTGCGATCTTTGCAATGCCGTCCTTGCTGAACGTGACCTTGAGATCTTCGGTGCCCAGCAGTGCCTGGTATTGTTCTGTGAGTGAAGCATTGGGCTCCTCAAGAATTCGCTCGAAATCCTGAGCCGTGAGCGCATCCAGCTCTACGCGAATCGGCAGGCGGCCCTGCAGTTCCGGGATCAGGTCCGAGGGCTTTGATAGATGAAAGGCGCCAGATGCAATAAATAATATGTGATCAGTCTTTATGCTCCCGTACTTGGTGGAGACCGTGGATCCTTCGATCAATGGCAACAGGTCTCGCTGCACGCCTTCGCGCGAAACACTGGCGCTGCCAGCGTCGTGCTGATTAGTTACCTTGTCAATCTCGTCGATAAAGACTATGCCGGTCTGCTCGGCTGCCTCAATCGCCCTGTTCTTGATCTCATCTTCATTGATGAGCTTGGCGGCTTCTTCATTCTTTAAAACTTTCAAAGCGGCTTTTACCGTGAGTCGGCGCGAGCTCTTGCGTCCAGAATTCATAGTGGAAAACATGCTCTTGAGCTGGCTGGTCATATCTTCCAGACCAGGCGGCGCCATGATTTCGACGCCGACGGGCGATTCCGAAACCTTGATTTCGATTTCTTTCTCGTCGAGATCTCCTTGTCGCAACTTTTTGCGAAAAACCTGTCGTGCAGTGGAATTGGAGTCGTTTTCGATCTCAGTCTCGTCGTTTCTTGCCTGCGGCAGCAAAACGTCCAGTATGCGTTCTTCAGCCAGATCCTCGGCCAGATGCTGCACCTTTTGCATTTCGATCTCACGAATCATCTTGACGGACACATCGGCAAGATCGCGCACTATAGATTCGACGTCACGGCCAACATAACCAACTTCAGTAAATTTGGTCGCCTCTACCTTTATGAAGGGGGCATGGGCTAGTTTTGCGAGGCGCCGTGCGATTTCGGTTTTACCCACACCGGTTGGTCCAATCATCAATATATTCTTTGGCGTGATTTCATTGCGCAGATCTTCATCTAGCTTCATGCG
>Ga0315330_10002106_pt1 | contig 13581 bp, 6 predicted proteins | sample M140m34915metaG_FD_203453 | JGI IMG/M metagenome (GOLD analysis project Ga0315330, IMG submission 203453) | Ammonia-oxidizing marine archaeal communities from Monterey Bay, California, United States - M1 40m 34915 | ecosystem: Environmental > Aquatic > Marine > Intertidal zone | place: USA...
GGTTTCGGAGTGCTTGCGGATAATGGGGTGGATCGCCCCTGGCGCTGCTCTTGGGTCATCGAATGGTTCATAGCCCGGGCGGAGCTTGCCGATGCTGGTGTGTGCAGCATTGTGCTTAATGGTGAGTCTTTGCAGACGCGTCTTGAGTGCACCGGGAATTGCATCCAGCGCTGCCTGCTGATCAGAGAAGTATGTATCGCCGCCTGTGGCGGGTATTTCTATGGCTAGAAGGATACTCGCCGGCGGCGGTGTCTCCACATAGGTCATATCGGAATGCCAGGAGGCCTCGGCATTGCCTAGGCCTCCAATGGGCTTACCATTATGAAAGATGTTTGAGAGTTGAGTGACATATCGGTTCTTGATCTTGGCGCGTTCGGACTCAGGCATGCGGCCCATCGGGATCTCTTCCAGGGGGCCGAATTTAGCGCTAAAACTTTGTAGTTCGTCTTCCGTTATCGCTTGGTCCCGAACTCGTAATACACCATAGGTCAGCCAGGCTGCGTAGAGTCGATCAAATTCAGGTTCTGAGACTGCGGTAAGGTCAATGTCAGAAATATCAGCAACAAAACCGGTATTAATGGGCGTAATCTTCATTGTGTGTCCTTGGGTAGTTTGTCCCTAGATTTTTTTGCGTTGAAGACAGCTGTCCTTGGGGCGATGATTCTTGCAAACCCTGAGAGTTGTTCGTGCTTGGCGAATCGGTCATGCAAGACAAGTATCGCTGCGCCCATTTGCGTCTCTAACCAAAAGGCCTGATCGATTTGTGAGTGCTGATACGAACTTGGCTGAGCCATCATGGCTTCAAGATAAAAGACCTTAATATCTTCGATTGCAGCTTTGAGCCATTGAAGCTCGACCTCCGGTATTTCTTGACGGTTCAAAATTTGGCCCAGTTTGGCGGCATTCTCCTTGACAGAAAATTCCGACAGGCCGACAAGGGTGCGGCCTTTTTTTTGTCTGCGGCCGAGATCGTGCCAGGGCATCAGTGCCGTGACTTCTGCGCTGAGGATGCCTTCCCAGCGCGGCGCGTTGGAGTTTGGTTTTGAGAAAGTGACGGGGCAGGTAGGCGTATCCTCAGTCTCGATCTCTGGCGCGTCCTCGGGATAGTCTTCAAGGATTGGGCCTTTGCTCCTGTTTAGAAGGTCTAGCGCTGCTTTTATGACGCGGTGCTGAAAGGCTGAGTCCCGGGGCTTGCCTAGTGGGCGGCCCAACGGAAAGCTGACCCAAAGCGCGCGGGGTGGCTGCATGCTCGCTGTATTCTCTCGGACTAGACTGATGCCCGTGGTCATGATGCCCTCGCGCTCTAGATAATAAGATAGCGCGCAGACTGCGCGCGTGCAGTTGGGTCAAACCGGAGTCAAAAACACCGCATCGACTTGGTCCTTTTTTAGCATGCCAGCGACTTGCACGACGCTCGCTTCATAGAATTCGGGCTTAAGGCCTGCGCCCATAAAGCTGTAGTGAGTATCCGCTAAAGCACCTATTTCCCCAGCCGCTTGAAGTTCTCGAAACCGATCAATTGGGAATACAAGATTGACGTCTTCGGCGAACCCAGACTTGTCGAAGTTAACCGAACTGTGCGACATAATGAGACTGTTCGCGTCCTCATCGCCAGAAATAGGCCTGAAGGTTGCGTCAGAAAATTCGAATGCTGGGTCATCCCTAAAATGGAGCCCAGCGGTTGTGATCAACGCGATCCTTAAGTCTGAGATTGGCTTGCTGAGATGCACCCAAGCAGGGGGTCCAAGGGGGGGCTGGTTCTTGGAGACAAGGTGTTCGCGCTCGGATTTTGGGAGATCAGTTAATCTAACCAAGCGACGACACCTTCAACATTTTCATTGTCACTACTATACCTCTAATCTTCTCAAACCACTAAATGAGGTGGCACGCTTGGCTCAGGTTACTGGTCGCCTAGGATAGGCTCGGCTGGTAGTAAGTTGCCGCGCCTTTGTTTAACAATTGAAATGTTAACTCATTGAAAAAATCAGCAATTTCCATGAGGATTAGGCAGGCGCAACGTTGCAGCGAAGCGGCCGTCGAGGCAGGCGGGTCTGCAACTTAGACGATCAGGTTAGAGCCATGCCATTGAGCGGGGATACCGGCGGGCGTTTCTACCTGTTGATACCGTATCCACAGATAAGGCAACTTACCGATAACAGCCTCGCATATATCAACCCCATTTTTGGAGCACCTGATGGCTAACAAAAAAAGCAACAGCAGCGAGTGGAAATCTACCGCCTGCATCCTCTGCACATTGAATTGCGGCGTGAAGGTTCAGTTGAATGTGGAAGGCACCGAGATCGTCCGTACAAAAGGGGATGATGATCACCCTGCGTCACGTGGCTATCTGTGCAACAAGGCATCGCGCCTGAACTACTACCAAAATCGTGAAGACCGCTTGTTGTCGCCGATGAAGCGCAATGCAGAAGGTGGCTATGATCCTATCGACTGGGATACAGCGATAGAAGAGATCGCATCAAGGCTTGGTGGCATTCGAGACGAACACGGCGGTGACAAGATCTTTTATTATGGCGGAGGTGGTCAGGGCAACCATCTACCAGGCGCTTATGCAGGCTCGACGTTGGCATCACTTGGGGTTCAGTATCGCTCCAACGCCTTAGCGCAAGAAAAGACCGGTGAGTTTTGGGTGGCAAACCGTATGGCAGGCGGCTACAACCATGCGGATTTTGAGCACGCTGAGGTAGTGATGTTCGTGGGAAAAAATCCATGGCAATCCCACGGCTTTCATCGTGCGCGTGCCGAACTACGCGAGATGGCAAAGGATCCAGACCGAACACTGATCGTACTGGACCCCAAGCGAACCCAAACGGCGGACCTTGCTGACATTCATCTGCCGGTTAAGGTGGGTCGCGACGCTTGGATACTGGCTGGCATGGTTGCTGTGATTATTCAAGAGAACCTACAAGACGACACCTGGCTTGCGGAACATACAACAGGCATTGACGCTGTTGTCGAGGTTTTTAAGAATGTCGATATCGAAGACTGCGCTGAAAAATCAGGTATCGACGAGGTCATCATCCGATCAACCGCAAGAACCATCGCAAAGGCGAAATCTGTAGCAGTTTTTGAGGACTTGGGCACACAGATGAACCGACACTCAACGCTCGTCAGTTACCTGCAGCGCTTAACCTGGATGTTGAATGGGAACTTCGCTAAACCTGGTACAGCCTACACGCCCAACGGTCTCGGAAAAATCGGTGACGGTCGAGAGGAAGGTAAAAGTCCAGTCGCAGGCGGGCGCATTATCGCTGGCATTGTCCCAGCCAACACAATTCCCGATGAGGTTCTGGCAGATCACCCCGACCACTATCGCGGGATGATCATTGAATCTGCAAACCCGGTACATTCGCTGCCCGACAGCCCCAAGTGGCGGCAAGCCATGCGTGCACTTGAATGCAGCGTGGTTATCGATATTGCCATGACTGAAACTGCCCGGCAGGCGGATTACGTTTTGCCGGCTACTACACAATTCGAGAAGGCCGAAGCCACATTTTTCAATTTTGAATTTCCTGAAAACTATTTCCACATGCGGGCCCCGCTCTTTACACCACCCGAAGGTGTACTGGATGAAGCGGAAATCCACGCGCGTATCGCGCAAGCGCTTGGTACCCTTCCAGAAGACATCATCTACACACTGAATAATGCCCTGGCTCAAGGTGGACGCGACGCCTTCCGAGAACTCGTCTTCGCTAAACTCAGCGAGAACCCTGATATCGGCAAAGTTGCTCCAGTTCTGCTTTACCGAACACTGGGGAAGACCTTGCCCAAGGGCATGCAGAACGCTGCCGCACTTTGGGCACCTTGTCACCAACATGCTATGACCAATCGAAAATCAGTTGAGGCGGCAGGGATAACTGGCGATGGCTTGATGCTTGGCGATAACCTTTTTGACGCAATCATTGCCGGTCCCAGCGCGGTTGTGATCAGCAAAGAAGAGTGGTCCGACGTTTGGCAGCGGGTGCCCAGAGAGAGCATTAATCTTGATCTGCCCGACATGCTCGAAGCCGCTGGCAAACTTAACTCGGAGGCTCCACAGGAAACTACCGAAGAGTTTCCGTTCCTGTTATCAGCCGGTGAACGTCGAGATTTCACGGCCAACACAATTTTCCGTAACCCGGCATGGCGCAGAAAAGATGCAAACGGCGCTATGTATATCAACCCGGACGATGCCGCTCGACTCAATCTGGGTGACGGTTCAAGCGCGCGCATTACCAGTGAAGGGGGTGCCGTGGACACAATTGTAGAGGTTAACGATCGTATGCAACGCGGACACATCTCCATTCCAAATGGATTGGGTCTCGATTACCCGGACGAACAAGGCCAGCTGAAAGTCACCGGATCATCGCCAAACGAACTGACGTCATCATACCTTGCTGACGAATTTGTCGGCACGCCGTGGCATAAGTCGGTGCCGGTTCGGGTCGAAGCGATCGGTTAGCCAACTGCTCCCTCCTTAAATCAGGATGGCTGTCTCTACTTGCAGCTTTCGATTCGATACTCGGGCCATGGATTGCAAATCTGACTGTGCTTCATTGAAGAATTGAAAAAATTAATTTTTTCAATGAGACAGTGGTGACCCTGCCGGGCTCCAACCAGCGACCCGCTGATTAACAGGCTGGTACTGCCTCCGCTGTTTCGGCTTTCAGATGCCTTCTTGCACTGCTGGGGTCATTACAGAGCGCGATTACTTGATCAGTATTTCGGTTTGACGATTATGCTGCTTAATGGTGAAGTTTTATTCGTATTATTTTGGGCCATCGTCGTGGTGGTGAAGTGCGCTGAAACCGATTGCAACTTAACGCAAAGCAAAGTGCCTGTATTATAATGCCTTGCATTAATATGAATCGGTCCACTAAGGCGGGGCGCCAACGCTAGGCAGAAAAATTAGGAAGGCCGTTGTGTGAAAGCGCTTTGTGCGAAAGAGCCCTTTGTGACAGGGCTTTGTGTGAACAAGCGGTAGGTAAACGGGCGTTGGATGAAAAAGTATCCTGGAAAGGTTGTTGTGTATTGTGGCTCGAGGGTCCTGTACCGGCGGAGACGCAATCAGGTCTGTTCGAGCGGTTGTAGGCGCCGGTTTCTCTGGTAGAACCTCCTAACGTGGATCACCAGATTCACCATGTTAGAGACCTTATCAGCGAACCGTCGACATGGATAGAGTGCTAAGGTCTGCTCATAGGCGATTAACGCGATGCTATGCTTGCCGCTAATGCCTGTCTCTAATGCCGGACAGCAAGGCAAGTGCGGTCTTCAACGTTTGACTTCTTCATGGACCGTTACCAAGGATGGATAACAACTAGGAGTAATACAATGGGTGAAAGCAGAATCGTTCAGGAATTAATGGGGGCACCGGGGTCTCCCTACACCCGTAAGATGCTGGGTTTGATGCGTTATCGCCATATACCTTATCGATTGGAGCGTCAGTCACGCATCCCGAATTCAAGCGAAGAGAAACATCGAAGACAACGAGTTCAACCGAAGGTCTCTTTACTGCCTACCTTTTACTACAAAGATGATTCGGGCGCTGAGATTGCTGTCACGGACTCGACGCCAATCATTAGACGGTTTGAGTCAGAGTATGAAGGTCGGTCTGTGATTCCCAGTGATCCAGCGCTGGCGTTCATCGATCTGTTGCTCGAGGACTATGGAGACGAGTGGCTGACCAAAGCGATGTTTCATTATCGATGGCACTATGACGCCGACATCAAAAAAGGCGGTGATATTCTACCCAGGTGGGGCGGTATTGCTCAGCCCGAGGTACAGGTCCAGCCCATGAGTGAATTTATTCGGTCGCGACAGATTGCGCGGCTCTCCTATGTCGGTTCAAACGAAATTACCAAGATTACCATCGAGGAAAGCTTTAAGCGGTTTATTCATCTTCTTGATAAGCATCTGACAATACAGCCATTTTTGATGGGGGAGCGCCCAGGTGCCTCTGATTTTGCAATCTATGGTCAGCTGACCTGCCTCGCGCTGTTTGACCCAACGCCGCAAGCGATCATCCTATCGGAGTGCCCTCGAGTTTATGCTTGGGTTGAAGTCGTCGAAGAGCTGTCTGGTTATTTGGTGGCTGATGATGATTGGCTGGATATGGATCGTCTACCGTCAACCTTAAAGGAGATTCTGGCCGAGGTGGGTCGCATTTATGCGCCTTATCTGATCGCAAACGCTAAGGCGGTCTCGGACAAGGCCGAGCGCCTAGAGATGGAACTTGATGGCCGGCCTTGGGAGCAAAACCCTTTCAGTTATCAGGCAAAGTGTCTGCAGTGGCTCCGGGAGGCCTATGTAGCCCTTGAAGATAACGACCGAGTACGAGTCGATCAGGTTTTAGAGGGCACTGGCGTGCTTCAACTGTTCGCATCAACGGCTTAGGGTGAGGAACCTGGTCGTGGAGTCTAGGACGCGGTTTTAAAGTTCGTTCTGGGCTGGGTCGTTGGGAAACTCAAACGCGGCAGATTATCTGCTTTTGCGACACTGCTTTCTTCAGTGATTTCTCTCATGTCTGAAGATTAGATAATCAAATCGATTCAATCCCCAAGGGTTTTGTGTTTCCCATCAGATTTTTAGCGTTAATCGATCATTTCTTTTCAAGGTTTGGCCGCGATTTACTGTTTCGCCTTCTTATTCATCGCGGCAAAAGGCCCGGGTACTTGGGGCTTCGGCAAGTAACCGAAAGGTGTTGATCGCTGGATGCCTCGCGGCTGTCGAGGCGTCCAGATTACATGGTTGAGTGACCCAATTATGGCTCTATTGAGGGCCATGATTAGGCCGTGTAGCGCTGAGTTGCGGACTCAAATCAAGCGCGAGTCCCTTTGAGCCAAAACCCAACGCTCTTTGAAGGGCTTACGAATTCTCGTTGAATTAGGGCCCGTTTGGTCGAAAAATTGACTGAATTCTGGTCGAGGACCTCGGTTGCTCCAGCATTCTGCTGAAAGTTGGATGGGAAGCTGGTAAAAAACCCTAAAAAACATCATTCCAATAAATTTTTGGTTAAGAATCCACGCTACTTGCCGATAACCTAGATACGCCCTTCGGGATCGCAACCCCTGTGTTTAAAGCCGTCATTTCCATTTTATCGGTATTGCTACTGGTGGCTTGTGGACAGAACCCCGAGTCAGAAGGCGGTAGTAGTGAAGCGCCGGCTCCGGCGGCCCCGAATGCTCCCCCTAAGCTGTCAGTTGATCAGTCAGTGATTCACCTATCAGGGAGCGATCGCTTCATTTCGGTTGCTGTGTTCAGTGACCCTGATGGTGATGTTGTTTCGCTGTCGTTGTCGGGGGAGGATGCGAACCAATTCATCATCGATGCTGAAAATTTCTTACGCTTTGGCTCGGTCCCTCGATTCAATGCGCCAAGGGATTTAGATCGCGACAATGGGTACCGGGTGATCGTGGAAGCGTCAGATGGAAAAGACCAGGTCTCCCGTGAAGTCATCGTTGAGGTGGTCGACGCCATTCGGGGGCTTGTCTCAGGAAAGCAGGGCCCCAGAGCCAACGTGGTTTACGATCAAAATTTCGGCGGAGTCGTCAACGACGCGCTACAACCCGCCATTGCCGACGGAGTAGGGCGCTTTTACGCCCGCCGAGAACAAGAGGCTAAAAATCAAAAGCAGGTCGCCTTTGTTTTGCCCGAAGCAGCGGCGGCCAATGATAATTCCTCGGCGATCACGCTGTTAACCCGTGTCCCCGCCGATCCAGCGATCGAAGCGGTTCGAATCAGTCCGTTATCGACCTTGATCTACAGTATTACGGATCCCAAGCTTAAGACGGAGGTGTTAGCGCCGTTAGGGTTACGCTTAAGGCGCGGTGATGAGCCCGGCGATCCCTATTGGGAAGAATTTTTCCCGGTGAAAGCCAGCCAGCAGCAGCTAGAAGTCATGAATGCGCAGTTGGATAATTTGATGACCGTCAGCGCAGCTTTATTCACAGCCACAGCGGCTGATCTTGAAGCGACCACCGTGGTTTCAAAATTGGTGGTTGAGGCGCTCATGAAAGAGGGGCCCGCCGCATTGGTTCGACCGGAGTTGATGGCGGTTTCCCTTCAGCGGGTCGCAGCAACGGCTCAACCTCAAAAAGCCATGCCCATCTCGACCTTCGAGGTGCTCGCAAAATCAACAGTGAAGCTCAATCGCCTGATTGCAGATCCGACCCTCGATTTGAGCGGACCGGACGCATTAAAAATCGCTAAAAGTAGCAACCAAGTGGCAAAAGCGGCTATCGATTTAACCTCAGGTAACCTGGACGAGGAGGGTTTTGAAGCGGCGACTTCGATCGAGGTCCTACTGCCGGCGGAATCTGCTGAAAATCAGCAGGATCTGGACGAGGACGGCACGCCCGATGTGTTTGACACCGACAACGATGCTGACGAAAGCGAGGACTATGTCGACGCCTTCCCCAATGCCCCAGAGGAGAGTCGTGATACCGATGCCGACGGTGAAGGCGATAATGCCGATCTTGATGACGATAACGATGGCGTCGAGGATGCGCTTGATGCTTTTCCTCAAGATTCTGCAGAAACCGTCGACTCTGATGGAGACTCCGTTGGCGATGGGACCGATCAGTTTCCTCAAGACCCCAGCGAGCAGTTTGACACCGATGGCGACGGGATTGGTAACGCGGCTGATCTAGACGACGATGGCGATGGTATTGCTGATCTTGACGACGATTTCCCACTAGATGCAGATGCCTCGAAGGACTCGGACGGGGATGGAGTGGATGACCGCCTTGATGCGTTTCCCCTTGATGCGACCGAGCAAACTGACAGCGATGGTGATGGCGTGGGCGATGTGGCAGACGACGACGATGACAATGACGGAGTGCCGGATACCTTAGATGATTTTCCGTTTGACCCTGAAGAAGACACCGATAGCGATTTTGATGGCATTGGTGATAATCGGGATGCATTTCCCTTCGGAGCCGATGAGACCAATGATGCTGACGGTGATGGCGTTGGCGATAATGAAGATCTCGATGATGACAACGATGGCGCGCTCGATACTACGGATGCATTTCCCTTTGATCCGGCAGAGTCATTGGATACTGATGGCGATGGGGAAGGCGACAATAGTGATGCCGACGATGATGGAGATGGGGTCAATGACAGCGAGGACGCATTCCCTCTAGACGACACGGAAATTACTGATAGTGATGGTGACGGTGTTGGCGATGCCAGCGATCTGGACGACGACAACGACGGCGTTGCGGATACGGAAGATCAATTACCTCTGGACCCGACTGAGTCTCTTGATACTGACAACGATGGGATTGGCAACAATGCTGATGCAGATGATGACGGGGATGGTGCGCTGGACGATGTCGATGATTTCCCGCTGGATGCAGCTGAAACAACTGACAGCGATGCCGATGGTGTGGGTGACAATGAGGATCGATTCCCCAATGATCCGAGTGAGAGCTTCGACAGCGATGCTGACGGGATCGGGAACAATGCGGATACGGATGACGACAACGACGGGATCCTTGATGAAGAAGATGGCTTTCCGCTCATTGCGATCGGTGCACTACCCGACAATGATGGCGACGGTCGGCCGGATGCTTGTGATGAAGCCTGCCTCGCGCTGGGTTTTGTCGCTGACGAGGATGATGACAATGATGGCATCCCGGATATTGATGATGCGCTGCCTGTAGATGCTAGTGAAACTCTTGATACGGACCAAGACGGCACGGGCAACAACGCCGATACTGACGACGATGGCGATGGCGTTGAGGATGCCATCGATGCCTTTCCGCTGGACGAGCTTGAAAGTCTAGATTCGGATGGGGATGGGGTCGGTGACAATGCCGATACCGATGATGATGGTGATGGCGCGGCGGATGTCATCGATGACTTTCCGCTGGATGCAGCCGAGAGCTTGGATACCGACCAAGACGGTGTTGGCAACAATGCTGATCTTGATGATGACAACGATGGCGTTGCCGACACTGACGATCTATTGCCGCTGGATAGTACAGAAGCCCTAGATAATGACGGTGACGGCATCGGCGATAACGCTGATCCTGACGATGATGGGGATGGCATTGCCGACGAGCTGGATAGCTTTCCTTTCGATGCAGAGGAAGCCACCGACACGGATGCTGACGGCATTGGCGACAATGCTGACAACGATGACGACGGTGATGGCGTCGCTGACGCCGACGACGCCTTTCCCCTCGACGCCAGTGAAAGCGTTGATACCGATGGCGATGGCGAGGGTGACAATGCGGATCTGGATGCTGATGATGACGGTGTCGCCGACGATGCAGACGCCTTTCCCCTCGATGCCACTGAATCACAAGATACTGATGCCGATGGCGTGGGTAATGTTGCCGATACCGATGACGATGATGATGGGGTGCTGGATGAAGTAGACGTATTTCCGCAGGACGCCACTGAGTCCGAGGATTTGGACGGCGATGGAGTCGGTGACAATGCCGATCCAGATGCTGATGGCGATAATGTTCTTGATGTCCTTGATGCGTTTCCTTTGGATGCCACTGAGTCAATGGACACCGATGGTGACGGTACGGGGGATAATGCTGATCTCGATGCAGACGATGATGGCGTAGACGACGTGGACGATGCTTTTCCTCTCGATGCCTCAGAAACGATCGACACCGACGGCGATGGGGTGGGTGACAATGCAGACACGGATATTGATGGGGATGGCGTCGCCAATGCGCTCGATGCATTCCCCCTTAACGCGCTTGAAACAGAAGACACCGATGCGGATGGCGTGGGCAATGTCGCCGACCTCGATGACGATGGCGACGGCGTTGCGGATGCCGATGATGTTTTCCCGTTAGACAGCACAGAGGTTATCGACACCGATGGGAATGGTGTTGGCAATAATGCTGATGCCGATGATGACGGCGATGGCGTTGAGGATGCGCTGGATGCCTTCCCCTTAGATTCCACAGAAAGTTTGGATACAGATAGCGATGGCGTTGGTAACAATGCCGATACCGATGACGACAATGATGGGCTCAGCGATCAGGTTGAGATCGACGATCTTGGAACCGATCCGCTCCGCGCCGATACGGATGGGGACGGAGCGAACGACGATGAAGATGTTTTCCCGCTCGATGAAACCGAGTCATTGGATACCGATGCAGACGGTGTTGGTAACAACGCCGATACCGATGATGATGGTGACGGTGTCGATGATGATATTGAAGTCGATAGCCTGGGCACCGACCCATTGGTGGCCGATAGCGATGGTGATGGCGTCGATGATGGCTCGGATGCCTTTCCATTAGATGATACGGAAACCCTGGATACCGATAGTGACGGTATAGGCGATAACACCGACACGGATGCGGATGGGGATGGTGTATTAAATGAAGCGGACATTTTTCCGCTGGATGCCTCAGAAACCATCGATACCGACGGCGATGGCACGGGTGACAACGCAGATGTGGATGATGATGGTGACGGTATCAATGATGACGCTGACGCCTTTCCGACCGATGCGGAGGAAACGTTAGACACCGATGGTGATGGCATCGGAAACAACGCCGACACAGACGATGATAACGATTCCCTCAGCGACACTTTGGAGTCAGGCACCCTCGGGACTAATCCACTCCTTGCTGACACAGACAATGATGGTGTCGCAGACAATCTTGATGTCTTCCCCCTCGATGGGGACGAGACCGTCGATACTGACGGCGACGGTACTGGCAATAACGCTGATGCGGATGACGACAATGACGGGTTAACCGATGTCACTGAGACGACCCTTGGGACAAATCCTTTGCAAGTTGATAGCGACGCTGATGGGGTCAATGACGGTAATGATGTCTTTCCCTTAGACGCAACTGAGACCATTGACACCGACGTTGATGGTATTGGCGATAACGCTGACGAGGATGATGATAACGACGGCACCCTGGATGTCAGTGATGTCTTTCCTAAGGACGCAAGCGAGCAGGTCGACACGGATAGTGACGGTACTGGCGATAATGCCGACACGGACGATGACGGTGATGGCGTGGGTGATGACCTTGACCCCTTTCCATTTGATGCGACAGAGAGTGTCGACACCGATGGTGATGGTGTTGGCAATAATGCGGACACCGATGATGATAATGATGGTTTCGCTGACGCGAGCGATGCCTTTCCGCTGGATGCCTCGGAAAGGCAAGATACCGATGGCGATGGCATTGGTAATAACGCCGATACGGATGACGATGGAGATGGCTTAACCGACGACGAGGAAGATGCCTTGGGCACAAACAAGTTGTTGGTGGACACCGATGGCGATGGGGTCAACGATGGTGAGGATGCGTTCCCGAATGACGCTACAAGAAGCTAGGGATGCGCTGCACACCCTAGGCAATCGAGGCACTTCTGCGCTCTAAGGTCTCAAAAATAATCCTCGGTTTTAGTCGTCATAGAACCGAGCTGGCTCCCATAAAAGTTTTGCGGTCCCCCGTAGAGCTGCAATAGAGATGCGAGTCTCTGGAATTACCTCTATGATCGAGTCGGGGCATGCCTGCTCGGAATCTCAGCAGGCTAAAACCTCCCGAGCCAATGCCGTGATGAGGGGTGATGTGATCGATGATCGAAACAATGAATATTTTGACCGTTAAAGAGTAATGAACACAAAAGCCATTCCAAATTGTGGGCCCAAGACACCGTTAGACCAGATGTACGCCATGCTTGCAGCCGAAGGCTGTTTGGTGATTCGAGATCTCGCTGACCCAGATGCCATTAGGCAGGTGAGAGAGGAGCTGAGTAGGCCCTTTGCCCAGATGACGGTAGACAGCGATGATCCAGAGGCCTTTTACCCCGGCAATACGCGAAGGATGCCAGCGCTGATGCACCGCTCTAAAACCGCACGGCAATTGATGATGGATCCGGTGGTAGAGCAGCTGGGGGATCGCCATCTCTCAAAGAATAGTAAAAATTGGCAGCTCAATGTCTCGGCGGCACTTGAAATTGGACCGGGTTCGCGGGATCAAATTTTACATCGTGAAGAAGATCTCTATCAGTTCTGGGAGCCCCCTCGGCCTAATTTGATTTTGGCGAGTATGTGGGCAATTTCTGACTTTACTGCTGAAAATGGTGGCACACAGATTGTGCCTGGAAGTCATGTCTGGCCAGCGGGTCGCATCCCCAAGCCTGAGGAGATCGTCCGTGCTGAGATGTCATCGGGCTCGGTTTTGTTTTGGCTAGGCGGCACGTTGCATGGGGGCGGCGCCAATGTGACAGAGAATGAATGGCGATACGGGGTTATTTTGACTTACACCCTCGGATGGCTTCGACAGGAAGAAAACCAGCATCTATCAATGCCCCTCGCAGAGGCCCTTGCGCTGCCTGCGGCAATGAGATCTCGGATGGGTTTTGATCAGGCCTACGATGGTGCTTTGGGATTTTATGATGAATCTGTACTGCTCGGTGCTTGAGTCGATGCGCTTAGCCGGTGAATACCAACCCCGCCGAGCTTGCAATTTCACCCGACTGGTAGAGGGTCGAAACCCTTGAACATAGAGTAAGGCCTTGCCTGATATTATTCCCTTGTCAGCTGGACTGCTTACATCGCAGTTCTCAGCGATGACAGGACGT
>Ga0315330_10002115_pt1 | contig 13556 bp, 8 predicted proteins | sample M140m34915metaG_FD_203453 | JGI IMG/M metagenome (GOLD analysis project Ga0315330, IMG submission 203453) | Ammonia-oxidizing marine archaeal communities from Monterey Bay, California, United States - M1 40m 34915 | ecosystem: Environmental > Aquatic > Marine > Intertidal zone | place: USA...
CCTCATGGATAGCGAACGCTACTGAGCGATTGCGAGTCATCTCATGTGGTTACGTGTCCACCACCCATAACCCTCTCCGAGTTGCAGAACAAATAGCGACGCTAGATCACATGACTGGAGGTCGTCTCGGGTTTGGAATAGTACGCGGATACCAACACCGTTGGGTGGAGCAGTTAAAAATCCGTCCAGAGCTTGCGGCCGTTGGTCATTGGAATAAAGACACTGAAATCGACGCACTAAATCGTAGATTTTTTGAAGAGTTTGTCGAAGTAGTTCTATTGGCTTTAACTAGCAACACTTTTAGTTATGAGGGAGAATTCTGGAAGTTCCCGAACGACAATAAAAACCCTCATTTACACACGGTGTACTCGGAATATGGAGCCGGTGTTGAAGCGGACATGACGATTAACGAAATTGGAATTGCTCCTAGGCCTATTCAAACACCTCATCCTCCGCTTTACGGCGGATTCACTATGTCAATGTCTACTGCTTTATTCTGGAGTCAATATGGTGGAACGCCCATTGTTTTGAGCGACAAACTAGATTTTTGTGAAGCTCTCTGGAAGACGTATCGAGAAGAAGCTCCAAAACACGGAATAGAAAAGCCAAGAGGCCATGAAGCTGCATGGGGAGGTATCGCTGTGTGTGCCGAAACCGATGCAGAAGCAGAAGCTCAATTTGAGGACATGGCTTGGTTCTGGGAAAAATGGGCAAAACAATTTGGGCAAGGAATGCCGCTTAAATTAGTGGGTAGCCCCGACACCATCAGTCGTCAAATAGATGAAGCCCACAAGGCTCTTGGATTTGATGAAATATTTTTCTTAATCCCACAAGGTATCCATTCAAGCGATCAGATTATCTCTTCACTCGATCTGATTACAACAAAAGTGATGCCCCGGTTCAATTAAGGTGACGGCGCGCTTCAACTCCTACGAACTGCTCCCTTGGAGAGTAGTTGCGGTTAGCGGCGAGCTCGACCTAGCCAGCGCTCCAGCATTACGTTCATCTGGATTAAGAGCTATTAACAAAAACTCAGCTAACCCGGCAGTAATTATTGATCTTTCGAGAGTGGAGTTAATGGACTCGGTGTGCTTAGGAATCCTTCTTGGATTCCGACGTCGCTGCTTAAAAAAAAGTGGAGACTTGAAACTAGTAATTAACAGCGAGCGGATACTTCAAGTTTTTAAACTCACTGACACTTATGAGTTATTCGACGTATGGTCAGCTATTGAAGGTGCGTTAGGAACAGATTAAAAAAACGAGATATAGCCTGACCTCGAAATCTGAGCTGAAGAGGCGTAGCCTCTACAAGCGATGGCAGGCTCCGATTTTATTTTTCAACGTCCAACATTTGCTAGCAGCGATAATTCGTTAGCTAAGTTTGTGGCACGTCCAGTGTTGCGGTTTATCGATCGTGAAGTAGCTAGTGGGGTGCTACTGCTAGCCGCAACAGCAGTAGCACTGTTCTGGGCTAATTCACCATGGGGCGCAAGCTACGAGTCGTTCTGGCACACAGATATAGAAATTGTTGTAGGCAGCTGGCATTTTCCACATATGAGCGTTGGCCATTTTGTAAACGACGGGTTAATGGCATTGTTCTTTTTTGTCGTCGGGCTTGAAATCAAAAGGGAACTAGTAACCGGTCAACTCAATACTATACGTGCCGCCGCTCTTCCAGCCATTGGTGCCGTCGGAGGTATGGTCGGTCCAGCTCTTTTGTACTTTGCGCTAAACAGCTCGGGCGAAGCAGCGCGTGGTTGGGGAATACCTATGGCAACCGACATTGCATTCGCAGTGGGAATCGTTGCTTTATTAGGAGCTCGAGTCTCACCTAAATTAAAACTGTTTCTGCTTACCCTGGCCATAGTCGACGACATCGGCGCTATTGCAGTTATTGCTATTTTCTACACGACCGACCTGAGCCTCAACTGGCTAGTTATCTCCGTGGTTGGGTTAGTTGCGATAAGAGTCCTGCAGATCCTTAAAGTATGGGCTATCGGCATCTACCTCCTGCTAGGAATCTTTATCTGGTACGCGATGCTCGAATCTGGAGTCCATGCAACCATAGCGGGCGTTGCGCTTGGCCTGCTTACACCTGCCCGACCGTTACTGGCACAACGAGATGCACAATCAATTGTTGATGCAATGCCGGATGACGCAGGTGTAGGCGAGGTGCGACACGTTTCGTTCCTGGTGCAGGAATCAGTTCCGCTTACTGAACGTTTTGAGAACTTCTTACACCCCTTCACCGCCTACATGATTATCCCAATTTTTGCGTTAGCTAATGCAGGCATTGTGCTTACTGGTGACAAAGTCAGTGCCGCAACCTCGAGCAATGTCACACTAGGAATCATCCTCGGGCTAGTCATTGGTAAACCCTTAGGAATAACCCTATTCGCGTGGGCAGCTACCAAAGTTGGGTTCGAACTGCCCCCAGGTGTCAACTGGGTACAGTTCATTGGGATGGGCCTGGCCGCTGGTATCGGGTTCACGGTTTCAATCTTTGTTGGTGGATTAGCTTTCGAAACAGCTGCCATTACAGACCTTGCAAAAATTGGCATTCTTGTAGCATCAGCTGTCGCCGCCGTGGCTGCTTTAATTGTTCTATATGTAAGCGCTAACAACGAAGAACCATCGAAGTAACGGGCGCGGTCATGGTAGAAGCGATTCTTTTTGATTTTGATGGCGTAATCCGGCAATGGGATGAGCCCGCTCTATGGAATTACGAAGAAAAAGCTGGTTATCCTCCGGGAACAGTTTTCGCTGTTGCCTTTGACCCGGAGGTGAATGGACCAGCGATTACAGGTGAATGGACTTGGCAACAGTGGAAAGATGAAACTCGTCGACGTTTAACAGAGATCCACGGTCAATCCATATGGCCGATCGTTGATCAATTTTTTGCATTTGAAGGCCGGATCGATCCAGCAATGAGAGATTTACTTGGGAAACTTCAAAACGAAGTCAAGCTAGGTTTATTGACTAATAATCATGATGACTTTGAACGCTATCTAAGCGAACAGGGCCTCGAAAGCTATTTTGATTTCGTCGGGAATACGTGCAGGTTGAAAGTAGCAAAACCTGATCCGGCTGCGTACTTACTGGCCCTTGAAGCACTCAAAGTGCAACCAGCTGCGTGTCTTTTTGTCGATGATCTCGAACGGAACGTGCAGGGCGCACTCGCTGTTGGGATGCGCGCTTTTCATTTCACCAACAAAAAAGAATTGTTGACAGAACTTAACTCACTTAAAATATTCGTTTGAGTCAGCCGAATTGGTTGCCTATAGCCGGTTAGGTGCGTACCATTTTGACCTGGTGCTAAAGGCACTGCCGCTGCGTATGGCCCTTTCAGCCCAGGTCGATTTTCGTAGCTCGAACCCGTCCGGGCTGAACTGTGAGGATATCGTGACAGCGGTACCATATTTCGCGTTGATCGCTTCAGTTTTGGCGCTCATGCTCGCTTACTACTTCGCCCAGGTCGTAATGAAGGCCGACGAAGGCACTGACCTTATGAAAGAGATAGGAAAGGCGATCCGAGAGGGCGCCATGGCTTTTCTCCGACGTGAATACCAATGGGTGTCAGTCTTTGTTGGGGTCATGTTTATTGTGCTCTTAATAGTGCCAATCGATGGACGCCCATATGCGTCTTTTGCATACCTGATGGGTGCAGTCCTATCTTCTATCGCTGGCTTCATAGGCATGCGTATAGCAACAGCTGCAAATACCCGTACAGCAAACGCAGCACGCAACGGAGCAGCTGAAGCTCTTCCACTTGCATTTAAAGGCGGGGCCGTAATGGGATTCACCGTTGCTGGCCTTGCGCTACTTGGTATTACCTTCAATTACCTACTCTGGGTAACTTGGGTAGGCGTTGATAATGCTTTCCAGGTTGTCGCTGCATTCGGTCTAGGGGCAAGCTCAATAGCGCTGTTCGCTCGTATCGGTGGCGGCATCTTTACCAAAGCTGCTGACGTGGGCGGTGACTTAGTAGGAAAAGTGGAAGCGGGTATACCTGAAGATGATCCTCGTAACCCAGCAACAATCGCTGACGCAGTAGGAGATAACGTCGGTGACGTAGCTGGAATGGGTGCGGACCTTTTCGAATCGTATGCTGGATCAGTCGTAGCGCCAATCGTTTTAGTGTCGCTGTTGTTACCGGGCACATTTATCAACGGTGCTGGAAAACTAGTAGCCCCGGGCGATTTAGAAGCCCTTTTGATGTACCCGATTCTTATTGGAGCCCTAGGAATGATGGCTTCAATAGTGGGTGCGCTAATGACTCGAGGCAAAGAAGGCAAAAGTCTTTCCACGCAGTTACACACCGGACAATACGTTGCGATGGGCTTGACAGTGGTCCTATCCATTGTTGGAACACTATGGCTCTTCAACGGTGACGTAATGGTCACAAAGCCGATCTATCTTGCACTAACTATTATTGTTGGTTTACTTGGCGGCTGGGCAATTGGTTTTGTATCTGAATACTTCACATCCGAACATTACAAACCAGTCAAAGGTATAGCTGAACAAGCTAAAACTGGTCCAGCGACTGTTGTCATAGAGGGAATCGCTCAAGGCAAAATGTCGACGCTTCCATCAGTTGCGATCGTCGTTGCAATGATTGGTATTTCTTACTGGTTCGGCGGTGCCGCATTCGGTCAGGCCGGTGAAACAATTGGAATCTATGGCGTGTCGCTGGCAGCCATTGGCATGTTGGCGGTTACAGGCGTAATCGTTGCAGTCGATGCGTATGGACCAATAGCTGATAATGCTGGTGGTATAGCAGAAATGTCTGGGCTACCTTCCGACGTCCGCGAAGTAACTGACAGTTTGGACGCTTTAGGAAATACCACCGCTGCGGTAGCAAAAGGATTCGCCGTAGGTTCAGCAGCTGTGACAGCACTCGCATTATTCAAAGCTTTTGCCTTAACAGCTGGAGAGCAAGTCAATCTAGATATCACTGACACGGCGGTCACAATCGGGCTTTTCCTTGGCGCGATGACTCCATTTATCTTCGCCTCATTGACAATGAGCTCTGTAGGAAGAGCAGCTCAAGCAATGATCGTTGAAGTACGTAGACAATTTGCAGAAATACCTGGACTGCGAGAAGGCGTTGAAGGCGTAAAGCCAGACAGTCGCCGCTGCGTAGATATCTCAACGCAGGCAGCATTGCGAGAAATGGTAATTCCTGGGCTCTTAGCGGTTGTGCTACCCCTGGTTATCGGATTTATCGACGTCAACGCTTTGGGCGGATTCTTGGCTGGAGCAGTTGTTACCGGTTTCATGATCGCGATCTACATGGCTAACTCAGGTGGCGCCTGGGATAACGCTAAAAAATACATTGAAGCCGGAGCCCATGGTGGCAAAGGTACCGATGTTCACTCAGCGGCCGTTGTTGGAGACACAATTGGAGACCCGTTCAAAGATACATCTGGTCCGGCAATGAACATTTTGATAAAGGTTATGACCATTGTTTCGTTAGTGTTCGTGCCAGCATTTATTTAAAATAAACAAGAAACTTCTATCAACCTTAGGGCCCTGGGTTAAGAATCGCTTGAAGTGATTCACTCAGGGCCCTAATCGCGTCCCTATGTCATCTACGCTCACACTATGGATGTTGTTGGGAAACGAATTCTTATAACGGGAGCCTCGCGCGGTATCGGGCAATGTATGGCGCGTACTTTCAGTCGCGCCGGAGCTCAAGTGATACTTGTGGCACGAGCAACTTCTCGTATCGAACCCCTCGCGAAAGAACTAGGGGGATCTTATTACACCCTTGATCTTGCAAATGACTCCGAAATTGACGGATTCATCAATCGGGTCGAAATTGAAGAAGGCCCGATCGACGTTCTAATCAATAACGCTGGTATCGAAATTGGTTCGCTACTGGAGGATCTCTCCGAGCCAGAAATTTCGCAACTAATTACCACCAACTTATTAAGCCCACAGCGCTTAACCCGCCAAGTGTTACCTGGGATGATTTCAAGAGGTGCTGGCCATCTAGTTTTCACGTCCTCAGTCGCCGCGATCACCCCAACTCCAGGACTCGCCGTGTACTGCGCCTCAAAAGCTGGCCTCAGCAAGTTCGGAGAAAGCCTAAGAATAGAAACAAAAAAAACAGGAATCGGGGTGACCGTATTACATCTCGGACCCGTCGATACCGACATGTGGACTCGCGTAGCCGACAATTCAGTATTCCAACTCGCTCAAAAGCGCTTCAAAAATCTGAGTACTCTTAAAAGTGTTTCACCTGAACTAGTTGCTGAAGACACACTAAAAGCTGTGATACACAACCGTCGTGAGGTACGCCACCCTAAACGTTTTTCAGGTCTAATGGCCCTGAACGCTATTCCTGCCAGAATTACTGAAACGGTTCTCGCTGGGATCAACTTTCGAAGCGAGTTAAATAATAATGACCGTCGTTAACAGATTAGAAACAATTTTGAATTAATCAGGAAACAGAACGTACACATAGACGTAACTCCTTCGTTATAAATCTGAAATAAGCGGTGAATACATTTCTGCTATCAGTCAGATGTAGGAGGAATGAAAATGAAACGCAAGCTTTTATTAACTGCAGTAGGCGCTGTAGGCGCGTTGCTGCTATTCGCAGGGCCTGCTGGCGCGTCAGATGATGACAGCGAGGCAGCCGCGCAAGTAGTTCAAGCTGTCCTCGATAACATCTGGGTATTTATAGCCGGCATACTCGTGTTCTTTATGCAAGCTGGGTTCGCGATGCTTGAAGCTGGCCTAACGCGAACAAAAAACGTCGGAAATATCATGGCGAAAAACTTGTTTGATGCGGGAATCGGGATACTTGCTTTTTTTGTAGTTGGTTATGGCCTTGCCTACGGAGCAGACTCCGGAAGCGGCTGGTTCATGGGGTGGGGTTCCTTCGCTTTAAGCGGTGCTGACCTATTTGATATTAGTGGCGGATTGAGCCCCGCAACTGATTTCTTTTTTCAAGCAGTATTCGCTGCTACTGCAGTGACAATCGCATCCGGAGCTCTCGCTGAGAGAACTAAATTCAGTACCTATCTGGTTTTCAGTTTATTAACGACTGCAATTATTTACCCAATCGTGGTGCACTGGACATGGGGCGGTGGACTAATTTCAAAGATCAACATTGGCGATGCCGTATATAGCGATTTTGCTGGATCAACAATCGTTCACAGTGTCGGTGGATGGCTAGGACTAGTGGGAGCTGCAGTGGTCGGGCCCCGTATCGGCAAATATGCCGCTGATGGAACACCCCGTAAAATTCCAGGACACAACATAACCTTGACCATTCTCGGCGTGTTTATTCTTTGGTTTGGCTGGTTTGGCTTTAATCCAGGTTCTGAGCTTGCAGCAGATAGCTGGGTAATGTTCGTTGCTTTAAACACCATGCTTGCAGCAGCAGCTGGAGTCATTGGTGCATCAGCATTGGGATGGTTAAAGTCGGGCGTACCAGACGTAGCGATGGCCGGAAATGGAGCACTAGCCGGACTGGTTGGTATAACTGCCGGTTGTGGAACTATGACTCCATGGGGAGCCGTCGTTACCGGCTTAGTTGCCGGAATGATCGTTGTCGTTGTATTGCCGTTTGTCGAACGAGTCCTAAAAATCGATGATCCAGTTGGTGCCTTTGCAGTGCATGGTGCGTGCGGAATGTGGGGAACTCTTGCGATTGGACTCTTTGCTAAATATGACGATGCTTTCTTAGGTCGCGAAGACGCAGGACTTTTCTACGGCGGGGGACTAGACCAACTTGCTGTTCAAGCCTTAATGGTAGTAATCGTTGCAGCCTGGACAGTTACCGCAGGGTTTATCCTATTCAGAGGCCTCAAAGCTGCAATGGGGCTAAGAGTTTCAGCGGAAGAAGAAACGGCGGGGCTTGATGTCTCTGAGCATGGTGGGCCCGGCATGACATTCGACGATATTGTGACTGGCGGCTGACCAGTAACAATAATCCGATTCGACGAATAATCTACCGCTGAAATAGAAGCGCCCCTAGTGCTGTGTGCATTAGGGGCGCTTCGCGATACGGTCCCTTGTGTGCGAAGAACCATAACGAAAAATATTGTTAGTGGGCTCTGCATGGGAGCGGCGGACCTGGTTCCGGGGGTATCCGGTGGGACTATTGCTCTTTTATTCGGGGTGTACGAAAACCTTCTGAAACAAATCAGCAAAATAGTTACGATCCTCACATTCCTCACACGCTTAAATTTCAAGTCAGCACGTAAAGAATTAAGAAACGTCGACTGGCAGTTTTTGTTTAGTCTTGGCATTGGCATTGCTATAGCGGTCGTAACCCTAGCCACATGGCTCAGCAACCAAATCGAGGACCACCCCGTTCAACTCTCAGCTATTTTTTTTGGGCTAATAGTCGGAAGCGTTTTACTCACCAAAAGAGAAATCAAATCTTGGGACTGGGCGAAAGCGCTTTGGTTTATATTGGGTGCTGCCGCAGCTTTCGTAGTAGTTGGATACAGCACCGAGGCCGTGTCAGACCCTTCCTCAGTAATAGTTATTTCAGCTGGAGCCGTCGCTATATGCGCAATGATTCTGCCCGGAATATCGGGTTCGTTTATTTTGTTGGCGTTCGGTTTTTATGACCACCTATTAGAAGCAGTAAAAGATTTCAACGTCCCAGTGTTATTAAATTATGGAATCGGCGCTGGAATAGGATTAGCGCTGTTCTCTAGAGGACTATCATGGTTGCTAAGAGTTCACCGCGAAAAAACGCTTGCTTTGCTCATAGGGCTGATGGCTGGCTCACTGAGAGTCCTGTGGCCTTGGCCAAGCGGTGATATTGGTATAGAAAACGCGACTCTAGGAAGACCTGTTGCGAGCGAGGTGCTTGGAGCCATGACGCTATCGATTGTTGCTCTGGCAGCGGTATTTATCCTGACAACAATTTCGCGCCGGTTTGAGTAAACAGAAGACCTAAAACGACGCAAACTGTCTTTAAGCCGATACCGTCCGCGATAACTGTCTTGCACATTTCACACGACTTAAACTTGACAGGCCCCTAAATTAATGATCCATTCCTAAGGCACTATGTCCAAATCTCTTGTAATCGTCGAGTCACCGGCGAAGGCGAAAACTATTGGAGGATTCCTCGGCGATGATTACACCGTCGTAGCATCGGTTGGGCACATACGCGACCTGGCCACCAAAGCAACATTACCTGAAGACCAAAAAGCGAAGTGGTGGGCGTTTCTAGGCGTTGATGTAGAAAGCAATTTCAAGGCGTACTACGTCGTGAGCGACGGAGCGGCGAGCGTCGTTCGAAGTCTCAAAAAAGAATTGAAACAAGCCTCCGAACTGTATTTAGCAACAGATGAGGACCGTGAAGGCGAAGCAATAGCTTGGCACTTGTTAGAAGAACTAAAGCCAAAAACTAACCTGCCCGTAAAACGGATGGTCTTCCATGAGATAACACAAAAAGCTATAGACGAAGCACTGTCGAACACACGAAGTATCGATAATAACTTGGTTGAGGCTCAAGAAGCGCGACGTATCTTGGATCGGCTTTATGGTTTCGAGGTATCAAATAAGCTCGTTACGATTGGAGGCCCAGGTACATCTGCAGGCCCAGTTCAGAGCCCAACGACCCGCTTAGTTGTAGAACGTGAGTTGGAAAGAGCAGCCTTCATCGACGCAGGATATTGGAGTCTTGACGTGCCACTGGCGTCGTCAACGAATGAAACTTTCAGCGGTCGCTTAGTGTCGTTAGATGGCCTTCGAATTGCCTTAACAAAAGATTTCGGTGAAGACGGGAAACTAAAAAGTGCCAAAGTAATGGCATTAACAGAAACTGATGCAGTACGTATTTCCGAAAATATCGAAGGAGTTCCTTTCACCGTCGATTCAGTTGACCATGACGCCTACCGGCGAAGACCTCAGGCACCTTTCACTACTTCAACTTTTCAGCAAGCTGCCAGTTCTAAACTCGGAATGAACTCAAAGATAGCTATGGGAGCGGCCCAAAGCCTGTACCAGCAGGGCTACATCACATATATGCGTACCGACAGCACAACGCTATCGGACAGCGCAATGCGGGCAGCACGAAGCGTTGCAGCAGAGAAATACGGCTCGGATCACCTACCTGCTTCGCCCCGTCAGTATCAAAGCAAAGTTCAAAATGCTCAAGAAGCTCACGAAGCAATACGGCCCGCAGGCGACACCTTCAAAGAACCAAGACAGGTTCGCATTGAAACCAACGAAAGTTTAGCAAGAGTTTACGAATTGATTTGGCAACGGACCATTGCTTCACAGATGACCGACACAGCGGGTGAGACGGTGCGAATGCGCTTGTCCGGGTTAGTGGAGGTACCAGGTGATCAGACTCCAAACAATCTGATACTTGGTGTGAGCGGAACAGTTATTTCTCATGAAGGCTTCCGTCGTGTCTATTCAGATGATCCTGAGGGTAGTTCAGCAGAAGACTCAGAAAACGTTGCAGCTGAAATCGCCATTCCAGAACTCAAAGTTGGTGATACAGCGATACCAAGCCGTGGCGTTCCGCAAGGTCGTTCCACAAAACCTCCGGCAAGATACACAGATGCATCTCTAGTCAGGAAAATGGAAGAACTCGGTATCGGTCGACCTTCAACTTACGCATCAACTATTGAAAGAATTTTGAATAACGGATATGCCTTCAGAAAGGGAAGGGCTCTTTGCGCAACGGCAAAAGCAATCATGGTAGTGAACGTTCTCGGTCACAAGCTTCCAAAGTTAGTTGACTTTGAAGAACGTAAGAAAATGGAAGAAGACCTCGACTCCATTTCTAATGGTCGTTTAGACCGCTCAACGTTTTTAAGTAATTTGTATTGGGGCTTAGGCGGTTTGAACCGAACCGAGCTCACAGACGGAACGGACTACGAATTCCTTGATAACTCAGCGAAGTGTGGTTGCAACGTAATTAATTGTAGAACCAGAGTGATCGCTGGAGACCCCGGTTTGCATTTCAAAGCAGTGAATAACTTTGTTGATGTTCAGTGGTCAGAAAAATCTCATTATTTAGGCCGAATCCCAGAAGACTTAGTCGGAGTCGAGGGACTAGAAGGAATAGACCCGTCGCTAGTAGGCGAGGTAAGGCTTGGATATCTCAGAAGTCCATATCTGAGAGTTGGAGATGAAGGAGCAACCACCAATATCCAGCCCGATCAACCAATCGACGAATTAGACATACGTAGCGCTTGGGAGTATTTGAACAAACCTGACGCTCGGCTTCTAGGTCAAGTTCCAAATCAAATTCCCGCGCACGCAATACCCAGTTCCTTTCCGCAACCATGGCCAGAAGAACACTACGATTGGCCTAACCCCGAAGATGTTGGAAAGCCGGTATATGTGAGACCCGGTACTTTCGGACCCTATGTTTCATTAGGTGAATTTCCGAAATTTCCTAAGCTTTCGACAAAAGAAGGGCGCCTCTTAAAACTCCGTCATGATTGGAAAATATTCAAAGTAGTGACGGCTTATATGCGGGTTATGACTGACCCTGAAGCATTGGATCCTAAAGCAGACGAAGCACTTAGAGAAATACTAAATGCACCAAAGCGTGGGATCGGGCCAGCTTCGGTAGACAAACTAATTGAGTATGCAAAAATAAATGGCCTGAGTCTTTTAGGAGCATTAGAGAACGCCGAAGAATGTGGAATAAATTTAAGAACCCTAGGAGCCATTAATGAGCTCTTGAGTTTGGTTGCGTTTTACAGTGACTATGAATTCGGATTTGGAAATTCAGAGCAAAAGACTCGCGAAGTTTTACAAAAAGCTGGCTACTGGGCAGAACTAGAAACCGGACCCGATCCTGAAGGGAAGATTAAACTTGTAGAAGACTATCTTGCAGTCATCGCAGAGTTTGACTCACCGAGAGCGCTTATCAAAGCACTTGATGAATTACAAACAATGAAAGATGCACCTAAACCCAAAACTTCATCACTGTTTAAATTCATGACAGTCGAAGACGTAACACTAGAAGAAGCATTAGCTCTTTTAAGCCTTCCGCGAGAAATAATCCACCCTTTTTGTGATAATCCGATAATCATCTCAAACGGGCCATTCGGCCCTTATCTAAAACATACCTGCGACAATGGAGGGGACGGTGGTGCCGGCGAGACCTCTAAGGATGATCCGGATGAGCCACACTCCGGAGGGGACCTAAAAATCTTTGGCAAATCTGAAACTCGCAGCCTAGATAATGAAGATCAGTTGATTACATTAACGCTCGAAGAAGCTGTAAAGAAACTTAAAGAGCCCAAAAAGTTTGGAAGAACAGCGAAAGCGCCGCTTCAAGAATTTGGGAAAGATCCTGACTCAGGCAATATGGTTTCCTTAAAAGATGGAAAATTTGGACCTTACGTCACCGACGGTGAGTACATGGCGTCACTTGCTTTGGGAGACATACCTGAAGATTTGACATTCGATCGAGCACTTGAGCTTTTGGCTGAAAAAAGACTAAAAGGTCCACCCAAAAAGAAAGCATCTGCAAAGAAGCGCAGCCCCAAATCCAGTAGACGAAAAAAGTGAGTTGATACTGCGTATCGTCTAGTCTCATCAGCTAGCAAATGTTTTAGAACTGGTGTTTAGTGCAAAACTTCGTAGTTCTTAAAATGAAATTTAGTTAATGTAGTTTCTTTATTTAAACTGTGGGAGTGAATACGCTTAACTAGTGAACGGTTAGTTCATGCGCATTTAGAATATTTATGTCTGATAATTCTGCTCCTCACTCTGCCGATGGCATGAACTCCGAAAGCCCTGCGCGTTTTACTGTCTTAAGATCTCGAAGTTTTTTAAAGCTATGGATAGCTCAAGTAGTTAGTGCCTTCGGTGATTGGATTGGCTTTCTTGCAATTATTGAAGTAGCTCGACGAATCGGCGGGGACCAACCAGGCTCAGCGATTGCTCTCGTCATGCTAGCTCGCGTACTACCTGGCTTCTTTTTGGCTTCAGTTGGTGGCCTAATTGTTGACCGACTTAACCGTAAGCATCTCCTCATCACTTGTGACATTATTCGAGCGGCCACTTTGCTGACCATCCCATTTATCGAACGCGTATGGGGTCTTGTCTTAGCGTCTTTTATTTTAGAATTAGCGACCTCATTATGGAGCCCATGTAAAGAAGCCATAGTCCCAAACCTAGTTCCCAAAGAACAGTTAACCGCTGCCAACTCGTTGTCCTTAGTAGCTGCTTACGGAACGTTCCCATTAGCTGCAGGCGCGTTCATTGGGCTTGCGAAACTGGTTGAATGGTTCGGCCAAAGCGCAGTAGGACAAGTTGAATGGGCGCTAGTAGTAGATGCAGCAACATTTGTTATTGCCGCCGCATTAATAGCTACTTTGCCCATTAAACCCCATAGAAAACAGCGAGCCGTTAAGAAAACAAAGCTTGGTTTAGCCGAAGGGTTCCAAGAACTGCGCGAAGGCTGGAACTTCATCGCGCTTAGCCCAAGGGTGCGTGCGGTTTTGGTGGGGTTGAGCACTGGGATGATCGGCGGGGGAATGTTGATTCCCCTTGGCGCTGTTTTCAACGATGTTGTGCTGAAAGCAGGCAATGCCGGCTTCGGTACTATT
>Ga0315330_10002117_pt1 | contig 13552 bp, 16 predicted proteins | sample M140m34915metaG_FD_203453 | JGI IMG/M metagenome (GOLD analysis project Ga0315330, IMG submission 203453) | Ammonia-oxidizing marine archaeal communities from Monterey Bay, California, United States - M1 40m 34915 | ecosystem: Environmental > Aquatic > Marine > Intertidal zone | place: USA...
CCTGCTTCCAAAGTTGTTTCGGTTGATGACCATTCAATATCTTTATTAAGTATAAATCGTTTGTAAAATTTAGTTCTATTTGAGTTTTGTAAATCAAATACTTTAGAAAAATTATATTTTGCTAAATTTTGTTTTAGATTATTAAGATAAATCAAATTCCATCTTGGCAAGCGCTTATCAATGATTACTCCATCTATATAAGGGCACTCGGACATAAAAATTGCATAAGGTTGAGAAGTTAATAAAAAAACTTTTCTGTTTTTATAGAAATTTTTTATATCTTTAATTGCACCATTGGCCTGTATTAAATCACCAAGTGAGCCATGCTTTATTATTAATACATTTGACATTATTATCTCCAAGTATATTTAATGATATATTAAAACATATATATGAACAATAAATTAGACAAAATATTGGCAGAAATATCGGCTGGAGAATTGATTGATAAAATTACAATCTTAGAGATAAAAAAAACTAAAATATTAAATAAAGAAAAGTTAAACAATATTGAAAAAGAACTATCTTCTCTGAACAATACTATGAAAAAATTTATTTCTGATAAAAGTAAAATTAATAATTTGATAAGTGAATTAAAAGAAATTAATTTAAAACTTTGGGATATTGAAGATGGAAAAAGAGCAGCTGAAAAAAACAATGACTTTGGCGATCAATTTATTGAATTGGCTAGAAATGTTTATAAATTTAATGATAAACGAGCTAAGATCAAACTTGCTATAAATAATACCCTTGGCTCGAATATAAAAGAAGTGAAATCTTACGAATAATTAATCTTTTTTTAAACTTGGAATGATTGACCGTAATTTTTTTGGCAATGTTTGATCTATTGATACCGTAATAACACCCTCTGTTTTTTTTAACTCTCTTAAAATTTTTCCATCAGGAGAAACTATCATTGTATGACCGAAAGTTTTTCTTCCATTATAATGTGATCCACCTTGTGCAGGTGCAAATACATATGAAAAGTTTTCTATGGCTCTTGCCTTCAATAGTGAATGCCAGTGTCTCTTACCTGTTGTCTCTGTGAAAGCTGAAGGTATAGACAAAAATATTGATCCTGATTTAGATAATTTTCTATATAAATTTGGAAACCTCAGGTCATAACAAATTGTTAAACCAATTTTTCCCCAAGGAAGATTAAAAGATTTTATTTTTTTTCCTGCTGTAAAAGTTTTTGACTCAAAATATTTTTCTTTTTTACTTAAAACTGCATCGTACATATGTATTTTATCATAGTAGGATTTAATTTTTCCTACAGTATCAATTAATATAGATCTATTTACTAATTTATTTTTTGAAATTCTAATAATTAATGAACCTATTAATATCCATTTTTTATATTTTTTCGCTAAGCCTTTTACTCCTTTTAAATAAATATCTTCATTCATTGGTTTACATATTTTTAGTAACTGTTTTTTATTTAATGAAAATAAAGAAGAAACTTCTGGAGTTAGAATTAGATCAGTTTTTTGTTTAATAGCTTTTTTTATTAGCTTTTCTGTTTTTTTAAAATTGTAATAAATATTATTATTTGATTTTAATTGAATGCAAGAAACGCGAAACATTACTTCATTATAGATGAAGCAAAATTCCAATTACAGTCAAAACTTGGGATATAAGCACCTGACAATTTAACATTACCAAAGCTTTTACCTAATACCTTGCACCAGTTTTCTACTTGCTTAGGTTTTTTATCATTGCTTCCAACTTGTGCGGTTATGATGCCCCCTTTTTTAAGAATTCTTTTTAACCCTTTCATGTTTTTTAGAGCTAAATCAATACAGTATTGATCGTCATTTAAGTCAACAAATATTTTATCATATTTAGAATTTTCAATTTCTTTTATACTTTTGAAAGCATCTCCCCAAAAAGTTTTTACTTTGTTGCTTTTTTTAACTTTAGAACAAATTTTAGGTAAATGACGGTAACAAGCATCAACTATCTCAGGATCAAGTTCAAACCAATCAATGTAATTAGAATTATTTTCTAAACAAGCTCTGGCAACTCCTCCATCTCCTCCACCGATAATAGCAACATGATTATTTTTTTTACTCAAATCGTTACTTGATTTAAAAAAATTTGAGCTGTAAATTTTTTCATCTTTTTCAGCTACTTGAATTTCATGGTCTATAAATAGTGCATGTCCAAACTCTTCTATATCCATCACCTCAACAAATTGTCCTACTTTAGATGTAAATTTTTCTAGGACATTTTTAACAACATAATATTTTTTTTGACCTGGAGTGCTATAAATATCATCATATAAACCTATGCTACTTCTATCAAAAGCATTAGTAACAACTCTTTCATGCTCGATTTCATTTCTTAAAATCTTTAACGCAACCTTTGGATTTACTTTTCCGCAAGTAAAAAAATCAAAACTTATGACTCCTCTTTCAGGAAAAGTATGAAAGCTAAAATGACTTTCAGATAGTAATGCAACTAAGGTAAAACCTTGTGGTTCAAATTTATGAGAGGCTACATTTAAAATTTCAACTTTTGCAGCCTTGGCTATTTTATAAATAACCTTTTCGTAAAATTCTGACGAGTAATTTCTTTTTACACCTAGGAAATCTAATGTGATGTGTTCCCCTACTTTAATCATTTAAAATTATCCTTTTTTATAATTTTTAAATTTTCCTAAAACTATTTTCATTTCTTTTTTTGAAAGTATTTTAGGTATACCAATTCTTAGGGCATTTATATATTGATGGCAAATATTTTCAATTTCTTGCGCAAGCTCAAATGCTTTTTCTAAATTATCTGCAAACGCAACTTGTCCGTGATTTGCAATCAGGCAAGCAGTTCTATTTTTAAGTGCTTTAATAATATTTTTTGATAGTTGTTTGGTGCCGAAAGTTGCATATTTAGTACATTTTAAATCTTCTCCACCAGCCACTGCAACCATATAGTGAAAAGCAGGAATACTTTTTTGATGAGAAGAAACAGCTGTAGCACATGTCGAATGAGCATGGACAATAGCTTTGGCTTCTTTTTTATTCACATAAATATCTTGATGAAACCTCCATTCCGAAGAAGGTTTTCTTTTTTTTTTGTCAAAGACTCCTTTTAAAGAAACAAAAACGATATCTTTAATTTTTAAAGTGGAATATTTCATTCCAGATGGAGTTATATAAAAACCCTCTACACCTTTTTCTTTAACTCTGACTGAAATATTTCCAGATCTTAGAGCTGATAAATTAACTATGTTCAATTTTTTTGAATATTTAATTACTTCTGTTTTAGATTTGCTCACTTAAACAATCCTTTCAGCCCTTCTGCCGATGCTTCACAAACACCTTTTTCCGTAATCAAGCCGGTTACATATTTAGCAGGTGTTACATCGAATGCTAAATTCATTGATTTACTTTTTTGTGGATATATTAAAATTTTTTGTAATTTGTTATTTTTATCTAAACCTTCGATATGAGAGAGTTCATCTGAATTTCTTTCTTCAATAGGAATTTTTTTATGGTCTTTTATATTCCAATCAATTGTTGAACTAGGTAAAGCTACGTAAAAAGGGATATTATTATCATTTGCGGCAAGAGCTTTTAGATAAGTACCTATCTTATTACAAACATCTCCGTTTGATAAAGTTCTATCAGTACCTACAATACACATATCAACTTGTCCTCTTTGCATTAAAATTCCACCAGTGTTATCTGCTATTATGGTATTTGGTATTCCTTCTTCGTTTAATTCATAAGATGTTAAGTTTGCACCTTGGTTTCTTGGTCGAGTTTCATCGACCCAAACATGTACTTTAATTCCTTTTTTATGTGCCTGATAAATTGGCGATGTTGCTGTTCCCCAGTCTATCGTTGCTAACCACCCAGCGTTACAGTGTGTTAAAATATTAACTGCATTGTTTTTTTTCTCTGCTAATTTTTCAATTAGTTTAAGTCCATTGAGACCTATATTTTTACAAAATAAAACGTCCTCTTCAACAATCTCTTTAGCTTCCTCTAATGCTATTTTTAAAATTTCATCACTGTTTATACCTGACAATTTTTTCATCATCCGGTCTACTGCCCACTTTAAATTAATAGCTGTTGGTCTGGATGCTATTAAATTCTCACTAGATTTCTTTAAGAAAGAAAAATCATTATTTTCAATGATAGATAATACTAAGCCGTAAGCAGCTGTAGCACCAATTAATGGAGCTCCTCTAACCTCCATTGTTTTGATGGCATTGATTGAGTCTTTTACTGTTTTTAAATCTTTAATAGAGAATTGATGTGGAAGTTTTGTTTGATTAATAATTTTAACAATATTATTTTCAAACCAAATAGTTCGGTAAGGTTTACCTTTAATGTTCATTACTTATTTCCTAAAACTCTTCCAGCAATATTTTTTAATTTCTTTATTGTTTTTTTTGTTCTTAATTTAGGATCAGTTATAATCGCAGCATCTAAACAATTATTGGCGGGATCTTTGTCAACTAAAAAATCTTTAAATGTTTTTGTTACTTCTTTAATCATGTTTTGTGCATTAGAACTATTCATCTGCAATGTTCGAATAACCATACTTACGTCAACTTCATCATGATCTGAATGCCAACAATCATAGTCCGTAACCATTGCAACAGTGCAATATCTAATCTCGGCTTCTCTTGCTAATTTTGCCTCAGGCATATTTGTCATGCCAATAACATCAGCACCCCAAGATCTATAAAGATTCGACTCAGCTAAAGTTGAAAATTGAGGTCCTTCCATAACTACATAAGTTCCACCTTTTTGATTTTTAATATTTAGTTTTTTTAATGCTGTTTCACAACAATTAGATAATCCAAGACTAGTTGGTTTTGCCATCGAAACGTGAGCAACGATTTCTTCATCAAAAAAAGTTTTAACTCTAGAAAATGTTCGATCAATAAATTGATCTACAATTACAAATTTACCTGGTTCTAAATTTTCTTTTAAAGATCCAACTGCTGAAACAGAGATGATGTCTGTTACACCTAGCTGTTTCAAAGCATCTATATTCGCTCTAAAATTTATATTTGAAGGATTTATTTTATGGCCTCGTGCATGCCTGGGTATAAAACATATTTCTTCTTTTCCAAGCTTTGCAATTAATATTTCATCAGATGGTGTCCCCCATGGTGTATTAACCTTTTTCCACATAGGTTTCTCAAAACCTTCCATTTTATAGAGTCCACTACCACCAATTATCCCGAGCTTTCTTTTTTTCATCATTTAATTATTAGATCTTTTTTGTTAAAAAATGAAGCTAAATATGGATTTAAAAAAACATATAAGATCGATTAAAGACTATCCTAAAAAGGGAATTTTATTTAGAGACATTACAACTTTAATTAAAAACCCTGAGGCCTTTAAATATACTAATGACAAAATAATAGAATTATCAAAAAAAATTGATTTTGATAAAGTTTCAGCTATTGAATCCAGAGGATTTATATTTGCTGCAGCAGTTTCTTACATACTTAATAAACCTTTTATTTTATTAAGAAAAAAAAATAAATTACCTGCTGATACTCATTCGATTGATTTTAAACTTGAATATGGAGAAGCAACTATTGAGGTGCACAAAGACTCTATATTAAAAAATGAAAAGATACTTGTTATTGACGATTTAATAGCTACAGGTGGTACAGCAGAAGCTGCGGCAAAACTTATTGAAATTTCTGGTGGTAAAGTAGCAGGTTTTATTTTTGTTATTAACCTATTTGATTTACCTGGTAATGAACTTTTAAAAAAAAAGGGCTACAAAACTCAAAATCTTGTTGAATTTCCCGGTCATTAAATATTTTTTGAAATAAAATTCTTAATATAATCTTTTAGATTTATTTTTCCATAATGTTTATAAATTTTATTAGATAAATTTTTGTTGACTAGTGAGGATGCATATCTCTCACCTAATCTTTTTGGAAGCAATTTTATTTTTGAGTTAAATAATTTAGCAACAGCTAAAACAGAATAAGATTTTTTATTGGCAATACTATAATGTCTACATAAATTTTTTTTCCATGCCAAATAGCAAACTTCAACAGTATCATCAATATGAGTAAATTTTCTAGTTTGAGACCCTGGTCTAACTACTGGTAATGGTTTTTTACTTTTATAGTGATCTTCAAAAATTCCTATCACTGTTGACATTTGACCTTTGCAGATTTGATAAGGACCATAAACATTATAAAAGTAAATTATCTCATACTTAAATTTAAACCACTTCTTTAAATTTTCCAAAAGTTCTAAATTTTTTGCTTTAGAAAAGGCATATGGAGATAAATTTTTATCGTTACCTTTGTTACCTAATGATGCCGATGTTGCAGAATAAATTAGTTTAATTTTATTTTTTAAACAATAATTAAATACTGCATTAGATCCTACTGAATTCGAGTCGATACACTCATTCATTTTTAAAAAACTTTGATAAATTCTTGCAAATTCACCAAAATGAAAAACTGATTTGATATCATTTGATTTTTTTATAAGTTTCGCAATATCTCGAGTTTTGCCTTTAATATATTTAACTCTTGTGTGTAGAATATGATTGGATTTTGATCCAGATGAGTAATCATCAATACTAAGGATTTTATGTTTAGTTTTCTTCAGTAATAATTGTATTAAATTAGTTCCAACAAATCCTGCACCACCTGTTACAATAATTTTATTTTTTTTTGGCATTTTTATTTTTTCTATCTTTTAAAAATTAATAAATCAATCCAATGATGGTCTATACCAAGATTTTTTTCCTATAATTGAATTGTAAATCCCATTTAATCTAAAAAAATAAATTTCTCTTTTATTCTTATTAAATATTAACGAATAAAAAATAATTTTTATAATCGATGAAATTAGTTTTGGCACTATTATTAAAAAAGCAGAAAATACGCCTTTATGTTTTTTTTGAAAATAATATGTTGACCACATCCAATGCCAGTTTCTGTTTTTTTCTAGTTCTTGTTTATTATTTTTTTCTACAGAGCTGCTTCCTTCATGTCTAATAATAATTTTTTTGTCTAAATAAATTTTTCCACCATTATTTTTGACATTTTTGCATAGATCTATTTCTTCAAAATAGAGAAAAAAATTTTCATCAAAAAATTTATTGTGAAATTTGATCATATTGAAAAAAATTGCAAACCCTTTTAAATCATTTACCTCGTTAACCTCTTTACCTTGAAAACCTCTTTTAATGTCTTGATCATTCATTGGTCCAATTAACCAGAAATCTTTATTAACCTCGACAGAAGAAAAAAAATTTTTAATAGCATCTTTGTCAAGCACAGTATCTGGATTTAAAACTAACGCATATTTAGTATCAACTTTTTTTAAACCAATATTATTTGCAGCGGCGTAACCTATATTTTCACCTGTCAGAATACATTTAGTATTTTGGTATTTCTCTTCAATATTTGTCTTAAATTCTTTTTTATCAGAGTTTTCAACAACAATAGTACTAACATCACTTGGAATAGAGTTTAAGCATGAAAATATTTTTTTATCACTTTTAAATGTTACAATGACTATCGTAAGTTCTTTCGATTCCATTCAATAATAATATTTGATTTTAAAACATAATTCTTTTAATAATTTATCATTATAACCTTATAAGTCTTAAAATATATGGAGAAAATCATTGTCACAGGCGGATCTGGTTTCATAGGCACTAATTTAGTAAATTTTTTAATAAAGAAAAAGTATTCAGTAATTAATATTGATAAACTAACCTACTCATCTAATAAGCATAGCAATTTAATAAGAAACAAGAAAAATTATAAGCTATTTAAATTCGATATTAATGATAGAAAAAAATTAATTAAAGTTATTCAAAAAAATAAACCAAAAGCTATCTTCAATTTAGCTGCAGAAACACATGTTGATCGATCTATAGATGGTCCCAAAAAATTTATAAAGACAAATATAAACGGAACTTTTAATTTATTAGAATGTTTACGTTTTATTAATAAAAAAAAAATTAAGACTAAATTAATTCATGTCTCAACAGATGAGGTTTATGGTGATATCAATAAAAATTTAAGAACCGATGAAAATTATAAATATTCACCAAGTTCTCCTTACTCCGCTTCAAAAGCTAGTGCAGATCATCTGGTTAACTCTTACATTAGAACTTATAGAATTAATGCTGTAATTTCCAAATGTTGTAATAATTATGGTCCTTATCAATTTCCTGAAAAACTTATTCCAAAAATGATAACTAATATTTTAGAAAATAAGGAATTACCCATTTATGCAAAGGGAGAAAATTCTAGGGAATGGATACATGTTGATGATCATTGCGAAGCCTTATTTAAGCTTTATTTAAAAGGTAAGTCTGGTGAAAGTTATAATGTTGGTACTGGAAAAAACATAAAAAATATTAATTTGGTAAGGCAAATAATTAAGCATTTTAAATTAGCAAAAATAAAAATTGGAAATAAGTCTAAAATTAAATTTGTTAAAGACAGACCTGGTCATGATTTTAGATATGCTTTAAATAGTAATAAGATACGTAAAAAACTTAATTGGAGAGCAAAAATTAGTTTTAATAAAGGGCTATCAAAAACAATACAATGGTACCTAGAAAATAAATCTTTTTTAAATAAAATTTCAAAGAAAAAATATGAAATCAGACTTGGTTTAAAGATATGATTAATAAAGGAATTATACTAGCTGGTGGTTTAGGAACACGGATGAGTCCTTTAACAAAGGCAGTCAATAAACAGCTATTACCATTATACGATAAACCTTTAATATTTTATCCTTTGTCTGTTTTAATGCTGGCAGGCATTAAAAATATTTTAATAATTGTTAATAAAGGTCAATTAAACCAATTTAAAAAAGTTTTACCTGAAAAAAATTATTTTGGAGTTAAAATAAAATACTTAGAGCAAGAAAAGCCAAGGGGTTTACCTGAAGCATTTATCATTGGAGAAAAATTTATTTCAAAAGATAATGTAGCTCTTATATTGGGTGATAATTTTTTTTATGGACAAAATCTTACTCAAAAATTAAAAGAAACCGTTAAATTAAAACAAGGAGCAAAAGTTTTTCTTCATCCTGTAAAAAATTCATCTATGTATGGAGTCGCTAAATTAAAAAAAAATAAGATTGTTAAGATTGTCGAGAAACCAAAAAAATATCTTTCTAATTTAGCTATTACTGGTTTATATTTTTTTGACAATCAAGTTGTCAGCTTAAGTAAAAAATTAAGGCCTTCAAAAAGGAAAGAACTTGAAATTACTGATCTATTAAATTTTTATAAAAAAAAAAACAAACTTACAGCAGAATTTATTGGAAGAGGTGGAACTTGGTTAGATGCAGGAAGTATAGATGATTACTATAGTGCCTCAAATTATATATCTGCTTTAGAAAATAGACAGGGATTAAAGATAGCGTGCCTTGAAGAAATAGCAATGCAAAATGGATGGATAAAAAAATCTGATATTAAAAAATCAATAAAATTTTATGGGAATTGTGAGTATTCAAAATATTTGAAAAAAATATGAATTTTATAAAAACAAAATTTAAAGACTTAATAGTATTTAAAGGTAAAAGATTTTTAGACTCGAGAGGTTATTTTAGAGAAATATTGAAAGCAAAAGTTTTACCAAAAAAAAAGATGATTTTTTGGTGTCTATCTAAATCCAAAAAAAACGTATTGAGAGGGTTGCATTTGCAGAAAAAAAATCAACAAGAAAAATTTGTTTCTGTAATAAAAGGAAAAATTTTAGATGTAGTTGTTGATTTAAGAAAAAATTCTAAAACATTTGGAAAAAATTACAAAATAATATTGTCTGAACAAAACTGTAAATCAATATTTATTCCAAAAGGCTTTGCTCATGGTTTTTTAGGAATAGATAAAGAAAATATAATTGTTTATGGTAATAGTAATTATAGATCAAAAAATAATGAAATTGGTTTAATGTGGAATGACAAAAATTTAGCTATAAACTGGCCTAATAAAAAATTTATAATATCAAAAAAAGACAGGAACAACCTTTCATTCAAAGAATTTGTAAATCAGAAAATTAATTTATAATTTATGAGCTCTATAAAAATGTACTGCTTGGATCTCAATGACAGTGATTATGATAAAATAGTTTCTCTCGGATATATTCCAGTAGGTCTAGGCAAAGATCAATTTAGAAACAATTGGTTGCTTGATAATACTGGAGATAACATTTCAAATAAAAATAGTAGTTATGGTGAGTATAGTTTCCACTATTGGTTTTGGAAAAATAAATTAGAGGAAATCAAAGACAATACGTGGATAGGTTTCTGCGCATACAGAAGATTCTGGTCACAAAAAAAAGATTGCAAAGTAATAAGTTCTAAAAAAGATTTCTTAAAAACTATTCCAAATGAATGGGGCGATGAAAATGTTATCCTTGGTCAACAATTATATATGGATGGCTGGACGTTAATGAAGATTATAAAACATGGGTTAAAATCTTTTATTAAAAATCCAAAATTTATTTTTAAAAAAAATAGAAACCTTAAACTTCACTTTGACTCATTTCATGGATATGGAAATCTAGACAAAGCTATTGATTTATTGGAGGAAAAAGAAAAAAGGGATTTTAAAAGTTTTATGACAAAAAATAATAGTTTTAATAGGGGCAATATGTTTATTTGTAAGTCAAAAAAATTAATACGTGATTATTATGAGTCATTATTCCCTTGGCTTAATAAATGTGAAAAATTATTTGGGCTTAAACAAAAAAATATCTATGGACAAGATAGAATTTACGCTTTTTTAGCAGAGAGGTATTTGTCTTATTGGTTTAATAAATATGCAAAGGTAACTATTTGGCCTGTACTTTTTTATAATATTAATCAAAATACACCCAATTAAAATGTTTTGTAAATTTTGTTCTAATAAGATTAAACCTTTTTTCTCTTTTGGTAGAATGCCAATGGCAAATGGTTTTCTTAAAAAAAAACATTTTAAAAAAGAATTCTTTTATAAATTAGAGGTGGGTATTTGTAAAAAAGATTTTTTATTTCAGGTTAATGACCATCCAAAATCTCCTCATATATTTAATAATCATTATCCATTTTATACAAATAAATCTGTTACTATGAAAAAACATTTTTTTAAATATTTTAATTGGTCAAAAAAATTTTTAAATAAAAATTCAAAAATTATTGAAATTGGATCAAATGATGGGACTTTTTTAAAAAATTATAAGTCTGCTGGATACTCACATTTAGGTATAGAACCCTCAAAAAATGTAGCTCAATTTTCTAAAAAAATAAATAAAGTAAACGTAAAAAATGAATTTTTTAACTACAAGAATTGTAAAAAAAATAAAAAGTTTTTATCAAAAACTGATTTAATTTGTGCGGCCAATGTAATAAGCCATATTCCTAATTTAAATGATTTGATTAAAAGTATCGATTTAATGCTATCTAGAAAAGGTGTTTTTGTTTTTGAGGAACCATATTTAGGATCAATGTTTAAAAAAATTTCTTATGATCAAATTTATGATGCCCATATTTTTATTTTTTCTATTCACTCTGTAATGGAAATATTTAAAAAATATGAATTTGAATTAGTTGATGCTTTACCTCAGATAACACATGGTGGATCTATGCGATATGTTTTATCTAGAAAGGGTGTAAGAAAACCGACTGCAAATTTAAAAAAATTATTTAAAAAGGAGAAAAAATTGAAGCTATATAGTTTATCATCTTGCATAGAATTTAAAAAAGCTTGTATTAAATCTAAGAATAAATTTAAAAAAATTATATCGAAAATAATAAAAAGTGGTAAATCAATAGCTGGCTATGCCGCTTCTGCAAAAAGTTCTACTGTCATGAATTTTTGTAAAATTAACCATAATCATTTAAGTTTTATTGCTGACTCAACAGCAGAAAAAATCGGCAAATTTACACCAGGAACACACATTCCTATAGTATCCGTTAATCATTTCAGAAAAAACTATCCAGATTATACATTGTTATGCTCTTGGAATCATGGGGCTGAAATTAAAAAAAAAGAAAGAAAATTTACTCTTCAAGGTGGTAAGTGGATATCTCATGTCAAAAATTAAAATAGTTGTATCAGGAGGCAGCGGCCGATTTGGAAATGAATTAAAAAAAAATACACAAGATAATTTTTTATTTCCAACAAAAAAACAGTTGAATATATTAAATTTAAATTCAATTACTAATTATTTAAAGAAAAAAAAACCAAAATACTTTATTCATCTTGCTGGCTTATCTAGACCAATGATTTTGCATGAAAAAAATATTAGCAAAAGTATTACTTTGAACATTTTAGGTACAGCAAATGTTGTTTTAGCCTGCGAAAAACTAAATATTAAGCTTATTTATTTTTCTACAAGCTATGTTTATCCTGGTACAAAAGGGAATTATAAGGAAACTGATTCTTTGCTACCAATTAACAATTATGCATGGTCAAAACTTGGCGCTGAGAGTGCTGTTCAAATGTATAAAAACTCATTAATTCTAAGAGTTAGTATGACTGAAAAACCATTCGTGCATAAAGGAGCTTATGCAAACATGAAAACCAACTTCATTTTTCACGATGATTTTATTAAAATTTTTAAAAAAATTATTAATAAAAAAGGAATAATAAATATAGGTGGAAAAACTAGTTCTGTATATAAATTTGTAAAAAAAACTAATAAAAAAGTAAAAAAAATTTATATAAAAAATAATGACTTTCCTAAAATGCCAAAAAACTCTTCAATGAATTTAAAAAAACTTCGTAAAATTATTGGCTCTTTGTGACCAAAAACTATATTAAACTTCTCAATGTATCGAAATTAAAGCAAGATTTGCTATAATAATTTATGATTTTCGTTCATATTGGCGCAGGTGTAGGTGACCTTGATCCATCTGCTAATTTTAGAGATGGATTTTCAGAATATGTTAAAAAAAATAAAAGTGAAGAAAAAAAAATTTTTGTAGTTGAGGCTAATCCAAAAAATTTAGAAAAATTAAAAGTTTGTTGGAAAGATTATAAAAATGTGAAAATTTTTAATTTAGCGATAACGCCAAATGATTATTTAAAAGATGATATAACCCTTTATTATAGTCAAGATGATAAACCTCATTACCAGTTACTCTCTTATGATAAAAATCATGTTAAATATTATTTTCCAAATTCTGAAATAAAAGAAATAAAGATTAAAACAATTAAAATAAGAAATTTTCTTGAAAATAATTTTTTAAATTTAAAAATTTATTCTCTTTCAATAGATGTTGAAGGTTTAGACTATAGAATATTTATGGATATGGACTTAAAAAAATTTGATATTTATCAATTTTCAATTGAATATTTTCATTTAAATAAAGATCAAAAGAAAAATATAATTAATAAATTTATTAAAAATGGATATTCTTATAATGGATTTGGAATTGATCATAATAATCTAGATTGGCTATTTGTTAAAAAAAAATCTTTTTGGAAAAATTTTATATCAAAATTACTTCCTTATATTCATAGGAAACATTACAAAAGATTAAATAAATTGATAAGCATAATTTAATTTTGAGTGTCTCGAAATTAGGCTAAAAATATATTTTCT
>Ga0315330_10002119_pt1 | contig 13546 bp, 6 predicted proteins | sample M140m34915metaG_FD_203453 | JGI IMG/M metagenome (GOLD analysis project Ga0315330, IMG submission 203453) | Ammonia-oxidizing marine archaeal communities from Monterey Bay, California, United States - M1 40m 34915 | ecosystem: Environmental > Aquatic > Marine > Intertidal zone | place: USA...
GCGGCGTTGAAGATCATGCTGACGGACTTGAAGACGTGCCTGGCGTGGCTGTCGAACCAGCAGGGGTCTACGCGGGGGTGACGTGGATTCGTTTAGGGATTCGCCTCCTTGTAACATTAACAACGACTCACGTGTATGAGTGACGCCACGCATGTTTGTCCCATTCTTCGACGCCGATACCAGCGTAGAATTCAAATATCCGTCCGAGCTTTCATCTCTCGGGCGGAGAGGGGAGGCGTTGGCCAGAGTCGAGGTCGCGAGGGCGGCAGACTGTATCCCACGGCGCCATGCTGGTCGAACGCGACAAGTTCCGGTTCGCGTACGATGAGCTCCGGCAGGACAGCCGCGAGTGCCCCGTGCACGTGTACGTGTCCACCGCGGACGTGGACTCGTGCGCCGCGTTCTCCATCTTGAAGACCATGATGCGATCTGACGGGATCCCGTTCAGCGCGTACCCCGTGAGCGGCTACCAGGAGCTCCAGAACCTCGGCGAGCGCCTCCCCAAGGATGGCAAGAACCGATCCATCGTCCTCATCAACTGCGGAGGCACCGAGGACGTCGTCACCCTGCTCGGTGCGTCCCATACCCGACTCGGGCGTCCCATCCTTTCCCAATCTTTCGCCGGGATTTCAAAAAATAGCGATCCGTTGAACGCGCCCACACCCTCCCGACTGACCCGCGCATCCCCCCAAACCCACCCATTCACCGTCAACAGGCCTTCCCGAGGGTACGCGCGTGTTCGTCTTCGACAGCCACCGCCCGTTGAACCTCGAGAACACCCGCGCGGACAACCGCGACGTGCTCGTGCTCCGAGACGAGAAGGAAGGCGAGGAGCATTTCCCGGCGCCCGACTCCGACTACGGCGAATCCGACGACTCCTCCGACGATGACTCATCGGACGAATCCGACGACGACGCAGATGAGAACGATGACAACTCGGACGACGACGACGACAAGGAGAACTCCAGCGGGGGGAACGAAGGAGTTGAAGCGGACGAGGACGACGAACGCGCCGCGAAACGAAGGAAAAAAGCGGAGAAAGCGGAGCGAAGAGCGCAGCGCAACATCCCATCCCCGCGGACCAGGCGCTTACGTCGCGAGCAGAAGCGGTACGAGCGCATCTCGTACTACTCCCGCGGCTCCTTCTACGGAAGGGCGGCGGGCTTGCTCATGTACGACATCGCGCACGACACGCACAAGGATTCCCTCGAGAAGCATCACCCGCTCTGGCTCGCTGTGGTGTCGCTGACGGACCAGTACGTGCATCAGAGGCTGTCGCACGAGTCGTACACCGCGGGGGTGATGGAGCTCGCCACGCAGGTGAGCAACCTCCCCGGCGCGGACGCGCCGACGTCGCGCGTCCTGGACGAAGGCGTGGTGGTGCGCGCGTTTGAAGATCGCAGGATTCAGTACGCCGAAGAATTCCGGTTCTCGATGCTCCGGCACTGGTCCTTGTACGAGGCGATGATGCACTCGCCGTACGTGGCGACCCGCATGCAGACGTGGAGAGACGTCGGGCGGCAAGCCATGAACTCGCTGCTCACCCACATCGGCCTGCCCCTGGAGGTTTGCAAGCAGCAGTTCACGCACATGTCCCCCGCGCACGCGAAGATGCTTAGCGAGAAACTCGAGGAGCACGGCCCGAGCCACGGGTTGACCGACCTCAAGTTCTGGTCCTTCTCGTTCTCGCACGGCTTCAAGGTGAAGCTCGCGGCGTCCGACGTGGTGCACGGGGTCACCGCGCTGCTCGAGGGGCTGCCGAGCGCGACGGGCGCGGACGAGGACGGCGAGGGCGAGTCTGGCGAGGGCGGAGGCGGCGGGGGCGCCGCGTTCTGGCGCGCCGTCAACGCGCTTGGCATGACGCGCTCGGACGAGATGTCCGCGGGGTTGGGGCACGCCATGCGCGCGCAGCGGGCGCTGATGCGGCAGGGCGGCTTGGCCCTCGCGAACAAGGCTGTCATTCGAACCGTCGGCGGCTTGCGGTACTTTTCGCTCCTCGACCACGGGTCTCCCGCGGATCTGCCCTTCTTTAAGCACCCGCTGTCGCTCCTACGCCTGGCGCTGTTCCTGCAGGATGCGCTGCGGACCGTGAAGAAGATCGAGCGTCCGCTCGTGGTGGTTGGCCCGTGCGTGGATGCGGAGAAGGGTATGGCGATGGTGGTTGGCGTGACTGGTAAGCCCAACAATGACGACACCGCCGGCGGGAACCACTTCGCGCATTCGTTCCGCCGAGCCGCGGAGCACACCAGGGCCAAGTTCAGGCACGATTCGTTCGAGGCGTCGGTGCTGACGGTGGCGGAGAGGAACTTGGGGGAGTTTATGGAGTCGTTGTCGGACTTTGACGCCGAACGGTTGGCGCGCGAGAGGATGGCGGCGGCGTGAGTGACGAGAGTCGAGACGCGAACGTAACTCTTATTTGAAATGACACGAGAGGAAGATCTCACTCATCGTCACCGGGGGTTATCGTGAGGTGTTCGGCGTACTGAATGGCGGCCTCTTTCCACCCCGGGCACTTGTTGTCGACCAGGTACTGTAAGATGTCCCAGTGTCCCCGTGCGGCACGGCGGCACGCATCTTCATCCCATGGGCACCCGTTCGCACGCAGCCATTTAACCACCTCAAGGCTCCCACTGTTAGCGGCGGAAAACATATGAGATTCACGCCACTCACCGGTCATCCCGTTGTCTTTCATCCATTGAAGCATGTGAACATTCCCTGAAAACACGGCTCCCAAGGCGCATCGTTCTCCCAAGGTGCATAGGTTGAGATCCATCGGGCACCCTTTCTCAAAAAGCCACTTCAACACGTCTAGACGACCCTCGTTGGCCGCCCTCATGAGTCTAAATTCGCGATCGGTATTCACTCGCCTAAATGGGGTACCTTCATGAGTAATTGCCGTAGGAGGCTCAACACCAAAACTTCTCATGCACGCGATGGGCTCCACCTTGTATATTGAGTACTTGCAGGCTTTGTTCACGAGTGCGAGGGAAAAGTGGTCTTTGCAGTCAAGCTTTGAGAGCACTTCAGCCTCGAAAACCTCCGGCAGTTCTCGTATCAGCGCGCCCAGCAGCACACCAGGGTCGCCTTCTGACAAACGGCACGACAGCTGCGGGAGTTTACTTAAGTTACGGGCGTTGGCCTCGCAAACAGCCTTGTAGTCACCCAACTCAGTCTTGAGCTCACTCAACTCAGTCTTGAGCTGACCCAACTCAGTCTTGAGGTCGGCGCAGCCAAGACACCCGGGCGTGGCGGCGTCCACATCCGCGGATCGTTTGATTCTCTTACTTCCCCTAGTCCCCATGGCGACGTCGACGGGCGATACGGCGCGGGGCGGCAGTGAGAAGTGTGGGGGGTGCCCTCGGTCGTGGCTTTTTCCTTTTGGCTGTCTCGGCTTGAATTTTCGCCGTGCACTCACAGACTCAAGGATTGGAGGTTTATCCACAGGTAGGTTCTAGGTCACGGCGCGCGCCACAGAACACGCCGCGGAGAGGCGACGGGCGCTGCGCATTCTTCGACTTCGTGCCATCTGGCGTTCGACGACACACGCACAGTCACGCGATATGCTCGCGTCGACGGTATCCCCGCGTTCGTGCGCGGCGCGCGTCGCGGCACCGACCCACGGCGCCGTCCGCTCGCGCGAATCGCTTTTGGGAGACGGAGGAGTGGCGACGCGTGATCGAGTCGCGCGACGTTCGATCGCGGCGCGATGGACCGGCCGCGATCGCAGGGGCGATGCCGTCGCGGTCAGAGCGGATGCCGACGGCGCGTCATCGGAGACCTCCAAGCCCAACGGCGTGTACGAGCGCTTCCAGCAGGGCATCAGCGACGAGGAACGCGAGGCGGTGCGCCAGTCGTGGGACAAAGTCATGCGCTGGTCACGACGCGTGGAGGAGAAGAACTCGAAGAAAGAAGACGTCCTGGCCACCACCAAGAAGGTCGCGGTCATGGGCGGCGGGTCCTTCGGCACCGCCATGGCCACACTACTCGCGCGCAACAAGCCGGACCTCGACGTCGTCATCCTCGTTCGATCCGAAGCGGACGCCGCGTCGATCAACGAAGACCACAAAAACGCGAAATACCTACCAAAGTACGAACTCCCAAATAACATCAGGGCCACCACGGACCCGGCGCACGCGCTGCCGGAGTGCGACTTCATCGTGCACGCGGTACCGGTGCAGTCCAGCAAGGCGTTTCTCGCCGGAGTAAAAAAGCACATATCGCCCGACACCCCTCTGCTGTGCCTCAGCAAAGGCCTGGACAGGGAGACGTGCGAGATGATGTCCGAGGTTATTCCCGAAGGTTTAGGGCGCAAACAACCCCTCGCGGTGCTCTCCGGACCCACGTTCGCGGTGGAGCTCATGCAGGGCTTACCCACCGCCATCGTCGCGGCGTCCGAGGATAAAAATCTCGCGTGGCGGGTCCAGCGCTTGTTCGCGTCGACGCACTTACGCGTGAACACCAGCGCGGACGTCGTCGGGGTCGAGATGAGCGGCGCGTTGAAGAACGTGCTGGCCATCGCCGCCGGGATGATCGAGGGTTTGGAGTTGGGGAACAACGCGCTGGCCAGCGTCGTGGCGCAGGGGTGCGCGGAGATCCGATGGCTGGCGTCTAAGATGGGCGCCCGGCCCGAGACGCTCGCGGGCCTGTCGGGGACGGGCGACATCATGCTGACGTGTTTCGTGAACCTGTCGCGTAACCGCAGCGTCGGCGTGAGGCTCGGTAAAGGGGAGTCGCTGGAGGATATTTTGGGATCGATGAACCAGGTGGCGGAAGGGGTGGCGACGGCGGGGGCGGTGATGAAGTTGGCGCGAAGGTACAAGGTGTCGCTGCCGGTGCTCACCGCGGTGGCGAGGATACTGGAGGATGACCTCGACCCGCGGGATGCGGTGCAGGAGATCATGAACCTGCCGCAGGTGCCGGAGGTTTAGATTCAGGGTGTAGACGTTGTGATGATGAGCAGCATCGAAAAGCTGAAATGCCAAAAAACGCCAATATAAAGGACCCAATAACCCAGCCGCAGCCCGCCAAGTGGAACCAGTCTTATCTTTGGGACGGCACCGATGCACGGTTTGTAACTCGCCTTTTTGCGTACGTGTCACCCGTGAGTCAGCTTTTCGATCGCTTTTCGAATTGGTATGGCTTTTCAGTCAGGGTCGGGAGAAGCTGGCTCGAAATTCGAACAAGTGGCCGTTTACAACTCGTGATTCAGCCGTCCGTTGTTACGTATTCTCCAGAGCTCCAGATCGAGGCGCCGCTTCAAAGATCGCGCGCGGTACCCCAACCCGTCGCCGTGCTCGAGCACCCAGGTCAGTGAGTGCACTTCGAGTGAGTGCTCGCGTAAGTCGCGTGAGTCCCAGCCGTCGTCGACCGCGCCCGTGCTCTCGGGTTCGACCGCGCGTTCAAGGTTTCGCCGCGCCCCTCACCTCGGTTTTTTCCGGGGCACCGAAATGTTTGTCCGGTGCGGCTCCATCGCGGCCCCGTACGCGGCCCCTTCCGTCGTAGCGCGCGCGTCGGTTCACGCTCGCACCGGCCGTGTGGTTCGCGCGCACGGCGTCGCTCGCTCGTCCGAGCGCGCCGCCGCCGCGCGCGCACCCGCGGCCACCGCCCACCCTAAAGCCAAGCGCGGCTCGCTCGCCGCGGTGGCGCGGGCCATGGCGGGCAACGTCAGCCCCGACGGCTACTCCGTCGACGGCATGGGCTGCGCCGCCGTGGACGAGCAGCTCCTCGAGCACGAGGGTCACCTCAAGTACCGCTGGGATAAGTTCATGGAGACCAAGAAGCGCATCGAGGACGCGGAAGGTTCCCTGGAGGAGTTCGCAAAGGGATACGACAAGTTCGGCTTCAACAAAAAAAGCGACGGCTCGATCGTCTACCGCGAGTGGGCGCCAGCCGCGTGCTCCGCCTTCCTCATCGGCGACTTCAACCAGTGGTCCCCGGAATCGCACCCGATGCAGAAGGACGACTTCGGCGTCTGGGAAATAACCCTACCCGCCGGTACCATCCCCCACGGATCCCGCGTCAAGATCAAGATGAGAAAATCCGACCAAGGATGGGTCGACCGCATCCCCGCGTGGATCACCTACGCCACGCAGGAACCCCAGCTCGGCGCGCACTACGACGGCGTGTACTGGGACCCACCCGCGGGCGAGAAGTACGAGCGCGTCAACCCACGGCCCAAGCGCCCGGCATCCAGCCGCATCTACGAAGCGCACGTGGGCATGAGCGGCGAAGATCCAAAGGTTAACACCTACCGAGAGTTCGCCGATGATATCCTCCCGCGGATCAAGCTCGGGGGTTACAACACCGTGCAGTTGATGGCTGTGATGGAGCACGCGTACTACGGCTCCTTTGGGTACCACGTCACCAACCCATTCGCGGTGTCGTCGCGGTGCGGTACCCCCGAGGATCTCAAGTATCTCGTGGATAAGGCTCACGGCATGGGCATCCGGTGCCTTCTGGACGTCGTCCATTGCCACGTGTCGTGCAACATCGAGGACGGCATCGCGGGATACGACTTTGGCCAGCACACCGAGTCCTCCTACTTTGGCGCCGGCGACGACGGCTACCACTGGCTCTGGGACTCCAGGATTTACAACTACGGTAACTGGGAGGTGCAGAGGTACCTCCTGTCTAACCTGCGGTACTGGGTGGACGAGTACGGCTTCGACGGGTTCCGCTTCGACGGCGTCACCTCCATGCTGTACAACCACCACGGCCTCGAGATGGAGTTTTCGGGCGACTACAAGCAGTACTTCGGCATGGAGACCAACGTTTCCGCGGTCAATTACCTCATGATGGCCAACGATATGCTTCACGAGTGCTACCCCGGAATCGAGATCATCGCCGAGGACGTGTCCGGGATGCCCACGCTGTGCAGACCGGTGAAGGAGGGCGGCATCGGGTTCGACGCTAGGCTCGCGATGGCCATCCCCGACCTCTGGGTCCGAACACTCAAGGCGTCGCGGGAAACCGGGCTGAAGGATGAGGACTGGAGCATGCACGACATCATCGCCACGCTGTGTAACCGCCGATACACCGAGAAGTGCATCGGGTACTCCGAATCGCACGATCAGTCCATCGTGGGTGATAAGACGGTCGCGTTCTGGCTCATGGATGCCGAGATGTACGACGGCATGAGCACCTTCGAGGAGCCCACCGACGTGGTCTCCCGGGGCATGGCGCTGCACAAGATGATCCGGATGATCACCATGGCCATCGGCGGCGAGGGCTACCTCAACTTCATGGGCAACGAGTTCGGGCACCCGGAGTGGGTCGACTTCCCACGCGAGGGCAACAAGTGGAAGCACGACCACTGCAGACGGCAGTGGTCCCTCGCGGACACCGAGCACCTCCGCTACTTTGAACTCAACAATTTCGACAAGGCGCTTATGCAACTCGAGGAGAAGTTCGGGTTCATGTCGCACGAACACCAGTTCGTGTCCATGGCTTGCGAGGAGCGCAAGGTGATCGTCGCCGAGCGCGGCCCACTGCTCTTCGTCTTCAACTTCCACCCCACGATGTCGTACGAGGGCCTGGAAGTCGGCCTCGGGATGCCGGGCAAGTACCGCATCTGCCTCGACACCGACGCGTGGAGCTTCGGCGGAGCCGGACGCGTGGGCCACGACGAGGACCACTTCACCTCCCCGGGCGGACCCAACACCTTCGTCGGGCCGTACGAGCAGGAACCCAGGCCGTGCGCGCTCAAGGTGCTCTCGCCGTCCAGGTCCGCGCAGGTGTTTTACAAGGTTCCCGAGGATGAGATTGACATGAGCCTCAACGTCGGCGCGGGTGAAAACGTTCACAACCTACGCCAGCCCGGCGGGCTTCGAGTCGAACCGATCGGATCGGTACCCCCGCCCCGGTCCAACGCGCCGCCCCCGCCCCCGCCTCCGCCCCCGCCGGCGTCAAACGCCGTCGGCATGCAGCGGTCGTCCGTCGCGGTGGATCCCGATCAATACGACCCTGAGAACGCCTCACGCGGCATGGCGAGGTCGGCGCCCGCGCCCGCGCAGACGTCCTTCAACCACCCCGCGACGCCCGTCGGAGCCGCGACGTATGTCGCGAAGAAGCAGCTGATGGACGATCCGGATCAATACGACCCGGAGAACGCCTCCCGCGGCATGGCGAGGTCGGCGCAGCAGCCCGCCGCGCAGACGTCCTTCGGCCACCCCGCCGCGACGTACGTGGCTAAGAAGCAGCTGATGGACGATCCCGATCAGTTCGACCCGGAGAACGCGTCGCGGGGCAAGTCACGGAGCGCCGCGGCTCCCTCCAGCTACGGAACGGGCGGCTCGTCCGCGGCTCCGTCCAGCTTTGGCGGTTACGGCAAGGCTGCGGCGCCGTCGCGAGTGACTCGAGCCTCCGACGGCGTCGTTTACGACCCCGACCAGTACGATCCTAACCCGTAAATGGTTAAATACGAAGTCACGCAAAGTTTGGGCTTTGGGTGCGGTGATGGGTCGTGGTGGGTTTGTCTTTACAATGAGTGCGTGGGTGCGTGGGGAGGCCGTCGCGGTGGACGCGGGGGCGAGTTGAGGGTGAAAGTTGGTGAACGATCGGAGCCACCTTTTTTTTATACCGCGGTGGCGTCCGTCGAGTCCTCGACGGCGTCACTCTACATATCATCTCTAATTCAATATCAGAGCAAAATATCACAGCAGCGCGAGTTTCCTCGAATCTCTCCCGACGTTTTGAACAGATGAGTGTTAGCGTATAAGAGTCATCACATCACAAGCGAGCGGCGCGAGTCGCCGGCGCTAATAATAAAAATAAATATACTTCCCGCCGAGTTCTTCCTCGAAGGCTCACTTCTTCCACGCTTCGATCCACGCCTGGGCCTCCGCCGCCCTGCCGTTCGGGGTATCCACGTACCCCGCCTTCCACGCGTCTATCCATTCCTGCGCCTCCTTGGCCTTATCCTCGGACATGTCGCCGCCCGAAGCGTTCCATTCGTCGATCCATCTCTGAGCCGAAGCCGCGTTGGCTTTGGCGTCGGATGCGCCGGATCCCGTCGGTTTCGTGGGCGCCTTCTTCGTTGACACGTCCGCGGAGTACTCTTTGTTGGACGTGGTGGAGAGGAGTAGTGTTGTCGCGATGACACCGGCGACGACGTCGAAGCCGACGCCTGTGAGTTGCTTGGACGATTTGGTTCCCTCCTTGGATGCCGCGGGTGGGGGCGTGGGCGCGGGCGCGGGTGGCGGGGGCGGGGTGGGCGGCGGCGCGGGGGGAGGCGGCGTGGGCGCGGCCTTTGGCGCGGGCGCAGCCTTGGCCTTGGGCGTCGGCTTGGGCTTTGGGGGAGCCTTGGGCTTGGGCGCGGGTTTGGCCTTGGCGGTCTTCTTGGCCGGGGCTGGGGCCGCGGCGGGCTCGGGCTCGGGTTCGGGCGCGGGCGGGGCGTTGGCCGCGGCTTCGCGCTGCGCCTTGAGGTAGCCGATATCACCGGGCTGGAGCGCGGACGCCGGCTGGGAGGAGGAAAGGAGGGCGACGCCCGCGGCGACCGCGCCGAACACGTCGCGGCGTCCCAGCGATGCCCTCGGATTGTTCGATTCCGCACCCTTCGAAGCGTCGCACCGGACGACGGAGGTGGATCGCGCGGCGCGGACGCCGGCGCGCGGGGCGGCGGTGCAACGCGCGAGGAGCGCGTTGGGGGCGGAGACGACGGACATTCTGACTCGACGTCGTGGCCTGTGAAGTTGTGGCCGAACGCCGCTTCGAACGCCGATGTTATCTGCTTGGGTTTCCAGTTGAATAAACGAGGCAAGGTAAAACCTCTCTTTTATTGCTACTGTTTGCTCATACACTTCGAGATAAACGAGGCACATGATGAGTCACCAACCGCCCGATCGCTTGATCTCAGATAAGTGATAGTGCTATTGGCCCGGATAGAGAAAGTCCCCTCCGAGGATCGGGCGCGAGCATTGGCGACGTGCACAGCTGTGCGGGTGCGTACCTTTCGCGACGTACGTCACACCAGCTCGCGGACACGTCTCCGAACGTCCGGGCTCGCGAAACGACGCGCGACACCGAGGACGATTTACCCGCGAACCCGCGGCGACCAAAGTTCCAACGGCACCGTCATTTCGTTAAATCTCACGATGAGGGTTCTCGCGTGTCTCGCCGTCCTCCTCCTCGTCGCGTGTCTCCAACCCGCTGACGCCTCCGCGACGACGGACACATCATCCCGGGTCATCCTCCCCGCGGCGACGTACGCGGATCTCGCGGCGGGCCACGCGGACGGCGAGATCCGCGCGGCGTTCCTCGGAGCCGAAGCCCCGGGCGCCATGCTGGTACGGGGCGTGCCTGGGTACACAGCCGCCCGAGTCGACGCGCTGAGGACGCTCGCCTCGTGCGCTTATACCTTGAACGACGACGCGATGAACGATGACGTCATCGCGGGTAACGCTGGGTGGGACGCCGCGCACGGGAACGACGGCGAGTTCTCCCGGCGCTCCGTCGCCGCCGAAACCGGCGAGCGGATCCCACCGGGACTCGACGAACGATGCGGTCACGGGACGCGAGTGAAGCTCGAGGCGCTTCGGGCCGCCGCGGACGCCGCGGCGCGCGTCGCGCTGCCACGACTGGACCACCTCATCGGCGCGGACGTCTCGAAGGGCTTCTTCACCAACGCCGTCGACGCGGACGCCAGCCTGGACCATTTCCACGTCTACCGCAGAAACGCAATCGCCGATCCATCGATCCATCGTCACGGTCGCGACGACGAGACGAACAAAGATACGAACCGTCAGAGTCCATCCGGTGAGCCGCTTCATGTCCTCGAGACCGCCCACGAAACAAATCGCCCCGGGCTGCGCGGTAAGGGCGAGCACACGGACGTCGGCGTCGCCATCGTCATGACACCCGCGCTCCTCGTGCCCGAATTCACGGACGATTCAGAAAATTCATTCACCGAACTTGATGCTTCGGGCCCGCGGGGACTGACGCTGGGCGGCAGATCCCCGGCGCTTCCCCCGGACGCCGTGCTGGTGATGCTCGGCGAGGGCGCGCGAGCCTGGTTCCCGTCCAAGTCACACGCGGGTGCCATCGCGGTCCCGACGCACGAGATGTCGCTGCGTGGGATGAACGTCGGCGAGACTCGCGCGTGGTTCGGTCGGATGGTCTTTCCGTCTCCGGACACGCCCAGACCCGTTTCTGGAAACTCTGGAAACGATAAAAACGGGGACGAGGCGATGACGTTCGGGGAGTGGCGACGACGCGCGGCGGCGGCGTTTACGAACGAGGACGCCGAGGGCAAGGCGGCCGCCGCGGCGGTCGCGTGCGGATGGGAGAGTGAAGAGTCGGCCGTCGACGGCGGCGTTTCATCCAGGCGTTCGCTCGCGGACGACGCGTCGTGCGCGCTGGGCGAGGTATACTGCTGGCACGCGTGCGTCGCGGCGCCCACGTGCGCCACAGGAACCACCGCGCGATGCGTCGAGCCAGGCACCAACGCGGTGTGGCCCGACGCCTTCGGCTCGGGCGGGCATTGCTCCGATTGCGTGGCGTGGTGCGTAGCCGACGCCGCGCCGTCACCCGGCTCTCTCACCTACCCCGACCCGAACGGGTTTTGCAACAAGAACATCGCGCCGATATCCATGTACATGGACGGGTTCCAAGGGTGGAGCGATTCGCGTGCGCCGTGCGTCGCGTTTTTGCACAAGGGCGCGGCGCTGACCACTCCGGGTTTGATGGTCGCGGCTTTTTTTTGCACGGTGGCAATCGGCGTGAGCGTGGAGTATCTCGCGTCGCTTCGCCGGTGGAGGGTCGCGACGCAGGACGAGGCGATCGCGGGGTACGTGGAGTGCGGCGGGAGTGGTTTAGTGGGCGCCCGGGTGATTCGTTTCCAGATTTTGTTTCTGTATTTGGTGCAAGTCGCGGCTGGGTATTTGCTCATGCTGATATCCATGACGTACCACGCGGCGCTGTTCGCCGGGGTCGTGGGTGGGCTGGTGGCTGGACACGCGCTGTTCAACGTGTCCGCGCCCGTCGTGGGTGGGGGCGCGTCGGCGTGCTGTCAGCACGTCGCCACGCCCTCGTTGGCGTGCACGGGCCCGATGAACGCGGGGGATTCGTCGAATGATTCAATGAACGTCGAGGTGAAGGTGAGCGACGGAACGCATCTCAACGGCAACGGCGTGCTCAAAACGGATGATAACAACGTAGCGACCAGGGTATGAGATAACTCTTAGCGCGCTAAGCTCTTATGACCAATGATTCGAATCACTCAAACTCTTCAAACTCCGAGCGCTTCAGCGACAAACGGCGCCGCGTCGCCGCCTCCGATTTTTTGAAACAAATCGTACAGCGCCGCCCTCTCCGCCTCGTTGAGCCTCGGTTTCAGCCCCGACGCGCACATCTCAAACTCCGCGCTTCCCCTCTCCGGCGTGAACACGCCGAGCACGCCGATGATCTTATCCAGCGTCATCATCGCGGCGCCCTCTTCGCTTTGCCGAAGCTCTGCGCCCGCCTGCAACAGCTCGGCGCGGACCCTCGCCGCCACCGCCGCCGTGACCAGCCTCCCGGCCTTCCCCGGTACAACCCCGACGTCTCCGGCGATGCCCGTGAGGAACTTGGTTGGAACGCCGATGACGCCGGTGCTACTCCGCCTGGCCGCGGCGTCGATCGCGAACTCCACGGCGGCTTTGAAGATGCCCGATTTGGCGCTCTCGGGCTTGACTCGATCCGACACGGAACACGCGGCGCCCGCGCACGATTCTCGCAACGCCACGAGGTCGCCTTCGTTGTACTGAAGCCCGCTGACCCGCTTGTTACTCAACGCCGCGTACACCGCCCTCGCTTGAAGCACCCGTTGGTCCTTGACGGACTCCGGGCAGTACCCCGGGCTCGGCGGGTCCCACCACTTGGGCTCAGCCTGGTCATCCGCAATGGCCTGCGCCCTCGCTTTCTTATCCTCGGCTGCTTTGCGCTCGTTCGCGGCTCGCTCGGATACGCCGCCGACGTACCCCCCGGGCTCGGCTAGGATATCGTCCATCGCGCCGCCGAAGCTGCGTTTGGCTCGGTACTTGTCCTCGACCCAGATCTCGCGGCCGCCCAGCGTGCGGTCCTTCACCCATCGCCCCGGCCCGGCGCCCGGCGGAGCCCGTCTGGTTTTCCCGAACGATCCGAGGCTCGGAAGACGCAAGCCGCTACCGCCGATGCCCCCGGTGCCCGGATTAATGATCCCGAACACCCGCCCGAGCGCGTACACCACCCCGAGGGTCACAGCCCACCCGGCTAACGAGGACATCCACGGCGGCGGGCCGTAATACCCGACGCCGGCTCTGTCGCTGAAACCTACGCCCGGGGATCTGTATCCCGCTCGGAAGGTTGGTGACTTCTTGTTGCCCTCGCCGTAGTTGGTCAGGCCGGACACCGTCTTGTCCACCTTCTTCTTGAGCTTCTTCACAGCCTTCTTGTGCGCGCGCTTGACCCGCGCGACGACGCCGGTGGCGGCCTTGCCGGTGTTCTTGAAGTCCACCGTCACCGCGCCGTCGTCCACTTTGACGAGGGAATCGCGCGTCGTCTCGGCGCGCATGTCGCGGTAGGCGGCGTCCCG
>Ga0315330_10002123_pt1 | contig 13540 bp, 15 predicted proteins | sample M140m34915metaG_FD_203453 | JGI IMG/M metagenome (GOLD analysis project Ga0315330, IMG submission 203453) | Ammonia-oxidizing marine archaeal communities from Monterey Bay, California, United States - M1 40m 34915 | ecosystem: Environmental > Aquatic > Marine > Intertidal zone | place: USA...
AGCTAACGCATACAGCCTCGCATATGGCATGGTATGCCGCCGTTAATGCCTTATTTGGAACCTTTAGGCGGTTTAAAATCGATGAACGGGTGATACCTTGGTGCACTTTTTCAAGTCCTGAGGTGGCAAGAGTGGGGCTGAATGAAGCTGAGGCTAAAGAACAAGGGATCGGGGTAGAGGTCACCCGTTTTGACATTGCAGAGTTAGATCGAGCCATTGCTGAGCGGGAACGGCGAGGCTTCGTCAAGGTGCTAACAAAGCCGGGCTCCGATAAAATTCTTGGCGTTACCATTGTCAGTGCTCATGCCGGAGAGACGATTGCTGAATTCGTCTTGGCGATGAAGCACGGGCTGGGTTTAAGAAAAATTCTTGCCACGATTCATATCTATCCCACTTGGAGTGAGATGAATAAGTTCACTGCTGGCGCTTGGCAAAAGGCGCGCAAGCCGGAGTGGTTGATGCCTTGGCTGACGCGATATCATCGTTTCAGGCGGGGTGATTAGTGGGTCAAGCGCAGGTCCTGAAAGCTGCGGCATCTCTAGGTGGTGAGGTTAATCTACCTAGTATCCCTCATTAAGAAGCGGAAACGCGGAAAGCGCGGATGCTGCTGAGACTTGGGTGGCCGGTCGAACGAGTTCAGGATGAACTTCTGAAATATCGGTAAGCCCACAAAGCGCAAGCGCTTCGACCAATTCTTTGTGCAAAATCTGTAAGCAGGAAGTAAGCGCCTCAGGACCACCCGCGGCTAGCGCCCAGCCTTGCAATCGTCCGAGTCCTACCGCATCTGCCCCCAACGCCAGGGCTTTTACAATATCAGTGCCTCGGTAAAAGCCGCCGTCAATAATTACTTCGGCTTGATCTAGGACAGCGGCTTTAATATCAGTTAGTAAATCGAGGCTCCCCAGGCCATGATCGAGCTGCCTTCCGCCATGATTAGATACGTAGATCACTTCGACACCGAGGTCGATCGCGCGTTTGGCATCATCCGGATGGTTAATGCCTTTAACAATTAATGGTAGGTCAAATTCTCGCTTGATCCGAGCAACATCACTCCAGGCCAGCTTCGCTTGGTATCGAAAATCGCCGGGAGAGGCTTGTGAGGTGGGGACCACCCGCTTGGCAATATCGCGCTCACGACGACTGAGTACCGCGGTATCAACGGTTAAACAGAGGCCCCGGTAGCTTGCTGCAATCACACGATGGATCATGTCGTCGACCCAGGTTTGATCTCCTCTGACATAAAGCTGATAGACCTTGGCGGCCTTGGAAGCTTTGGCGATGGTCTCAAGATCGGGCTCGCACACCGAACTGGCAAAGCTCATGACATTGGCTTCAGCGGCGGCAGAGGCTGCTCCCGCGCCGCCTTGAGGATCGAGGACTTGCAGGGATCCAATGGGGGCTAAGATCACTGGCATCGCCATACGGCAACCCAACAGTTCAGAGCGGGTATTGACCTCAGAAACGTCGTTCAGCACTTTTGGCATGAGGGCACGTTGTTCAATGGCCTGCCGATTACGTAGGAGGGTGGTCTCGGTTTCACTGCCACCAATCAAATAGTCCCAATGCGTTTGGTTAAGATTCAGCCGAGCGGCTTTGACAAATTCGTGCAGTGTTTTAAAGGTATTTCTCGGCATAATGGCTTTCCTGTAAGTCAGCTGCGTCCCTGCTGTGGTGACGCTTGACTCCCGTCAAGGTTTAAGTACATTGAGCTTACAAAGAATGGATTCGGGAGTGCAAATGAGCATCAGTATTGAGGAAGCGGCGGAAAGCGATCGAAAAACGATACGATCATTGGCGTGGACGATGGCCGGTTTCGGCCTTTTAACGGTTGTGTTAATCGTGGCTGCATTGGCTATCACATAGTGACCATAGTAGGAGAGGCAACGATAAAACTGCGAGCGGCAGGTGGGTAAAGTCTGGTGCAATCCTCGACCTGGCTGGCATTGCCGTTGAATAACCGTTGGTTAGGCCTCGGTGCATGAGGACCCAAAGCGCAAGCAAAAAATCCACGAGTCTGAAGGCGGTCGCGTTTCGGTTAGTCTTGGGAGTTGGTCTAGGGATAGGGTTCGGCGTTTCGACGGCAGATCCGGCGCAAGACGTGCTTCAAGCGGCGCGCACAGTCATTGGTCAGACAGCCTTTCCCAGTTTGATTACGATAGACAGCGGCGGCCAACCCAAAGCACGGGTAGTGGACGCTTTTCCTCCGGACGAAGATTTTGTGATTTGGGTGGCGACGCGACCCTCGACACGAAAAGTCAGCGAAATTCGGGGAAATTCTAAGGTGACCTTGCATTATTTTAGCGATGACCATCGTAATTATGTCTCGATTATGGGCGAGGCTACCTTGATCGAGGATACCGAAATCAAACAGAGGATGCGCCGAGCGTCGGATACGGCGAAGTTGTATCCCGAGTTTCCTAAAGATTATCTTTTGCTGCGGATCCAACCCCAGCGGCTAGAGGGGGTGCTGCCGGGTTATCGAGGCGATCCTTTGACTTGGCAGCCGGTCGGTGTTGATTTTCCCCACTGAGACTTGACCCGACTCACTTCCAAGCCCAATCGAAGGCGCCGACTGACGATGCCGTGGCCTGGTCCTGATGCCTGACGGGCGCTGAGCGGCGGTTACTCAGGCTCCCTTGGATTATCCATTTCGGATGGGTCGTCTTGTACGCTTGGCACGATCTCGATGATCTGCCCATTCTCGCTGTCGGTAAGCAGATAGAGCTCACCTTGAGGACCTTCAACGACGGCTCGGATTCGGGCTTCAAATTCAGCAAATAGGACGTCCTCCGAGACAATCGCCTCATCGTTGATGACTAACCGCTTCACATCGTTATCAACCAATGTGCTCACGAAGAGGCTGTCTGTCCATTCGGGAAATAAGCTGGCGCTATAGATCATTAAATGAGAAGGCGCGATACTGGGTGTCCAGTAGGTAACAGGAGGGTTGATACCCTCTGCGGAGGTCAGAGGCGTTATTTTGGCGCCTGAGTAGTTGATCCCAAAAGAGGTCGCAGGCCAGCCATAGTTTGCACCTGGACGAACCAGGTTAAGTTCGTCACCGCCTTGAGGGCCGTGTTCATGCATCCAAATCTGCCCGGCAGCATCAACGGCCAAGCCTTGAGGGCTTCGATGGCCGTATGAATAAACATAAGGATCGCCTTGATTGCCATCGATGAAAGGATTATCAGCCGCCGGGGATCCGTCGGGATTCATGCGTAATATTTTGCCCAATTGACTGTTAGGGTCTTGTGATGCTTCACGATACTCAAAGCCGTCGCCCGAGGTCAGCAATAGGGTTCCGTCGGTGAAAAAAGCAAGTTTTCCGCCATAATGCGCAGCGGTATCCTTGGCGGGTTCCACCCTAAAAATGCGGGTGACACGGGTTAGGGCCCCGTCAGCGAGGATAGCTCGGTAAATCGCCGTAGCATTGGCCTCGGGTGGACCCTCTGCCAGCGCGAGATAAAGCGTCTGATTCTGGCTAAAATTGGGGTCTAATAGCAGATCAAAATAACCGCCTTGACTTTCAACATACGTTTCTGGGCCTCCGGTAATCGGTGTGTGCTTGCCACTCTCAATATCGATTCGATGAAGGCTACCATTGCGAGTTGCCAACAAGGCAGTTTGGTCATCGACAAAGGCCATCGACCAGGGAAAAGCGAAGCCCTCGGCGACAATTCGGCTCTCGTATTGAGCGTGAGCGGGTAGCATAAAACACAGCATGAATGTAACTAGGATTCTCAACACGTGGCCTCCGATGATGGTCAATAATTTCAATATTAGGCGAAAGCGGATCATAGCAAATTCGCACGGGATCGTCGTGTCTGCCGCATTTTGAGTTACACTAGAGGTTCGCGGGTTAGGAGAATGAACAAGTGAAAATCATACAAATTCCGTTGGCTTATAGCGCTGCCGTACTGATGGCTTATCTCGTGGGTTGTCTTGTGATCTCACAAGGTAATATTGCCGCAGTCACCGGGATGGGGTTCGAGATTACCTTGAGCCAGCGTTGGCAAACAGCGATTCACGACATAGCCAATATGACCAATCTTTACCTGCCTTTGATTGCGGTCGCTTATCTGATTGCGCTGCCTGTTACGGCAGGCGTGATTAGGGTGGCATCGGCGCCACGGTTGCTTGGATATTTGGTAGGCGGATTTGTCGCATTGGTCGCAATTCATGTCGCGATAAAGCTGCTGTTAGGGATGTCGGGTATTGCGCCCACGCGAACGCTGGTCGGATTGTGTTTGCAAGGGTTTGCCGGTGCCGCCGGTGGTTACTGTTTCTATAAGCTGACTGCGAGGGCCCCTGAGGCCTGAACGAGCATCCCCTTAGTTTGTGTTAGGGCGCCCCTTGCAAAGGTAGCAATCAGGCCTCGGCGCCGGCTCGCGATAGGGACATTTTGGATCGGCGAGGGGATTAACGCTGTCTATCGGAACGCCGTCAATTGCACCTCTGTCTATTGCACCGATATTGATGATAACGATACCAACCGTGATGGCAATAACGTCAAGCGCACTGAAGGTCAGCGCGGAAACACCGGCCAAGACTGCTGAGGCGCCGAGGTCGATAGCGTGAGCGCCTAATCTAGCTCGCTGATTGAGTGTACGACCTTTGTGACAATCCCATATTCAATGGCTTCATCGACACTCATCCAATAATCCCGATCGGTGTCTTTTTCGACTTGCTCGAGAGGGCGGCCTGTCTCTTCTGAAATAATGCGATTGATGCGCTCTTTGGTCTTTAAAATTTCTTCCATCTGAATTTTGATGTCTGTGGCGTTGCCTCGAGAACCACCAGAGGGCTGATGAACAAGATACCGAGTATTAGGCAACGAGAATCGGTTTTCTTTTTTGGCCGCAAGGTAAATGTTGGTAGCAGCACTGGCTACCCATCCAGTGCCAATGACCCGAACTTCCGGCTTTACAAATTTGATCATGTCGTAAATGACATCGCCAGACTCTACATGTCCGCCAGGTGAACTGATGTACAGCGTAATAGGCGCATCGCTCTCTGCAGATAACGCCAACAGTTGTTGACTGACGCTGCGGGCTAATTTTTCATCCACGGAACCGAAAACTGAGATCGAGCGGGACTTAAACAGTTTTTCCTCGATAATGCCGCCGGAACCATTTTTTGGAGTGTCTTTTTCGTCTGCCATACCTTGTCTCTTTGTGATCATCCGCTGGGGCGTAAGCATAACAGTGTGCTGCTTGGGTCGCCACGATTCTGCAGGATTTTATCACGGGTTTTTCGTTCGTATCGAACCGCTTTTGATCAGTGTGAGTGTCGATATTTGCCTGGATCGGAGCTCGCGCGTTGCCAAAAAGAGCGTGTTAGGATGGGGCGCTAGGAGCAAAGGAGCAACAACATGAAAGATCTAAAACTGGGCATGCAAATGGGTTATTGGGGCGCAGGACCAGACCCCCGGATGGTATCGGTTGCACAGGAAGCCGAGCGATTGGGCTATGACGCGATTTTTACCGCTGAAGCTTGGGGCTCGGACGTCTTTACGCCGCTATCCTGGATTGGCGCGCATACTGAGCGAATTCGACTCGGTACGGCCGTTGCCCAGTTGTCAGCTCGTACGCCAACAGCGACCGCTATGGCTGCGCTTACGTTGGACCATTTGTCGAAGGGCCGTATGATTTTAGGGCTAGGTGTCTCTGGGCCGCAGGTGGTTGAGGGCTGGTACGGTAGACCTTTCGCTAAGCCACTGTCGAGAACTCGCGAGTATGTTGACATCATTCGCCAAGTGCTAAACCGCGAGGCGCCAGTGGTAAGCGATGGTGAGCACTACCCCTTGCCTTATACGGGCGATGGGGCTTGGGGTTTGGGTAAACCACTCAAGCCGATTACTCATCCCCTACGTTCTGATCTGCCAATTTTTCTGGGTGCTGAAGGCCCGAAGAACGTAACCATGGCGGCTGAGATTGCTGACGGTTGGTTGCCACTTTACTACTCACCCTATCGCCAAGAAGTTTACGCGGATCAAATCGCCAACCGACCATCCCACTTTGAGATTATGCAAGGACTATCGGTCATCATTTGTGACGACGTAGAGCAAGGCCTCATTCCGATAAAGCATGGCCTTGCGCTCTATATAGGCGGTATGGGTGCTAAGAGTCGAAATTTTCATACCGAATTGATGGGGCGTATGGGATTTGAGGCGGAAGCGAGAGAGATCCAGGATTTGTTCTTGGCGGGTAAAAAGGATGAGGCCTTCCAAGCCGTTCCGTCGAGCTTTGCCGATGAAATTTCGCTGGTGGGTCCAGTCGAGCGAATCCGAGACAGATTGGACGCTTGGCGAGATTCGCCGGTCACATCGCTGTTGGTCAACACGAAGAATGTTGAGCAGATGCGCACCATTGCAGAATTGGTACTTGGTTGACCGTCAAAGTTGACAAGCCTCTAGGGGTCCGTAGAGCGGATCTTGCCGATGCAGAAGGGTTGCAGCGTCAACCCTTCGGAGCGCTCGCACCGGCCATGCCTGGGGAGAACCCGGATTGGAGGAAATGCTTGGTGCGTGAGGATTGCTACGTCTATGTGCTGGAAGCGGAACACATTGAAGGCGTCATCGCTGTGCAACCAATGCAATCCACATTAATGGAGGGTCAGCGGCTTGCCGAGTTATTGGTCTGGTATTTGACCGAGCATTATCGGCAGCAAGGTTTGGGCAGAAAACTACTGATTCATGCTGGGACCGTGGCCAAGCGATTAGGGTGTGATCAGTTGCTACTTTGGTTAACCAAAGACCAATCTGAGCGAGCGATCAAAGTCGCGGTTCGTGCTGGATTTTTGTCCGTCATGTCGCGAGAAACCAATAATGGTCAAGGGGTAAAGGTTGATCAGGGCTACGCCCTAAATCTCGAAGATTATTTTTAGAATCTTGGGAGGAGTGTAAGCCTAATGTCAGAATCCGGACCAAAACTGTGCCGCTATCGTGTTAGGGGATATCCCCCGTCGATTCAAAAATGCTGACCCGATTATACTCGGGGTGCTCCTCAAGATCGGGCCAAGTGGTAGCCGTCTTTTGCCCCAGTTTTCGGTAAAGCGGGTGCGCGAAGCGCTTGATTCGGGAATCAGCGATGAGCACTTTGTCAGCTCTCTCTGGCAGCATGTCGAGTAGCGGCAGATTGTCACGGTCGTAGAGAACATCTGCAGCGATGATCAGATCACCCTTGCCAGGATGCAGTGGGAGCTCGGCTTGGGTCTTGATGTCGACTTTGTTAATCGCTGCATTTACTCGGCAGGCCGCAAGCGCATCTGGATCATTGTCAACAGCAATGACCCTCTCTGCACCTGCCAATTTTGCAGCGATACCCACGATCCCAGATCCCGCTCCAAAGTCAATGACCTGCCGGCCCCGCACCCAAGCAGGATTTTGATGGAGATATTGTGCCAATACCTGGCCGCTTGCCCAGCAAAAACACCAGTAAGCAGGTGTCTCTAGGACCTTGAGCATGGCTTCATGAGGCAAAGGTGCCTCTGACAGCTCCGGATGAATGAGCGCCAAGCGAAGCTCTGGGCATAAGGGTGGTGACGTAATGCTCAGCTCGCAATCGGGTAGGGTGCGGTTGAGCACTTGCTGGAGTTGTAGGATAAGACTTTGATCGTTCATGAGGTATTTGCAAGCGCGAGCGCTCTGTGCTTTGGTTGATAAATGCGCCAAATCTGTGGCGACTCCATAGTATACGCCCTGGGCAAGCGAGTAGTTACTCAGTAATTTTTCGCGGATTCTAGGCGATAAAAGGCCAACAGGAGAACTTAACATGCCTATTGATTTTACCTTCAGTCAGGAAGTAGAGGACGCCCGCCAAATGATGCGAGGATTTTTACATGAAACGGTGAAGCCGGCTTTTGCGGCATTGAGCGAAAACAAGAGCGCTAGTCGTGAAGACTGGTCGGTTCTCGTGAAATCGCTGCGTGCTCAAGCAAAGGAGGCGGGTTTTTGGTTGCCGCATATGCCTCAAGACGTTGGGGGCATGGGTTTAGGCGTCACTGCGCTTGCCGCCGTCTCTGCTGAAGCGGCTAAAGTGCCGATGGGACCCTATATTATCAATGCTCAAGCCCCAGATGAGGGCAATATGCACACGTTGTATCACTTCGCGACCGACTACCAGCGCGAGCATTTTTTAAAGCCTTTGTTAGAAGGCACAGCCAGATCCTGCTTTTCTATGACAGAGCCTGAGGTGGCGGGTTCAGATCCAACCTTAATTCAGACACAGGCGGTTGAGGATGGCGATCACTGGGTCATTAATGGTCACAAGTGGTTTACCTCAGGTGCTGAAGGGGCTGACTTCGCGATTGTCATCGCAAGAACCGATCCTGACGCCGAGATTCCTCAGGCCAGAAACTCAGCGTTTATTGTGCCGACCAATTCGGAAGGTTTTGAGATTGTTCGGGATGTTGAGACCATGGGAGGGCGGCACAATCACCCTGAAATCAAATATACCAATGTGCGAGTGCCGAAAACCCATCTTCTGGGGGAGCGCGGCGGCGGACACAAACTCGGCCAGGTGCGTTTGGGGCCCGCACGTTTAGCTCACTGTATGCGTTGGTTGGGACAGATTGAGATGGCGTTAGAAATGCTCATCGATCGAGCCCAGAAACGGTTTGCTCACGGCAGTTATTTGTCAGAAAAGCAGAGTATTCAATGGATGATGTCAGATTCTGCGATGGAGCTTTATGCCTCAAAGCTGATGGTACTGCATGCCGCTTACAAAATTGAACAGGGTATGGACTTCAAGCAAGAAGTCTCGATGGCTAAACATCATGTGGCCAATACCCTCTGGCGAGTTATTGACCGGGCGATGCAGGTCCATGGGGCGCTGGGTTATTCAACCGATACACCCTTGGCGGGCATGATGCAGCAGGCTCGGTGGGCACGGCTCGCTGATGGTGCTGACGAAGTGCACCAGATGCGAATTGCAGAACTGCTCATGCGTGCCTACAACGAGGACGGCAGTATCAATCAAGCGATCGGGGGATTACCCCTGTGAGGGATGGGTCCGATTGGCTCCGCATCGGTGCATGGGTGGTCGTTGGACTTGCTCTGACAGCGCCGACACTCGCGGCCACTGAATCAGTCGCGCAAACGGAGCAGATGTTGGCGCTAAAAAAAGCGGTGAATGCGGATCGAATTAAGCAGGACGTGGTCCGCTTGGCTGGCTTCGGTACGCGCCACACCTTGTCTGACACACTGTCGGACGTTCGTGGAATTGGCGCGGCAAGGCGCTGGATTGAAGCTGAGTTTCAAAAAATCTCTGCATCCTGTGGGGGCTGTTTGACGGTGGTCGTTGATGGTCGAGTTTTTAGCGGTGAGCCAAGAATTCCTGAACCGACTGAGGTAGTAAACGTAGTGGCGCTGCTCCGGGGGCAAACTGAGCCAAATCGCTATGTCATGATGACGGGTGACATTGATTCGAGGGTCAGCGATCCACTGGATGCGGCCTCTGACTCGCCTGGCGCTAATGATAATGCAACAGGCATGGCAGGGGTGTTAGAGGCAGCACGAGTGCTCAGTCGTCATAAATTTTCTGCAACGCTGGTTTTCGCAGGGTTGTCCGGGGAGGAGCAGGGACTTTTTGGTGGGCAGGTCTTAGCAGAGCAAGCCCGTAAAAATAATTGGTTTGTTGAGGCCGTGCTCAACAACGACATGATTGGCAATATTGAAGGTATCAACGGTGTGGTAGATAACACGACGGTCCGGGTGTTCTCGGAAGCCACTCGCGCCATCGAAACTGAGGAGGAGCGACGATTGAGACGCTTTACAGGCGGTGAAGTTGACAGCCCCTCACGTAATCTGGCTCGATATATCGATCAAGTGGCGGATCGATACTTCGAAAATCTCGATGTAATGATGATTTATCGGTTGGACCGTTTTGGTCGGGGCGGGCACCATCGGCCCTTTAATGAAGTCGGGTTTCCTGCCGTTCGCATCATGGAAACCAATGAACATTACCATCGACAGCATCAAGACCTCCGCGATGAGAACGGGACGAGCTATGGCGATGTGGTCGCGGGTGTTAATTTCGATTACGCCAGACGCGTCACTGCCCTCAATGTCCTGACCCTTGCGTCGCTGGCAAAGGCGCCGGCGCCACCAGCGCGGGTGACGATAGAAGGACAAGTTTCACCCGATACCACACTGCGTTGGCAGCGGGTTCCGGGGGCTACCAACTATCGGTTGCACTGGCGGCTCACCACCGATGCGAATTGGCGTTTTAGTCGTCTTGTTGGTGATCAAACAGAAGCAACCCTCTCCAATGTTGTGATTGATAACTACATTTTTGGCGTGTCGAGTATCGGTTCTGAAGGCTTCGAATCACCGGTTGTCTTTCCAGGTCCTATTGGGAGGTTTCGCTACCCATGAATATTGAGCTGATCGGCGAGGAGATCCCGCTCTTGGAAGGTATCAGAACCGCACGAGCCATCAGGCGACTTAAACCTGACCCTGTCCCGATTGCTTTAATTCGGAAGGTTTGTGAGGCCGGAACGTTTGCGCCCAGCGGCGGTAATCGGCAACCCTGGCAATTTATCGCAGTAACTGATCGTGAGCGTCGAGCTTATATTGCGAGCTTATATCGCGAAACCTTCACCCAGTATATACAGCCTGCCATTGAAGCGGCCAAGGCTCCTGATTATCCCGAGGCCAAAAGACGCAACATGAAGGCAGCCATTTATCTCGCTGAGCATCTTCATGAGGCCCCAGTGCATCTGTTTGTCGCTGGCTGGACCCGGCGAGGGGCTCCTCAGAGTCAGGCTCTGTTTCCAGCCATTCAAAACGTATTGCTGGCTTGCCGCGCGGTCGGTCTTGGCGCTTCATTGACTACAGCGCATCGTGCGCATGGTGAAGCCATTGATCGGTATCTGGGGTTAGATCCAGAGAAAACGCCCAGCATCGCACTCATTCCTATCGGTTGGCCGAAAGGACGATTCGGGCGACCGACTCGTCGCAGTATCGACACTTGCTTCTTCGAGAATGTAGTGCCCGCACAATCTAAGGATTGAGTCGAGGGTGATCGGGGTGTTGCTCGCTTGAGCTGTTTCCGGTCGGTCAGTAAAAAGAGTGATGATTGGGCAGGCATTATCTGGGGTTTGACCAAAGTGCCTTTCACGAGTTTCCGAACTCAGCCGCGAGAGCGGCAGGGACGCGAGCGTACGATGCGCCGCTGATTCATCCAGCGAGGCGCCAGCCAAAGCTTAAGCCGGCACAATAAAACGCTGGTGCTCTTAGTATGCGGTTGCCAAAGCGCTTGGATTCACGGGATCTTAAGGGGTGGGTTAAGCCCGGCTGTATTGATAGATAAGCTGCTGATCGTCCCGTTTTAATTTGCCTCGGGCCATCAAACAATGCATATGCGCGATGGCCTCTCCAAGAGCCATGAACAAGGTGTGATTTTCTAATTTCCGCTCAAATAAAGCGGGCAACAAGTCGATAGCAGGGGTGGGCGATGCACAGCCGTCTAAAATGATTTGCATTCGATGCTCGTGGTGTTCTATGAGCTCATCGAGCCGCTCTCGAGCGCCATAGAACGGGGTGTTGTGAGCGGGTAGAACAAGCGTGTCATCCGGAATCAGTCTTTTAAATTTTTCGTGAGAAGCCAGCCAGTCGCTCATCGGGTCTGCCTCAGGTTCAGTCGGGTGAACTGAAACGTTGGAAGTGATGATTGGCAGGATCTGGTCGCCTGAAATCAGTAGTCGAACAGCTTTTGAGTATAAGCAAACATGCTCCGGTGAATGGCCACTGCCGGTGATGACATCCCAATGAATTTGACCGATCTGAAGGGTATCCCCTTCGCGTAAGCGCTGATAACTTCTTGGCATGGGGATGTCGTCGGGCTCGGGGGCGAAATTACTTCGGGCTTGGGTCATCTCATCCATCAGCGCTTGGGATATCCCCCCTCGCAGGAAGAACTCGGAGGTATGCCAAGAACCCTGTTCTTGCATCGAGTAGTGCATCATTCGCGCTTGGTAGTACTCTCCATAGCTCATCAGCAAGGGTGCTCTGAAATGATCCGATAAAAAACCTGCCTGGCCCGTGTGATCAGGATGCATGTGGGTGCAGATCACTCGTGTAATCGGTTTGCCGTTGAGACAATTTTGAAAAATCTGATGCCACAAGGACTGTGTTTCTTTCCCTCTAATCCCGGTATCAATCACGGTCCAACCATCTCCATCCTCCAGGAGATAAAGGTTGATGTGATCAAGCGACATCGGGAGTGGCATTCGGAGCCAAAAGACACCGGGTGCGACCTCGAGGGTCTGACCAGGCATCGGAATGTTGTCAAAAGGATATTCAAGCACGAAGCAAAGATCTCAAATTGGCGAGGCTCGATGATACATGAAAGCGATCAGAGATGCTGTTACGTTGATAAATAGGGTTCGAGGATATGATGTCCGTGCTGCGCCTTAATGAAACCTGCAGTTGGCGTGGCAAAGTGTGTGCCGATAATCAACACCGGACTGTCGCTGAATTCAGCCAGAAATTTCTGGCGCGTTTCGGTTGAAGCTTGCGGATCAAAATCAGCGGTACTTGCCCAATCAGTTTTCTCAATCTGGCAGGGGTGGTGAATACAGTCGCCGGTAATGACCGCTCGCTGGCCCTGAGAAGTGATGTGTACGCTAACGTGGCCGGGACTGTGTCCTGGAGTTGGCATCAGTCGGACTTCGGGAGCAACTTGATGGTCTGCCTCGACAAGATCCATAAGACCTGCCTCCATCACTGGGGCAACTGAATCGCCAAAAATGTCATCACCTCGCTCGTCGGGTCCGGCTTGCTGCCAATAATGAAACTCTTCGGCCGCCACCAAGTAACGAGCATTAGGAAAAGTGGGCACCCAGACACCCTCGACCAGCCGGGTGTTCCAGCCCACATGGTCGACATGTAGATGGGTACACATGACTGTATCAAATTGATCGCAACGGTAGCCGGCTTCAGCTAAGTCTTCGAGAAAGGGTAAGGAGAGCTGATGCCAATTAGGGATTGCCCGGATTTTGTCGTTGCCAATACACGTATCAACCAGCATCAATCTATCTTTGGTTTCGATGACGAGTGCGTGAATACTCATAATGAGCTTGCCATCTGGCGTGGCAAAATGGGGTACCAGCCAGGGCATCTCCAGTACAGCGCTGGGGTTAGCCTGAGGCAAAATAAATTTAGTACCTCCTGCGACCTCCATTTCGATCACGCGCGTGATAGTGACCTCACCGATTTGCCAGCGTTGAAATGATTTAGTCGATGGCATGATGGGTCTACTCCCTCGAGGGCGTTGCGACTGAGTCGATTTGCAGTGCTTCGTAGCGAAGCGTACTACATTCTGCATCGCAATAGGTTTCGGGCGTGGGGGATCGATAAAGATCGCGCAACTCCCTAATGTTCGGTGTCGTGTGATAGATCACGATAGGCACTGGCTTGCTGCAGTAATCACAAACTGTCATCCCATGATTCCCTCAAATGGATTGTCGAAGGGTGCTTCCTGATCACCGTATTGAGTGGATAAGGTCAGTCGCCTCTGCCAACGTCTCAGTGCGCTCG
>Ga0315330_10002125_pt1 | contig 13535 bp, 13 predicted proteins | sample M140m34915metaG_FD_203453 | JGI IMG/M metagenome (GOLD analysis project Ga0315330, IMG submission 203453) | Ammonia-oxidizing marine archaeal communities from Monterey Bay, California, United States - M1 40m 34915 | ecosystem: Environmental > Aquatic > Marine > Intertidal zone | place: USA...
GAGTAAAGCTTCAAACGAGGTGAGTAATTTTTGAATGTCGTGAAAATGAAGGCCCGTAGTGGGTTCATCAAATATAAAAAGTACTTTCTCTTTCGAAATCCCTTGACTTATGAATGAAGCCAGTTTTATCCGCTGGGCTTCTCCTCCTGATAATGTAGCAGAGGATTGCCCTAAGGTCACATAACCTAAGCCTACATCTTGAAGCGGTTGGAGCTTTTGAATTATTTTTTTCTGAGTATGGGTGTTGAAGAATGCAATAGCGTCGTCCACAGTCATTTGGAGAAGATCATCAATATTTATATCGCGAAATTTTACTTCTAATATTTCCTTTTTGAAACGCTTTCCATAGCAATGTTCGCATTCTAAAACAACATCGGCCATGAACTGCATTTCTATGGTAATGGTTCCTTCTCCCTTACAATGATCACAGCGACCTCCATCGACATTAAATGAAAAGTGTTTGGGCTGATAGTTTCTGTGTTTTGAAATATTGAGCGAGGCATAGAGGGCTCGAATCTCATCATAAGCTTTGATATAAGTAACTGGATTGGAGCGAGAAGATCTTCCTATAGGATTTTGATCTACAAATTCTACACTTTTTAAGGTGTCTAAATCACCTTTTAATTTGGAATAAGACCCAGGTTTCTCATTGTAAATATCAAAATGCCGGAGTAGGGCAGGGTAAAGGATTTTTTTAACCAAACTAGTTTTCCCACTTCCTGAAACACCACTCACTACGGTAAGCACTCCTAGGGGGATTTTAACATTAATATTTTTTAGATTTTGCTCTCTAGCTCCAATGATTTCAATTTTATTTTTCGACTTCTTTCTTTTCTTAGGAACTTCGATTTTTTTGGTACCGTTGAGATATGCTGCAGTTAATCCTTCACTTTTAAGAATGCTTTTCAGTGTTCCCTCAGCAACAATTTCGCCACCAAAAGTTCCCGCCTCTGGACCTATGTCAATCACTTTATCTGCAGCATTCATGATTTCTTCATCATGTTCTACAACGATGACAGTATTCCCTATGTCTCGGAGGTTTTTTAAAACTTCAATCAGCTTTTGATTATCGCGTGAGTGCAAGCCTATGGAGGGTTCATCAAGAATATACATGGAGCCTACCAAACTACTCCCCAAAGAAGTTGCCAGTTGAATGCGCTGTGATTCTCCACCTGAGAGTGTATTCGATCTCCTATTTAAAGTGAGGTAACCTAGGCCTACTTCTCTTACAAATTTTAGGCGACTGTTGATTTCAATTAGCAAACGTTCTGCAATTTCTTTATCATGAGTATTCAGCTTTAAGTCATTAAAAAATTCAGCAAGGGCATCCATGGAAACTTGAAGTAAATCTCCAATGCTTTTCCCTTGAATCTTGACATTTCCAGCTTCTTGTTTAAGTCGTGTTCCATTGCATGTAGCACATGAGGCTTTTCCTCTATATCGCGACAATAACACTCGGTTTTGAATTTTGTAATTCTTTTTTTCTATTCGTTTAAAGAAGTCGTGAATCCCTGTAAAATGGGTATTTCCTTTCCACAAGAGATTCTTTTGTTCTTGGCTTAGCTCAAAATAAGGTTTATGAATGGGGAAATCGAATAAATAAGCGGAATTGACCAATTTATTGTAGTATTTACCAAGGGTAGAACCCCTCCAAGGAACAATAGCGTGATCATAAACCGATTTACTAGTGTCTGGGATGACCAACTCGGGGTCTATACCTATGACATCACCAAAACCTTCACAAACAGGGCAGGCCCCTATTGGATTATTGAAACTAAACAAATGAACATTGGGCTGTGTAAAGCGCATTCCATCCAATTCAAACTTATTCGAAAATTCTTCTCTGTCACCCGAATCAGGATGTAAAAGCGAGCAAAGGCCTTTGCCCTCATAAAAAGCCATTTCAATAGCATCAGCTAAACGATTATAAAAATCTTCCTCATGTCGAATCACTAAACGATCGATGACTAGATCAAACCCTTTGGTTGGAATTTTATCTAAGTGGTCTAATGTATGGATTGTATTTTCATAGTAAATACGAGCAAAACCTTGCTGTTCAAAAATTTTTATTTTATCTGCGAGTGAGCGTTTAGCTTCAGCTTCAATTGGAGCTAAGAGAAGAAGACGGGAGCCTTCATCTAAATTTTGAATATGCTTTAAGACATCACTTACACTGTCTTTTTTTACTTCTTTTCCGGATACGGGGGAATAGGTTTTTCCAATTCGAGCAAAGAGTAATTTAAGATAATCGTAAATCTCGGTTTTTGTTCCAACAGTAGAACGTGGATTGGAAGTGTTCACTTTTTGCTCTACAGCTATAGCAGGAGAGAGGCCTTTGATAAAATCCACCTTGGGTTTGTTTAAGCGCCCCATAAACTGTCGAGCATAGGAAGAAAGACTCTCAACATAACGACGTTGTCCTTCAGCATAAAGGGTGTCAAAGGCTAATGAAGATTTCCCAGAGCCTGATAAGCCGGTAATGACACTCATCTGATTCCTAGGTATGGCGACATCTACATGCTTGAGATTATGCAGGTGGGCTCCTTTGATTATAACATACTTTTTCGGATCGTAGTCCAAAATATTTTTCATAGCCTTTTAAAAGACGCACAATTTACAATTTTTAAATGTGAATTTTAGTATGTACTCAAACTGAAAAAACACTCGCTTAAGCACTACAAAAAGTTGTTAAATCTTACACAATCAGTAAGGTAAATAGGGTAATAATAAAAAAAAACGTATCTTTGAACAAAATATAATGCCTATAGCATAAAATTACTTTTAAACATTTCGAAGTTTAACGGCTTAAACGCCAAAGTAATTTATTATGCAAAACAATAATTCTATACAACCTACCGACGCAGTACTAGTCAAAGATTACATTGACGGATCTGAATTAGCTCTTGAGCGACTAATCAATCGCCACCAATTACAGATTTTTAATTTCATCAATTCTAAGATAAATGACCGAGATACTTCCGAAGACATTTTTCAAGATACTTTTATTAAAGTCATTAGGACATTAAAAAACGGTTTATATAATGAGGAAGGTAAATTTTTACCATGGGTAATGCGTATTGCCCACAATCTTGTAATTGATCATTTTAGAAAGAGTAATCGAATACCAACTGTTGAAAATAATGATGAATTTGACATCTTTCAGTTCATCTCTGATAGTGCTCCTAATGCAGAGCATGCCCTTGTTCAAGAACAAGTTCTAAAGGATATTCAAAAGCTAGTCCAAGAATTGCCTGATGATCAAAAAGAGGTGTTAATTATGCGTCTTTATCGCGACATGAGTTTTAAGGAAATTGCTGAGAACACTAATGTTAGCATCAATACTGCTTTAGGGAGAATGCGCTATGCCATAATCAATTTGAGAAAATTGATAGATGAACATAAAATTATTTTGGAAGCATAACAATTTTTCTAAATTTTTGCCGTTAGAAATGAAATAATAATTTTATGGCAAAAAATTACAATCAAAACAAAACTGTTACACCTGATCCTTTACCTCGTAAAATTGTTATCAAAAGGATTATGGCCTTTTCCAATTCATATACTAAGAGTCAGGATGACAAGAAGCACCTCGACTTACTTAAGAATTAAAAGATTTAAGTACAGATTTCCTTCCTATGGTTCTGGTAATGATATCTTTATCCAGATCCCATCCTCTTGCTGGGGAGTATTCTCTACCATACCAAATAATTTGTAAATGCAAATCGTTCCACAACTCTCTGGGGAACAAGCGTTTTGCATCACGTTCGGTTTGTACCACATTTTTTCCATTTGTAAATCCCCAGCGATACATCAATCGGTGAATGTGCGTATCTACAGGAAATGTAGGGATACCAAAGGCTTGTGCCATAACAACAGCAGCCGTTTTATGCCCAACGGCAGGTAGGGCCTCTAACTCCTGGTAGGTTTGAGGTACTTTTCCCCCATGTTGTTCTAATAATATATGTGACAAACCGTAAATCCCCTTAGATTTCATAGGAGAAAGCCCCACAGGTCTAATAATATCTCGTATTTCCTCTACACTCAATTTAATCATTTCAATTGGTGTTTTTGCTCTCGCAAATAGTGTAGGAGTAATCTGATTCACACGAATATCAGTGCTTTGTGCCGAAAGTAACACTGCAATCAAGAGAGTATAAGGATCACTGTGATCTAACGGAATTGGAATTTTAGGATAGAGTTCTTGTAATGTTTGAATTACATAGTTTACTTTTTCTTTTTTGGTCATTCTTTATTGTATTCTTAATTGCTTTTGTAATTTAGAAAAAAAATAAGTTATGACACCAATACAAGTAGGGGACAAAGCACCTCCTTTTTCAGTTTCTGATGATCGTGGAAATACCCAATCACTTAGTGATTATGCAGGTAAAAAACTAGTTGTTTTCTTTTATCCAAAAGCCAATACCCCTGGCTGTACGGCAGAGGCATGTGACTTAAGAGATCATTATAAAGAATTACAAGATGCAGGCTATTCCCTTTTAGGAGTTAGTGCCGATACGGAAAAAAGCCAACGCAATTTTTCTGAAAAATTCGAATTTCCTTTCCCATTACTTGCCGATGTAGACAAGGAAGTTATCAATGCTTTTGGAGTTTGGGGTCCAAAACAATTTATGGGGAAAGAATATGATGGCATTCATCGAAAAACTTTTATCATAGATGAAAACGGGACTGTAGAACGAGTCATTGATAAAGTAAAAACCAAGGAACACGCATCCCAAATATTAGAAACGGTTTAATTGATAACTAAAGCTTCGCAATATTTTTTTATAAAAAGCAAATATGATTTTTAAAATGCGCAAGAGATTTGGGATTACTACTTACCCACTGTTAAAAAATCATTTTTTAATCGCGGTTAAAAAGAATTTTGAAACAAAAACTTGAAATAAAAGCTATTCTTTAATCCCAAACATTTGATTCTGTCTGATTAAATCAGAAATACCCTCTGGGAGGTGTTCTTCCCACTCGGATTCACCGTCACGTATTTGTTGTAAGATTTTTCTGCTAAAAATGTCTAAATAGTTTTTATCAAAGTCAAAAATATCCACCACCTTACCGTTGTACTTAAAGAATTTATAGAAATCTTTCATACGCGGGTGTAGTTTAAGATTGGTGCTGTTGATGATGTTACCCTTGTCATCATGCATAGGGTAGAGGTAAACCTTAAGATTGTTATAAAACATTTTACCAAAAGCCTCAAGAATTCCTCCTCCAAGATCCTGGTAGTATTGTTCATCAAAAATTTCAACAAAATTATTAACCCCCATACTCAGTCCTAACTGCTTTTTAGTGTATTGGGATAGGTAGTCAACTAATCTGTAATATTCTTTAAAATTCGAAATCATTACGATATGCCCTAAAGAACAAAGTAATTTTGCTCGATCCATAAAGTCCTTTTCATCAATCTCTCCTTGAGCACGTAAATTAGAAAGGGTAATTTCAAAAATAACAACAGTATTATTTTCTTCTACCTCCGTTTCTTGTATAAAGGCATCATATGCTTTTTCAAACATATCAATATTGACTTTGGTAACAGGTCTAAAGCTACCCCTCAGCGTTAGGATATTCTTTTTATATAATTCTCTTGCTGGGAGAATATTGTTTCCTTCAGGATTGAACATTACAGCATCAGTCATATCATTACGGACAAGTTGTAAACTCATCAATCGGTTGTCCACATTTTTAAATAAAGGACCTTTAAAGTTTATGGTGTCAATCTCAATAGCATCATGATCAATATGATCGTAGAGATATCTCAATAACTTCTTGGGTTCATTGTTCTTGTAAAATGCTCCATAAATCAAATTAACCCCGATGATTCCCAATACTTCTTGTTGTAAACGCGCTTCCGTTTGGTGGAAACGAACGTGCAATGTGATTTCGCTGTAATCTTGGTTTGGATCAGCTTGAAAGCGAATTCCCATCCATCCATGACCTTTAAACTTTTTAGCAAAGTCTATCGTGGTAACGGTATTGGCATAGGTAAAAAACATTTTGTTTGGGTTTTCATCCCTAGGAATGCGGTCCTCTAGTAAGCCCATTTCATGGTCTAACATCTTATTTAGGCGTGCTTCTGTGACATAGCGTTTGTCGTCTTCCTCTCCATAAATATTATCGCTAAAGTTCTTGTCGTAAGCACTTATGGTTTTAGCTATGGTCCCAGAAGCCCCTCCAGAGCGAAAAAAATGTCTTGCTACTTCTTGACCTGCTCCAATTTCAGCAAAGGTTCCGTAGATAAAACGGTTTAAATTAATGCGTAGGGCTTTGGCTTCAACGGAAGGACGATTTTCTAATTCGATCTCCCCAGGTAATTGTACTGGCATATACAAATAGTTTGTTTTTCAAATCTACAAAGATTGTGGAATTAAAAGACATAGTTTACCTTTGAAAAACATGATAAAAGTAACTTTTTTGGGCACCGGAACCTCACAGGGGATTCCTGTTATCGGAAGCAAGCATCCTGTTTGTGTAAGCACCGATCCGAAAGATAAACGGCTTCGTGTTTCCGTGTTGATCCAATGGGAGGACGTTAACTTAGTTGTAGATTGTGGTCCAGATTTCAGGCAGCAAATGCTCAGAGAGAACGTAACGCATTTAGACGGTATACTCTTTACACATGAACATGCCGATCACAGTGCAGGGATGGATGATATTCGACCCTTTTTTTTTCGTCAAGGTGATATCCCTGTCTTTGGAAATAAGCGAGTCATGGAAAATTTCTCAAAGCGGTTTGATTATATTTTCTCTTCTGAAAACAAGTACCCAGGAGCCCCCTCAGTTGATGTAAATATTATCACGCCAAAAACTCCCTTTGAGTTTAAAGACAAAACTATTATTCCTATTGAGGTCATGCACGATAAACTACCTGTATTGGGTTATCGTATAGGAAATTTTTGTTATTTAACTGATGTTAAGACTATAAGTAGTCAGGAACAACAAAAACTTCAAGACTTAGATGCCTTAGTCTTGAGTTGTTTAAGGATCGAGTCGCATCCAAACCACCTCAATCTAGAAGAAGCCTTAGAATTAATAGAAAAACTTAGTCCAAAACGTTGTTATTTAACTCATATTAGCCATCTTATGGGGTTTCATAAAGAAGTAAATGCCCATTTGCCCTCCAATGTGTTTTTAGCTTATGATATGTTGAGTTTCGACAGCCATTAAACTTTATCAATGAAATCTAAAATCATTCTGTATTTATTTCTTTTTGTGTGTATTGTCCTTTTCTATCAGATCTTCAATACCAATAAGATATTGAATCACCAAGATGAATTGATTCAAAATCAATATCAAACCCAGTTGCAACTAAAAGACTCCTTAAGTGTTCTTAAAAATTTTAGGGAAACGCATTCCTTTTTTTCACTAGAAGCAAACCCTAAATTTGATACGCAAAGTGAAGTGGCAACTTTAGTTCGAAAGCAATTATTGGAAATGAATTTTTCAGGGGGGATTAAAACCATTCTAAAGTCTTTGCCTAAGGGTCGTTTTCTTATTGACCAGATTCAAGTTGTTAATGAAGGGTGGGTGCTTGTAGGTTTTCAAAGTAATGACTATTGGGGACAAGCGCTCTTAAAGTTTCAAGTAAGTAAAAATGGAACTTTTTCGTTCACAGGCTTGGATTCCTATGTCCAGCCTTTATAAGGCTGTTTTATTTAACCATTGAAGAAGTAAGTTGAAGTTTTCTTGGGAAACTCCATGGCCATCAGAAAATTCATGATAATCTATTTCTTGATATTTTTTAACTAACGGAAGAATCGTATTTCTTGCCTTGTCGATGGGAATAACCATATCCTCAGTTCCATGAGCAGCGTACGCTAAAAATGTTGGAGATTTAGAAGTGTCAACACTTTCATGGACAACGCCACTAAGTGCAACAATTCTTCTAATTTTATTGGGTTTGCTAAAAGCCAATGCCCAACTTAATATAGCGCCCTGACTAAAACCCAAAAGGCTTATATCTTTTGAGTTGAGTGCATATTTCTCAATGAGTTCCTCTATGTTTTCCATTAGTAATTCCACGGCTTTCCACGCAGTTTCAAGATCAGAATCAAAAGTTCCATCTGGCTTCGGATAAAGTGGATACCATGCGAAACTTCCAGTGGCTATTGTTAAAGGCGCTTGAAGTGCTATGATTGTGTGACTTTCTTGTAAATGAGGGGCAAATGAAAACAAATCTTCTGCGTTACTCCCGTAGCCATGCAGCAAAAAAAGTGCAGGGTTGTTTTCTTGTTCAGAAATTGCTTTTCGAATACGATAGGTTAACATCTCGTTTTTAAGTATTAATTTGTAGATTTTCTCCTCGGATGGAACCATAAACTTTACCTTGAGTAGGAGTACCCATAAACATGCAATTTTTAGAGCTGGAGTAGAGATTATCTTCATTAAGCAAGCCGCTTCCTTTTGGAGTAAAAAGACTTAAATCTGCTGGCGCACCAATTTTAATTTCAGGATCAGCAATTCCAAAGCGCTTTTTACCACGAGTTAAAAAGGAAATTACTTGTTCTAATGGGAATTGTTTTTGAAGAACAACGAATGCGGCCTCTAAACCAATACTCCCTGGTTCTGATTGAACAAACTCTAAATTTTTTAGTTCTGGATTTATAGGTTGGTGCAAACTACTCACCATATCAATCGTTCCATCCAAAAGACCTTCTCTTAAAGCTTTTTGATCTTCCATTGCTCTCAAGGGGGGGAGGACTTTAAAATTTGGGTCAAAGTCGGTTAACTCCTTTTCAGTAAACAGTAAATGAGGAATCCCCACACCACAGCTTACATTAAGTCCCTTTTTCTTGGCTGTACGAATTAAGTCTACACTGGTAGCAGAGGAAATGTAAGGGATATGTAATTTACCTTGGGTATATTCTAAAAGCTGTAAGTCTCTGGCTAGGGGAGCGGTTTCTGCAACTTCAGGCAGGCCTTTTAAACCTAAATTAGTACTGACCTTTCCTTCGTGCATTTGCCCGTTATTTTGTAATCTAAGATCAATGGGATAAGCTTGAATGATGCCTTCAAAACTTTGTACATAATCTAAAGCAATACGCAAGAGGTTAGGATTGCTTATGGCTTGATTAAAATCTCCAAAGGCTTTTGCTCCTGCCTTATACATATCGTAAAGTGATGCCATTTGCATCCCTTCTGCTTTTTCTGATAAGGAAGCACTAATATGAAGTGCAGTCGTTTGTGAATTCGTTGATTGAATGATATGACTAACGTCCGAATGCGATGAAATTGCGGGCTGGGTATTGGGGTTAAGTAGAACATGAGTGAATCCGCTTTTTGCAGCGGTTAGTAGGCCGTTTTTAAGGGTTTCTCGTTCTTCAAATCCAGGCTCACCAAAAGAGACATTAGGATCGAACCAACCTGAAGAAAGATGCAAATCTTTCAATTCAATTACCCGGTCTGCTTCGTCATCTAATTGAGTCTCAATCTTGCTTAAAATCCCATCAACAATGAGTATGTCTTGTTTTTGATTGTGAAAAGGACTCTTTTCATTGATAAAGGTCGCGTTTTTTAAGAGTATCTTCATGAAGCAAAAGTCCCGACAAAAATAAGAAACAATTTTTTAACAGCTGTCCCAAAGAGGTTTATTCTAAGGCAGGGAGTAGTTTAAAGCGAATCTCAGCGCGTGTTGTCTTCTGAGCTAACAGGTCTAGGGCATTGTCTGTTAATTGAAATAAACGCGGATACCCCCCCGTGACTTGCGCGTCTCGCATAAGAATGATCAAAGTCCCATCAGGAGTACATTGAAGGGTTCCCGGTAAAACGGGTGCAGTCCATATTTGAGGAAGATCGTGCGGCAATTTTTCCTTGAGTCGAAATGCCATTCTATTATTCAATTCACTTAAGCTAAGGGATTGTCCAAGCAATTGGTTTTTTTGATCTTCCTTCAATAAGTAATACTCGGGTCCTGCATATACCTCGAGTGAAGGTTTTTTATAATCAAAATTTGGGGGGTGTATATGAGCCCCCTTTTTGGGATCAAAAGTAGAAGTTCCTATGGGCAGTAAAATTTTTTTATTAATTCGCTCTTCCTTAGTAATCCCTTTATATTGACTTCTGCTTCCCAAAACTTTTTCTGTTTTGAATCCTCCTGCGACATTTAAGTAGGTTCGACAACCTTTAAACGCGGTTCCAAAATTCAAAACATCCCCTTCCATTACTTCAGTTGGGATGTAATTTTTTATAGGGGTATTGTTCAGTTGGGCTTGCATTTCAGCACCTGTCAAGACAATACTTGTCTCCTGATGGAAACGCACTTTCGGACCTTTAAAAGAACATTCCAAAGCAGCTGCTTTTATGCGGTTATTAAGCAATTGATTCCCCATTCTGAACGCTTGTTGATCCAATGCCCCTGAAAGCGGAACACCATATTCCTGGTATTCAAAGCGCCCCATGTCTTGAACAGAAGTATAAAGCCCTTGTTGGATGATCTCAACCATGCGAAGAAATTTTAAATTTTCCCGAGATCATTTGTTCTTTAATTTTAAAATACTCTTTGGAACTTATAGGATCAAATGAAATCCAGTCTCCAGCTTTTGCAAAGCAAGGAGGACTCTTTTTAGGATCAAAAAAAGATAAAGGAGTTTGTCCAATTAAATGCCAGCCCCCTGGACTATCATCAGGATAAATCCCTGTTTGTCTCCCTCCAATGGCTACAGCTCCTTTAGGAACTTTAAGCAAGGGTTTTTCTTTTCTGGGCAAGAAAAGTTCTTGGCTTAGACCGTTTAGATATAAAAATCCAGGAAGAAAGCCAATAAAACATACTCTATAAGAAGTAGTGGCATGTATTTGGATGACTTCATCAGGAGTTTTATTTAGTGTTTGAGCTAGGGAAGCTAAATCTGGAGCATGAGTTTCTTCATAGCATACAGGAATTTTCCAATGAACTGCTGGTGGAAACTTTGTTGTTTCTAAATTTTCGTAGCCCTCATAAAGTAGTTCCTCGAGGCTTGAGAGGGATGTGAAGTCTTCTGAGAGATGAAGCATTAAAGCTTTATACCCCATCGTACAACGGCTAATTTCATCTTGATCCTGTAAAAGCTGTTTAAAACCAAGTAATTTTTCTAAAAGATGATCCGAAGGTTCTTGTTCCCACTCAAGCAGTAATGCCTTAGGATGGAGGGCTACAACGCGAAATGGGACAGGGCTCATTTTAATACTTGTTTTTGATGTAAATCCAATACTTTTTTAAGATTTTCTAGAGCTCCTTGATGATCACCATGGAGACAAAAAGTATCCGCACTCATTGGAATCCAATTCCCATCTATAGTTTTTACTTTAGACTGATGAAGTATGCTGTAAAGTTGTTTGTACATCTCCTCTGCTGAATCAAGAACTGCCCCATGCTTACTTCGAGCTTGTAAATGACCTTCAGCTGTATAAGCACGGTCTAAAAAAGCTTCGTTCCAAATGCGTATGCCTTTTTTTTTGGCTAGATGTCCTAATATACTCCCAGGTAGGGTAAATAGTATTGCCTTGGGACAAATTCTTTCCATGACCTGAAGAAAGAGTTCAGCCAACTTAGGATTTTTTGCAGCATCGTTGTAAAGTGCTCCATGTGGTTTGATGTGATGTAAAAGCGCATTATCCTCCAAACAACCTAGGAACAGTGTCAGTTGCTCTTCGATACTTTTTTCTAGTGCTTCACTACTTATGTTCATCGAAATACGTCCAAAGTTTTCTTTATCGGGATAGGAGGGATGTGCTCCTATTTTTACATGATTCTGTTGGGCTAGACTTACTATTCCTTTAATTTCTTCAACGCCACCAGCATGCCCACCACAAGCTATATTACACGAATGAATAATAGGCATGAATTCACTTTCATTAGCAAATCCTTCTCCCATGTCTACATTGATATCCATACTTTTCATTAGAAGACTAAAATAAGAGTTCTAATGCTCAGAAATAGAGTAAGAATTACAATCAAAGCGCCTAATATATTTTGGAAGATATTGTTTTTACGTGTTTCCAAAAGTTTTGACTTGTTTACCATCCAAAGCAGGAGTGCTGCAATTACAGGAAGCAGAATACCATTGGTAATTTGAGCAAATTGAATGATTACAATTAACTTTAACCCAGTAGCGGCAAGAAGTACACCAAAAAGGATTATTAAAAACCAAATCATTTTAAAGTGCTTCGCTTTTAAATCTGCTTTCCATCCAAAGCAACCACAAACAACATAAGCTGCGGCTAAAGGAGCCGTTATTGTGCTTGTAATTCCAGCCGCGAAAAGACCAGATGCCAAAAAATACTTTGCAAAACTTCCAAAGAGGGGTTCCAATCCTAAGGCAAGGTCTGCGGCATTGTTTATTTCAAGGGCATCAACTCCTGCGGCAGTGATGATTATACTCAATGAAATAGCACCTCCTAAACCTAAGGCTATTAACATATCTCGCATTGCAAAGTTCAGTTCAGAGGATTTTAACCACTTCTTTTTGACCAATTCAGCATGTAAAAAGAGGTTATACGGAACGATAGTCGTGCCGACCAATCCAACAATCATAAGCAAGCTTCCATTCGGAATTTCAAAAGTAAAAAGCCCCTTGATTAAGTCAGCTAGGTTAGGAGCCGTAGTAAAAGCAGTAAATAAAAAAGAGATGCTCATAAAAAGCACTAGTCCAATCATACTGCGTTCAATTATTTTATATTTTCCTGACCAAAGTAGGGCGGAGGCCAAGAATCCAATGATAAGAGGGTATAGGTTGAAAGTAAACTCTTTAAGTTCAATTCTAAAAAGCCCGAAAAGACTTTCCATTCCCAATACAGCTCCACTAATATTTCCAGCCTCATACGCAGTGTTTCCAATGATAATCGCAGCAAAAATTAAAATGATGATGATGTGCTTTACAGCTGGGGTTTTCACCTCTTCTTTGATGACCTGCGTAATGCTCTTTCTTCCGATCAACCCAATTTTTACAGCCATAGATTGAAGAACCATTGCCGCAACTATAGCAATTAGTAAAGTCCATAACAACCTCATTCCAAATTGGACTCCCGCCAATGTGCAAAGGGTAACCGTACCTGGACCAATAAAGGCTGCCGCAATCAATGGACCGGGACCAAGGTTCTTAAAATGCTTCTTAAACATCTTTTGATTTTATACTAAAGGTAACTTTCTTGAATGAGCTTTACAATCGCAAGGGAGATTCCTTTTATTTAAAGTTTTCATAGACGCCCAAACCGAAAAGAGCATAATCGTATTTTACGGGATCTTTAGGATCAAAACTTCTTAGTTTATCATCTAATTCCAAAAGGGCTTTATGATCGTTTTGCTTACGTTTTAGCAAGCCTAAACTTCGTGCTACATTTCCACTGTGAACGTCTAGAGGGCAAGAAAGCTGTGAAGGATGCAAGCGACCCCAAATTCCAAAGTCCACAGCGTTTGTAGCAGGGCGAACCATCCAGCGTAGGAACATATTAAGGCGTTTAGCAGCAGAACCGCGAAGGGGATCAGAAACGTGTTTTTCTGTACGCTTTTGATGGTGCATTTCAAAAAAAGACTGCTTAAAAAAATGAAT
>Ga0315330_10002131_pt1 | contig 13519 bp, 25 predicted proteins | sample M140m34915metaG_FD_203453 | JGI IMG/M metagenome (GOLD analysis project Ga0315330, IMG submission 203453) | Ammonia-oxidizing marine archaeal communities from Monterey Bay, California, United States - M1 40m 34915 | ecosystem: Environmental > Aquatic > Marine > Intertidal zone | place: USA...
AAGAAGAGCATAAAATTTTTAGTTTAAAATTATAGAGTATTATCGAAAAAAGAGGGTTGGCAATCATGTCTAAGGAAAAATTTGAAAGGTCGAAACCGCATGTAAATGTGGGGACTATTGGTCACGTTGATCATGGCAAGACAACGCTAACGGCGGCGCTTACGATCATTTCAGCTAAGAATTTCGGCGGTGAGACGAAGGCATATGATCAAATAGATAATGCACCTGAAGAGAGAGAGCGTGGTATCACGATTGCAACGGCGCACGTTGAATATGAAAGCGAGAGCCGGCATTACGCTCACGTTGATTGTCCTGGGCACGCGGATTACGTAAAGAATATGATTACTGGTGCGGCGCAGATGGATGGTGCTATTTTGGTTTGTAGTGCAGCTGATGGTCCTATGCCGCAGACACGAGAGCACATTCTTTTGGCGCGCCAAGTAGGTGTACCAAAGATTGTTGTTTACTTAAATAAGGCCGATATGGTTGATGACGCCGAGCTACTTGAACTAGTTGAGATGGAAGTTAGGGAGCTGCTAGATCTGTATGAATATCCGGGCGATGATACTCCAGTCATTATTGGCAGTGCTTTGAAAGCGGTGGAAGGCGATGATAGCGACATAGGCTCAGAATCTATAAATAAGCTGGTTGCAGCGATGGATGATTTCATACCTATTCCCGAACGCCCTGTCGATCAACCTTTTTTATTGCCTATAGAAGACGTTTTTTCGATTTCAGGCCGAGGTACTGTAGTTACAGGCCGAGTAGAAAGAGGAAAAGTGATTGTTGGTGAAGAAATAGAGATTGTGGGTATTAAAGATACTCAAAAAACCACATGTACTGGTGTTGAGATGTTCCGCAAGTTGCTCGATGAAGGGCAAGCTGGTGACAACGTTGGTGTGCTTTTGAGAGGGACAAAGCGAGAAGAAGTAGAGAGAGGGCAAGTTCTATGTGCTCCAGGCTCTGTTAATCCTCATACTCATTTCGAAGCTGAGGTCTATGTTTTGTCGAAAGAAGAAGGAGGTAGGCATACTCCATTTTTCAACAATTATCGGCCTCAGTTTTACTTTCGTACAACAGACGTAACCGGAGCGGTGGAGTTGTCTGAAGGGATAGAGATGGTAATGCCAGGTGATAATGTCAAAGTAACAGTAAAACTAATTAATCCTATTGCAATGGAAGAGGGCTTGCGTTTTGCTATCCGAGAGGGTGGTCGTACGGTTGGTGCCGGCGTAGTTGCGAAGATTATTGAATAATAAACAAATAGTACTTAGCAGAATAATATGACTCAACAAATTATAAGAATAAGGCTCAAGGCCTTCGACCATAGACTCATTGATCAGTCGACTCGAGAGATTGTCGAGACTGCTAAGAGAACTGGGGCCCAAATAAAAGGACCAATACCTCTTCCAACAAAGATGGAGAGGTTTACTGTCCTGATTTCCCCTCATGTTAATAAAGATGCGCGGGATCAGTATGAAATTCGGACTCATAAGCGGTTATTGGATATTGTCAACCCAACTGACAAAACTGTTGACGCGTTAATGAAATTAGATCTCGCTGCTGGCGTTGATGTTCAGATAAAGCTTAATTAGTTGGCTGGGGGATATAGTTAAATGGGTTTAGGATTAATTGGTGTAAAACGGGGAATGACTCGTATATTTACCGAGGATGGATCTTCCACGCCGGTCACTGTGCTTGAGGTGTTGGCTAATCGTGTTGTTAGAACAAAGTCAGTTGATTCAGATGGGTATAGAGCGGTTCAAGTTACCTACGGAGAGATCCATAAAAACCGGATCAATAAGGCGTTAGCCGGTGAATATAAGAAAGCTGGGGAGCTACCGGGGAAGGGTCTTTGGGAATTTCGGTTAGATGCGGGAGAGGGCGATGAACTCGTCCCAGGTGGAGAGATACCTCTGGATTTATTTCAAGAGGGAGAGGCGGTCGACGTTAGTGGGACCAGTATAGGTAAAGGTTTCGCTGGAACCATAAAGCGACATAATTTTAAAGGACAGGATGCCACTCACGGAAACTCTATATCACATCGAGTACCCGGTTCTATAGGACAGTGTCAAACGCCCGGTCGAGTTTTTAAAGGTAAGAAGATGGCTGGGCAGATGGGCAATAAAAAGTGCACTGTTCAAGGCTTGAAAATTGTTAGGGTGGATACGGAGAGAAGATTGCTCTTAGTAAAAGGCGCAGTGCCCGGTGCTAAAGGTGGAGAACTGATGATTCAGCCTGGAATAAAAACTCGGAAATAAGTGAATAAAATGGAATTGCAACTTCAAACAATTACAGATAGTCCTCCGGTTGGAAAAACTGAGGTATCAGAAACGGTATTTGGTAAGGATTATAACGAGGCTTTAATACATCAGGTAGTAACTGCTTACATGGCCGCAGCAAGAAGCGGGACAAAAGCTCAGAAGACGCGCTCCGAAGTGAGAGGCGGCGGAAAAAAACCTTGGAATCAAAAAGGAGGAGGGAGAGCGAGAGCGGGTACTAGTCGCGGTCCATTATGGCGAAGTGGGGGACAGACTTTCGCAGCAAAGCCTCGAGACTTCAGCAAAAAAGTCAACCGAAAGATGTACAGAGGTGCGATGCGTTCGATATTGTCGGAGTTGGTAAGACTCAATAGACTAGTTGTTGTAGAAAACTTTGACATTGATGCGCCAAAGACCAAGTTGGTAATTGATAGTTTGAAAAATTTAGGGTTGGACGAGGCTCTGATTATCTGTAGTGAGCCAAGTGAAAATTTAATTTATGCTTTTCAAAATATACCAAATGTAGGATTGATCGAAGCATGCACCATTGATCCAGTTGCGCTTGTTACTTTCAAGAATGTAGTAGTAACTCATCAAGCCTTGTCAGAGATAGAGGGTATGCTGAAATGAACCAAGAGAGAATTTTGCAAATATTGGTCGAGCCTAAGGTGACTGAAAAAAGCGCCAGATTATCTGAAAAACACGGGCAATATATGTTTCATGTTTTAAATGATGCTTCCAAGCCAGAAATAAAAGCAGCCGTCGAGCAACTTTTTAAAGTTGAGGTATCTTCTGTTACTACGGCAATGGTAAAACCGCGCACGCGCCGTTTTCGCAATCGGATAGGCGTTAAAAATTCGTGGAAGAAGGCATTTGTGTCTCTTAAAGATGGTTTTGAAATAGATTTTATGGGCGGGGATTAAACTATATGGCGTTAAAAAAAGCTAATCCAACTTCCCCGGGTCGACGCGGCGTGGTGGCGGTAGTAAATACCGAATTACATAAAGGTGAGCCATATGGGGCACTATTGGAGCAACAGTCTAGAAAGTCTGGTAGAAACAACACTGGTCGTATCACAGTGCGTCACCGAGGTGGAGGACATAAACAGAGATATCGAGTAATCGATTTCAAGCGAGACAAAGATGGTATTGACGCAAAAGTTGAACGCTTGGAGTATGATCCCAATCGATCTTCGCATATAGCATTACTTCTATATAGTGATGGAGAACGACGTTACATAATCGCGCCTAAGGGCGTCAAAGCTGGTGATATGGTGCGCTCTGGCCCCGATGCGGCGATCCAGTCGGGTAACTGTTTGCCTCTTAGAAATATCCCAGTGGGTACCATAGTGCATTGTGTGGAGATGAAGCCGTCCAAAGGAGCTCAAATAGCTCGAAGTGCTGGAGGAGGTGTGCAGTATCTTGCGCGAGAAGGCGCGTATGCCACTCTGAGGTTACGTTCTGGGGAAATGAGAAAAGTACCTATAGAATGCCGGGCAACTATAGGAGAAGTAGGTAATCAGGAGCATTCGTTGAGATCTTTGGGTAAAGCGGGAGCCAAAAGATGGAGAGGCGTTCGACCCACAGTCAGGGGCGTAGCCATGAACCCCGTAGATCATCCACATGGTGGTGGTGAAGGACGTACGTCGGGTGGTAGACACCCAGTTAGTCCGTGGGGTCAGCCGACCAAAGGTGCTAAAACTAGAAGTAATAAGCGCACGAACAATATGATTGTTCGAAGACGTAATAAGAAATAGGGGTTGAGATAAGCATGCCACGTTCGATTAAAAAAGGACCTTTCGTTGATCATCATTTGGCCAAAAAGATTCAGGATGCAATAGCGAATAATGAAAAACGTCCCATCAAGACATGGTCTCGCAGGTCGGTAGTCTTGCCCGATATGATTGGTCTTACTATTGCGGTTCACAATGGTAGGCAACATATGCCGGTTTTTATTAATGAAAATATGGTTGGACACAAATTGGGTGAATTTGCTCCGACCAGAACCTTTCGTGGACACATTGGCGATAAAAAAGCGCAATAAATTAAGAGCAGGTGATATAGATGACTACTGTGGCGAAATTAAAAAATGCACGAATAGCGGCACAAAAAGTGCGGTTAGTGGCTGATCAGGTGCGTGGTTTAAAGGTGGAGAAGGCTCTTGACATTTTGATGTTCAGTGAAAAAAAAGCTGCGGCACTAATTAAAAAATTGCTCGAGTCCGCGGTCGCTAATGCGGAGAATAATGACGGGGCTGATATAGATGAGTTGGTTCTTAGTCATATTTCCGTAGACGAAGGGCCTACTATGAAACGCTGGAGAGCTCGTGCGCGAGGGAGAACAGCGCAGATTTTAAAGAGAACTAGTCACACCACGATAAAAGTTGAAGAACTGGGGCAGTAATTATGGGTCAAAAAGTACATCCCTACGGAATTAGATTAGGCATAGTTAAAGACTGGACGTCTACTTGGTATGTTGACAACAAGCAATATGCTGAGTACTTAAATATTGATTTAGCCGTGCGAGACTTATTAAGGAAGAAATTGGCTCATGCTTCAGTGAGCCGGATACAGATAGAGCGTCCTGCTAATAATGCCAGAATTATTATTCATACAGCGCGGCCAGGGATAGTTATAGGAAAAAAAGGGGAAGATATTGATTCCCTCAGAAAGCAGGTTTCTGCTTTTATGGGTGTACCTGTTCATATGAGTGTAGAGGAAATTAGAAAGCCTGAACTTGATGCTTTGTTAGTCGCTGAATCGGTTGCACAGCAATTAGAGCGAAGAATTATGTTCAGACGAGCTATGAAGCGGGCAGTCGCAAATACCATGAGACTTGGAGCCGAAGGTATTAAGATATTTGTTTCCGGTAGATTGAATGGTGCAGAGATAGCTAGATCCGAGTGGTACAGAGAGGGGCGAGTTCCATTACATACTCTTCGAGCGGATATCGATTACGGTATAGCGAGAGCAAATACGACATATGGTGTGATAGGGGTGAAGGTTTGGATTTTTAAAGGTGAGGTGGTGCAATCAGCTGCAATATCTGAATCAGAAGCTGAACCAGTAGAGGCTGAAATTACTGCTGGCGCTAGTGCCTAGTTTTTCACCTATCGCGAAACAGGATAAAAAATTATGTTACAACCGAAGAATACGAAGTTTAGAAAGCAGATGAAAGGTCGCAACCGAGGACTAGCCAGTCGCGGTAATAAAGTAAGCTTTGGCGAGTATGCGCTCAAGGCGACTACTAGTGGACGAGTCACAGCAAGACAAATAGAGGCGGCGCGTAGAGCCATCACCCGATATGTGAAGAGAGGTGCTAAAGTTTGGATTAGAATTTTCCCTGATAAGCCCATTACCAAAAAGCCATTGGAGGTTAGACAGGGAAAGGGTAAAGGCAATGTGGAATATTGGGTCGCTCAAGTGAAGCCCGGTACCGTGTTATATGAGATGGAAGGTGTCTCCGAAGAATTAGCGAGAGAAGCTATGAGATTAGCTAGTGCCAAACTTCCGGTGAGAACCACTTTTGCGATAAGGACAGCTCTCTGATGAAAATGAAAGAAATGCGAGAGAAATCGATAGCAGACTTAGACGAGCTGCTGATAGAAACTCGAAAGAAACAATTTGGAATGAGGATGCAGACAGGCTTTGGTCAGGAAGCCAGAGCAAGCGAGATCAGGGCTGCCAGGAAAGATGTGGCGCGAATCAAAACATTGCTCACAGAATTACGGAATGGAGGCGGATCGTGAGTGAAGTAGCTAGCGCACCTCGGAGTGTAGTAGGTAAAGTAGTAAGTGCGGGTATGGATAAAACCATTTCGGTTTTAGTAGAACGTCAAGTGGAACACCCTCTGTATCGAAAATTCGTTAGAAAATCCTCCAAGATATTTGCGCATGATGAGGAAAACAGTTGCTCAGATGGCGACATAGTATCAATTGAGGAATGCAGACCTCTTTCTAAGAAAAAGAGCTGGCGACTTCAGAAGATAATAGAAAAGGCCACTATAATTTAAAATGAACATCAAATTAAAAAGGTGTCGGAGTTAGATATGATCCAGATGCAAACAATGCTGGATGCCGCTGATAATAGCGGCGCTAGAAGACTAATGTGTATAAAAGTCTTGGGTGGCTCCAAAAGACGTTATGCGGGTATTGGAGATGTAATCAAAGTGACAGTGAAAGAGGCGATTCCTCGAGGTAAGGTCAGAAAAGGCGAGGTGTTTGATGCTGTTGTTGTTAGGACCAGAAAAGGTGTGAGAAGGGCAGACGGTTCATTGATTAGATTCGATGGGAACGCAGCGGTGCTTTTAGATAAGCAGCTTGCTCCAGTAGGAACAAGGATATTTGGTCCAGTTACTCGTGAGTTACGTGGTGATAAATTTATGCGCATAGTGTCGTTAGCACCTGAAGTGCTGTGATATTGGAAAGACGCAGGAAAATTACATGAATAAAATTAGAAAAGGTGATGAGGTTTTTGTAAGGGTCGGGAAAGATCGTGGAAAGCGCGGATCTGTGACAAAAGTAATGCCTAACGGTAGAGTGCTAGTGCAAGGGATAAATATTGTTAAACGTCACACGAAGCCTAATCCTCAGCTTAATAAACCGGGTGGTATTATTGAAAAAGAGTCTTCTTTAGATATTTCTAATGTTGCGATATTTAACCCTGTGACTGAAAAGCCAGATCGAGTTGGGTTCCGGTCACTAGAAGATGGTAAAAAGGTGCGATTTTTTAAATCAAATGGGGAGGTTATTGATGTCTAGTGAAGTAACGCAGAATAATCCTCGTCTCAGGACAGAGTATCACGAGGTTGTCGTCAAAAAGCTGATGGACCAGTTCAAATACTCTAGTAGTATGGAATTACCTCAAGTAACAAAGATTACCTTGAATATGGGCGTTGGTGAGGCGGTAGCGGACAAAAAAGTCATCGAACACGCGGTCAAGGATATGACATTAATCGCAGGACAAAAGCCAGTTGTCACTATTTCTAGGAAATCTATAGCGGGTTTTAAAATAAGAGATGGTATGCCAATTGGTGTTAAGGTCACGTTGCGCCGCACTCGTATGTACGAATTTCTAGATAGGCTAATTAATATTGCAATACCTAGAATCCGCGATTTTCGTGGCTTAAGTCCGAGGGCATTTGATGGCCGCGGTAATTATAGTATGGGTATTAAGGAACAGATAATTTTTCCTGAAATTGATTATGACAAAATAGATACATTGCGCGGAATGGATATATGTATAACAACCTCTGCCCGTAATGACGCAGAAGGTAGAGCGCTTCTTGAAGCGTTTAACTTTCCTTTTAGGAGTTAGATAAATGGCTAAGAAGTCTATGGTAAACCGCGAATTAAAACGAGCCAGACTGTCTCTTAAGTTTGCGGCAAAGCGAAAGGAATTAAAGCTCGTGATGAGTGATCAAGAGAAATCTTATGAGGAGAGAGAGGAAGCGAGATTGCGATTTCAGAAACTACCTCGTGATTCTAGCCCATCTCGCGGTCGAAACCGGTGTAAGTTAACTGGACGTCCTCACGGGTACTATAGGAAATTTGGATTAGGTAGGAATGAGCTTAGGCGACTGGCTATGGAAGGTCATATCCCTGGTTTAGTTAAGGCAAGTTGGTAAAAGGTAGTAATTTTTTATGAGTATGCAAGATCCTATAAGTGACATGTTGACGAGGCTAAGAAACGGCCATTCGCGCTCCAAGCAAACTGTATCAATGCCTTCGTCTAATAAAAAGGTGGCGATAGCGCAAGTATTAAAAGATGAGGGCTACATAGTTGATTTTGATGTTGCTGGTGATGCCGCTAACAAATCTTTGACGATAGAACTCAAATATCATGATGGCAAGGCCGTAATAGAGAAAATTACTAGAGTTAGCCGACCTGGGTTGAGAGTTTATCGGTCTAAAGACGAAATTCCTTCTGTGGTTGGTGGTTTGGGAGTGGCTATTGTGTCGACTTCAAAAGGCTTAATGAGTGATCGTAAGGCGCGCGCTCAGGGTGTGGGCGGCGAGATTATTTGCTCGGTTTATTAAGGGATATAAGGAAATGTCACGAATAGGGAAAATGCCGGTCGAGCTACCGAGCTCAGTCACAGTTAGATTAGATGGAGAAAATGTTTATATTAAGGGCTCAAAAGGCGAGCTTCATCATCGTATGCATAGTTTGGTGAGTGCTAATTGTGAAAATGACATTTTGACCATAAGTGTGAAAGATGAATCGATTGAGGCTTCAGCTCTTTCGGGGACAACAAGATCGCTAATAAATAATATGGTAACCGGAGTGTCAGTTGGTTTTGAAAAAAAGTTAAATATCGTGGGAGTAGGTTACAGAGCGCAAGTACAGGGTAAGAAGTTGAACTTGTCGTTAGGATTCTCGCATCCGGTCGTTTATGAAATCCCGGAAGGGGTACAAATTGAGACTCCCAGTCAGACAGAAATCATAGTTAAAGGGATTGATAAACAACAGGTTGGCCAAGTTGCCGCAAATATTCGTGCTTACAGAGAGCCGGAGCCTTATAAAGGAAAAGGCGTACGTTACTCCGATGAAGTCATAGTGAAAAAAGAAGCTAAAAAGGCATAGTTACTAAGATGAAAAAGATAAATTCTCGTCAACGTAGAGCCACGAAAACACGAGCGGTGATTCGTAGGCAGAATAGTTTGCGTCTTTGCGTGAATCGGACCCCTAAACATACTTATGCGCAAATTTTTTCGCCCGATGGAGGTGCAGTTTTGGTTAGCGCTTCTACAGTGGAAAAAGGATTTGGCAATGAAGGAGCCGGTCATGGTAACGTCGATGCTGCTACGCAAATTGGTAAATTAGTTGCCGAAAGAGCGGTGGCGATAGGGATTACAGAAGTAGCGTTTGATCGTTCCGGATATAAATACCATGGAAGAATTAAGGCGCTTGCCGACGCTGCCCGTGAACACGGGTTGAAATTTTAGGAGTGAGTTGAGCTTATGAGTTTTAAAAAAGGACCTTCTGATAATAACGACGGATATCTTGAGAAGTTAATCAACGTTAACCGTGTTGCTAAAGTTGTTAAAGGCGGACGAATATTTGGTTTCACTGCGTTGACGGTAGTTGGCGACGGGGAAGGAAGAGTTGGGTTTGGTCGAGGAAAAGCGAGAGAGGTTCCAATTGCCATTCAGAAGGCGATGGAAAACGCTAGGAAAAATATGACAGAAATAGATATCAATGGCTCTACGTTGCAGTATGCCCTTGTTGGTACTCATGGGGCCGCCAAAGTTTACATGCAACCAGCTTCTGATGGTACTGGTATAATCGCAGGGGGAGCGATGCGTGCAGTTTTTGAGGTCTTAGGTGTTAATAATGTCTTGGCGAAGTGTATTGGAACGACTAATCCTGTGAACGTTGTTAGAGCGACGATTAATGGATTGAGATCAATGTCTTCTCCTGATCGGATGGCGGCAAAACGTGGGAAGACAGTAGAAGAGATTCGAGGTTAGTTTTGTGGCTACGAAAAAATTGAGTGTGACTCTTATAAAAAGTCTTAACGGACGTCTACTTAAGCACAAGGAGTGCGCCCGTGGTTTGGGCTTGACGCGAATCAGACAAAATGTCGAAGTCATTGACACGGTGGAGAATCGAGGCATGGTGAATAAAATTAGCTATATGCTTAAAGTTGAGGAGATCTAGGTCGTGGAGTTGAATAGCCTGAAACCAGCGCATGGTTCTAAAAAGTTAAGGAAGAGGGTTGGCCGTGGGGGCGGTTCCGGTCTCGGCAAAACTGGTGGCCGAGGTCATAAAGGCCAAAAGTCTCGTTCTGGTGGTTATCACAAGGTTGGGTTTGAGGGCGGACAGATGCCTCTACAAAGACGGCTCCCGAAATTCGGATTTCATTCGCGCGCTGCACGCTATAGTGATGAAGTTCGGTTGCACGAAATAGATTCGATGGGTGTTGACAACATAGATCTATTACATTTGCGTGCCGCTGGTATCGTAGCTCATGACGTGACCAAAGTGAAAATCATAGATTCTGGTAATGTTAACCGACCAGTTAAATTACATGGCTTGTTGGTTACGAAGGGCGCTCGGGCGAAGATAGAGGCAGCTGGCGGGGAAGTGGCGGAATAAAGTGGCAACTGCGGCTAATCAACTTGGAAAGATGACTGAACTTCGGCAGAGGATCTTTTTTCTGTTAGGAGCGTTATTGGTTTTTCGGATTTGCACGCATATACCGGTTCCGGGGATAAATCCTGTGGCGTTAAACGCTCTTTTTGAGCAACAGCGCGGATCAATATTAGACATGTTCAATATGTTTTCCGGTGGCGCTCTTGAGAGGTTTTCAGTGGTTGCGTTGGGTATTATGCCGTACATTTCAGCGTCTATTATTATGCAACTGTTAACGGTTGTGCATCCCAAGTTAGAGCAGTTGAAGAAAGAAGGCGAATCAGGAAGAAGGAAAATTAATCAAATCACTAGGTACTTTACCGTAGTGCTGTGCCTGTTTCAGTCCGTCGGAGTTGCGATTATGCTAGAACAACAGACCGCGGCGGGTCTTCAGTTAGTCATTACTCCGGGTTTGGCATTTAAGATCACGTGTGTTTCGACTTTAGTTTCGGGAACCTTGTTTTTAATGTGGCTGGGAGAACAAGTGACTGAACGTGGAATAGGTAATGGTATCTCGATGATTATATTTGCTGGTATAGTCGCTGGGTTGCCGGCCGCTGTTGCAGGGACATTAGAACTTTCAAGGACGGGAGAACTATCAATAATACTTGTTTTGTTACTTTTGCTTTTAGCTGTTGCAGTAACAGGGTTCGTCGTTTATGTCGAAAGAGCTCAAAGAAGAATTACCGTTAATTACGCTAAGCAGCAGCGGGGAGGACAAGTTTATGGAGGGCAGTCAAGCAATTTACCCCTAAAGCTTAATATGGCTGGCGTAATACCCCCTATTTTTGCGTCGAGTATTATTCTATTTCCTGCTACTATAGCCGGCTGGTTTGGGAATGCGGAAGGAATGGGCTGGTTACAAGACTTGAGTACCACGTTGTCACCAGGACAGCCGTTGTATGTTTTGTGCTACGCGGCCGCCATCATATTTTTCTGTTTTTTTTATACCGCTTTGGTTTTTAATCCTAGAGAAATGGCAGATAATTTAAAAAAATCCGGCGCATTTATACCCGGGATAAGACCTGGGGATCAGACCGCTCGGTATATTGATGACGTAATGAGTAGGCTTACTGTTGTCGGTGCAATTTATATAACTGGAGTGTGCTTACTACCTGAATTTTTGATTTTACAGTTGAATGTGCCATTCTATTTTGGAGGTACGTCACTTCTGATAATTGTTGTGGTAGTAATGGATTTTATGTCTCAAGTACAGTCGCACTTGGTGTCACATCAGTATGATGGCTTGATGAAGAAGGCAAACTTGAAGGGAATTGGTCGCCGGTAATTAGTGTGATCATGGAGTTTTAGAATGAAAGTACAGGCGTCGGTGAAAAGAATTTGTAGAAATTGTCGTGTGATTAGACGAAAGGGATCGGTTCGAGTTATTTGTAAGAACCCTCGTCATAAACAACGCCAAGGTTAGTAAACTTAACAGGGTATTTGAGAGAGAAAAATTATGGCTCGTGTTGCAGGTGTAAATATTCCCGATCGTAAACATTTGGTTGTTGCAGTCAGGTCAATTTTCGGCATTGGTAGAACTCGTGCAGAGGCGATCTGCGACGCAGCGGGAATTGAACGCAATTCAATCGTGAAAGATCTGACAGAGGGACAATTAGACTCAGTTCGTAACGAAATTGGAAAATTTGACGTCGAAGGCGATCTGCGACGAAACGTTAACATGAGTATAAAACGACTGATGGACTTAGGCTGTTACCGAGGTGTTCGGCACAGACGTGGATTACCTGTTAGAGGACAACAGACCCAAACAAATGCGCGTACTAGGAAAGGTCCAAAGCGCGCGCTTAAGCGATAAAATTAGGGAAGAGACTAAATGGCTACTACTCCAGCGACAAAAAAGAAAGGTAAAAGAACTGTGTTAGATGGGATCGCGCATGTACATGCTTCCTTTAATAACACAATTATCACTATTACGGACCGTCAAGGTAATGCGCTGGCATGGGCGACAGCGGGTGGAAGTGGTTTTCGAGGATCTCGTAAAAGCACGCCGTTTGCTGCGCAGGTTGCAGCGGAGAGACTAAAGTCAGTAAGAGATGATTTTGGGATGGAAAACTTGGATGTTTGTATCAAAGGTCCGGGGCCGGGAAGAGAGTCTGCTGTGCGTTCCTTGAATAATGCAGGTTTTAGAATTACAAATATCACGGATGTCACACCTATTCCCCACAATGGATGTCGACCTCCTAAAAAGCGAAGGGTGTAAAAGAATGGCACGCTATATAGGTCCAAAATGTAAGTTAAGTAGGTCGCAAGGTGTGGATTTGGGTTTAAAGAGCCGTACTCGACCCATTGAAACCAAATGTCAGCTTGAAAAGCCGCCAGGTCAGCATGGTGATGCGCGCGGTCGCAGACAGTCTGATTACGCATTACAGCTGCGGGAAAAGCAAAAGCTACGGATCATATATGGAGTTTTAGAAAAACAGTTTAGAAATTACTATAAAAGTGCCGCGCATAAGAAAGGAGCTACTGGAGAAAACTTACTACAGTTGCTAGAAAGACGACTAGATAATGTAGTCTATAGAATGGGGTTTGGTTGTACTCGGGCTGAATCGCGACAGCTAGTTAGCCATAAGTCAATCGCTGTTAATGGGAATATTGTGAATATTGCGTCTTACCAAGTTGCGCCTTCCGACGTAGTTTCCGTCAGAGAAAAATCACGCGCACAGGTTAGGGTACAAGATTCCCTAGCAGTTGCCGAACAGTTAGGATTCCCTGAGTGGGTCGAAGTTGATACAAAAAAAATGGAAGGTTGTTTTAAAAACGTGCCGGAGCGTGCGGATTTACCTTCGGACATAAATGAATCACTAGTTGTTGAATTATATTCTAAGTAATTATTTATATTAGGAGACTCCGCTATGGCGTCAGCCTTGAACGAACTTTTAAAGTCACAAATAGCCAATGTTCAGGAAACTGGATTAAACACATCAAAAATCACGATCGAACCACTTAATCGTGGCTTTGGGCATACCTTAGGTAATGCTCTGAGACGGGTACTACTCTCGTCTATGCCTGGTAGTGCGGTTACGGAGGTGCAAATTGATACAGTGCTTCACGAGTACACCACGATTGAAGGTGTTCACGAAGATGTTACTGAAATACTTCTGAA
>Ga0315330_10002132_pt1 | contig 13519 bp, 11 predicted proteins | sample M140m34915metaG_FD_203453 | JGI IMG/M metagenome (GOLD analysis project Ga0315330, IMG submission 203453) | Ammonia-oxidizing marine archaeal communities from Monterey Bay, California, United States - M1 40m 34915 | ecosystem: Environmental > Aquatic > Marine > Intertidal zone | place: USA...
AAAGAGAGATGGATTTAAGAATTGATGGGTACGCTGAAGATATGCAAAAGTTCGCGGATCAAGCGTAACTTTCGAACTGCCCAATCAAAGAGTGGTTGTGTCGCTCCAAATTGTATTGGAAGTGACACCAGAGACTCACCTGCTACTTGGTCAGTATTAGCTTTCCCTGTTTGGTTTTTCGCAATCGATAAATCTGACCGTTATTCTCAATCCAGACTTCCTCGCCACACCGCGCCAAGGAATCAAATCGAATAATCTTGGGAAGATTAGGGACGGAAGAAATTTCTTCTTGAACTACTTCGTCCCCGGCCAGATCTTGATTTGTTGGTTTTTTATTACTCATTAATCAACCGGTGCCTTGGCAAAACGTGCATTCAGATAAAAACTAAATTTTGAGATCAATCTCTCTTGCTTCCCCAGAGAAACTGGCTAAAATCCACTATTGAGATTAAGTCTCAATTAGCGAGACCTAGTTTAATAAAATCCGACTGCCCAGCAAGCCATCTCTGCAGAAATTAATTCTGCTTCTTCAGCCAGCCACGCACGGAGCCACCCCGAACGCCATCGTGGCGAGGGGCTTCATTTCTTAGCTGGTATTTTAGGAGTTAGAGATATGCGTTCGCATCTTTTCGCGGAAACCACCCACTCACATCGCAACAGGGGTGGGTTCACCTTAGTAGAGTTGCTAGTCGTCATTGCTATTATCGGGATACTCATCGGAATGCTGCTTCCGGCCGTGCAGCAAGTTCGCGAAGCAGCGCGGCGAACCGCTTGTGCCAACAACTTGAGACAGATCGGCCTTGCGACATTAAATTACGAGTCAGCCTTTCAGAAGTTTCCTGCCAGCTGGCAACTACCTTACAACAACAGTCTAGGATCGGGTTCAACCACAGGATGGTCAACCCAGGCACTGATCCTACCTTTTTTGGAGCAGGGCAATCTTTTTGACAATGTTGATTTCAATCTTGGTTATGGTGATCAACCGCCAATCACAATCGGCGGAGAGACCCGACGCTTGCAGGCGACCCGCATCCCAACCTACCTTTGTCCAAGTGAAGTTCGTGATGAGATGAGACTTAAGAACGGCGAACCTTACCACTACCCTTTAAACTACGGCGGTAACGCCGGAACTTGGTTCGTTTTTAATCCAGCCGCCAACCGTGTTGGTCAGGGTACCCTTTGCACCAATCGACAGCTTTCAATGGGTGCCATAACCGACGGCACCAGCAACACGTTGTTCTGGGGTGAGGTAAAGGCCTACACTCCCTACTTTCGAAACGCTGGTATTACCGGAAGTATTCCAATGCCTTCCGACCCAACTGCCGTTGCCGGATTCGGCGGTGATTTCAAATCGAGCTCGGGGCATACCGAATGGGTTGATGGTCGCGCACACCAAACCAGCTTTACAACGACCTTCACGCCGAACACTGTCGTACCCTATTTAGTTGGGGACGTGCTATACGACATTGACTGGACAAACCAGCAGGAAGGTAAATCAATGACCGCCAGCACGTACGCCGCGGTGACAACACGCAGCTACCATCCAGGCGGGGTCAACACGACTCGCTGTGACGGTTCGGTTCAGTTTGAAACCAGCAACATCTCCCTGCCTGTTTGGCAAGCGTTATCGACACGCAATGGCCGGGAAGTCTTCACAGAGGACTAGGGAACGACAACTCGATCGGGTTATCCACTGCTGGGTAACCCGATTTCTTTAACAATCGAATGCAAATTCATAATCGCCAATCGTAACGATATCGCCAGCGGTAAGCGTCGCACTCATCACAGTCGAGTGATTTAGCTTAGTCACGCCCCGCTGCGTAAGAACAACTAACGACCATTTCTTACTGATTAATGTGACTGTGCAATGCAATGCGGCAACTTGATCACTTTTTAGTTTGATGTGACAACCTTCGCGACTGCCAATCACGAGCTTTGGAATATCTAGCGGATACACTTTCTCAGTTGACAAACAAGTTAGCGTCGCGACTTTCGCGGCACCACTTACCGGTTCGGCAACAACAACGGATTTGTCAAACACGAAACGCATTTTGACAACATTCCCCTTCTTGTTGTAACTCACTGTATCCATAAAAGAATGCATCAGTACCGTTCCACGGCTTGCAGGCTCGTCCCAACTTCCTGCCGATGACGAGTCAAACCCTGGACCATCATCCTCGACTCGAATCGCGAACCGACGATGATTTATATCAAAACCGACACTTACTCGACGACTAGAATACTTCTCGTCGGCTAAACGCTCTTCTACCAGTTCAATTGTCTCCAAATCTCGCAGGTCAATCTTTTGTTCCGCCGGAATTTCCAAGTTACCGCGGTAAAATGAATTTTGAACAGCATGATCTACAGCGATCGCAATCCGCAACCGATCAATCCGATCAAGCGGAGTGAAGGCGTGAAGCATCCGTTGACATAACGCCACTAACTTGGGAATCAGCGACGGTTCCGCCTTTAGCTCAAACTGAAAACGGGAACCAAATGACTCATCGAACAGACCGTCGGACACGGATGCCGACGACAAGAGATCGAGCACCTCCTTGACCGTCGATTCAAGCATTTCGCTGAGCTTGCTCTTCGGAATGTACGTTGAGGCCCCGGCCAGCAATGCCTGCTCGGCGATATCCTCGCTGCCCTTGCCGGTCGTGAGTATCACTGGAATGTCGGGGTGCTTTTCCCTGACTGCCCGGACCAACTCCAAGCCGTCCATGCGAGGCATTTGAAGGTCGGTCAAAATGAGATCGATGGACCACTCGCTTATTTTCTCAAGCGCTTGGAACCCGTCACCTGCTGTGACGATAGTAATACCCGGTGCCTTGAGTAACCCCTCCATGAGCATCAGATCAACGTCTGTGTCGTCAACAATAAGTAGGTTGGTCACAATCCACCTTTGCAAAGTAACATTACTTGGACGCGTTAAGCGCCGCAATCATACTAACTTTCCAAATTATACAATACACGTTTTCATCACGTTCCCCCTGCCGCGAAGTTTATGGGGAAATTTCTTATTCCGTGCCAAACGCAGGGGAAGATCGCAACTGCCAACCCATGCCCCCCATTCGACCTAGACCACCGCCTACTTCTTTAACTGATCACCAAAAACGGCTTTGAGCTTCTCGAGCTTTGGAGGAATCAGCATTCGGCAGTAGGGATTACCTGAGTTTCTCTCGAAGTAATTTTGATGATAGTCCTCCGCCACGTAAAACTTCGTGGCTTGACTGATTTCGGTTACAACTGGCCGGGAAAAAGCCTTTGTCTCGTTTAACTTCTTTTTGTAGGTCGTGGCCTTTTCCCGTTGCGAATCATTGTGAAAGAAAACAGCCGACCGGTATTGAGGTCCAACATCATTGCCTTGCCGGTTTAGCGTCGTCGGGTCGTGCGTCTTCCAGAACACCTGCAAAAGGACGTCAAAAGAGATCACCTCGGGATCGTATTCCACCTGAATCACCTCAGCATGGCCCGAGATTTTGCTACAAACCTGTTCGTAGGTTGGATCGTCAACGACCACGTAAAGTTCTTCCTCTAACCCTACGGGTTTCGCCATTTTGAGCGTCATTTTCCGACCACTGACCACAAATCTAAAATCCCGCCCTTCCTTCATCTCTTTGCCGTTTAGAAACACTGATAGAGGTAAGTAACCTGCGGAGACAACATCTTTTAGAGAGTAGTCGGTCCCACCATCCGGCGTCAAAAACGTCTCTCCGCCCATGTAGCCAGACTTGACTGATTTAACGCCTTTCAGTTCCAGAAAGACTGCCTCAACACACCAGAAACAACCGCCGCCGAATGTTGCCTTTTCCATACCACCAGCTTTCTCAAGATTTGCAAATGTTTGGCTCAATTTTCGCTCCGAATTGACCTCATCCCCAACCGTTGCTTGGGAAGCGCTGTCGCAACCAACCGTTAGCCCCGCACCGAAAAAGACAGATAGCACGCATAAGATTACGGAAAAACGCATTTCAACTCCCTAACAAACAACTCGGTTTTGCCGGCTTACGCTTACGGCCAAACATCCGCCTAACTTTTTCAATATAACAAATTGTACGCTCGCAATAACCGAGAATCAAAACCGTAAGAAACGAAAAATCCGACTTAATATTGGAACAACTTAGACCTTTACCCGAGGTTAACGCCAACCCAAACAACTGAGGGACAGTTCATCTCCCCGGATCTAAACCTAAACTTCCCCAACCGCGTAGTAAAACCAATCTCTCGCAGAGAAGCGGCCGCAATTCTTGGTTATCAAAACGAAAAAACCCGGCACGAAACCGTGCCGGGCAAATTTCTCTCTACCTCACTCGACAAACAATTTTTGCCGAGCTTCAACGTTTTTGATTCTAGTGAATCGTGTAACCATTGTGGTAATCGTGACGCACCATTTTTTGAGTGGCTTCATCTGCATTGGCTGCCACCATTGTCTTCGCATCCCAATCGATACGTTTACCGGACCAAACAGCAAGATTTCCTAGCAAAATCGTTTCGGTCAGTGGACCGGAATACTCAACAAATTCGGAAACCGTTTTGCCTTCGCCTTTGATAGCCTGAGCGAACTCAGTGAAATGGCCTGGCGATTTCACGTATTCAATGTTCTTGAACTTTTCGTATGGAGAGCCACCGCCGGTTGGGTTGGTGATCGATCTCTGGCGAGTGAATTCACCGTCAACAATCACACCGGTTGACCGAGGTTCGCCACCGTAATCACCTGGCGAGTAGAACTTACCTTTGTCGCCGACAATCAAAGCGGCACTGGTAAAGTGTCTCTCTTTTTTGCCACGTTGCTGTTTTGGTAAATCAGCCATTAATTCTTCCGACGGCTTTTCGCCACCGTCGTACCAAATCATTTTCAATGCCTTCCGACCGTCGAGTGCAGGAAATTCAAAAACAATCTTGGAGGAAGCAGGGTAGCAATTGCCATCATGCTTTTCCGAAACCGCTTCGACAGAGGTTGGAAACTTAAGATCCAATGCCATGTAAGACATGTTCAGCGTATGGCAGGCCATATCGCCGAGAGCTCCGGTTCCAAAATCCCAAAATCCACGCCATTTGAATGGATGGATTTCTGCGCTGTATGGACGCATTTTGGCAGGACCAATCCACTCATTCCAGTGAACATTCTTGGGCGGAGTCTCTTCCTTCACTTTCAGGCCGAAACTTTGTGGCCACACAGGACGATTGGTCCAAACGTGAACCTCCTTGACGTCACCAACCACTCCATTTCGAATCAGTGCTGCTGATTCACGCAGATTACTAAGTGCAGTGCCCTGATTACCCATTTGAGTAACCACACCCGATTCTTTGGCTGCATCGCCGAGCATTCTCGCTTCTTCAATCGAATGGGTAAGAGGTTTCTGGCAGTAAACCGCCTTCTTGGCTCGAAGCGCCTGAAGTGCCGCAACCGCGTGCGAGTGGTCCGGCGTGCTTACGGTGACAGCGTCAATTTTGTCGCCCATCTCGTCGAACATTTTCCGGAAATCGTTGTAGGTCGCTGCATCTTTGAACTCTTGCTTTTTCTTGTTCAAAGTGTTGTCATCGATGTCACAAATCGCGACAACTTTTCCATGGTTTCCTGCGTCGGTCGAATCGCTTGCACCCTTTCCACCCACGCCAATACAGCCAAAACGAATTTCTTCTAAAGCAGAAATACTCGGCTTAATAGAAATCCCGCCTGCAACCCACGCACCAGCACCGAGTGCCGCAGTTGACTTTACGAATTCACGACGATTAGAACCCTTCGTCATTTTTTCTCCTGGTTATTATCTTTGGAAATTGAAGTAGCTAAGCTGCACCCAAGTTATCCGGAAATGATTGAGAATTCAAACATTTCAGCCATAAATTAACTCGGCAACGAGCCGATTCAACTTATTACTGCCAAAGCACTTGCTTTGTCTATAGGATTATCAGCAGCAAAACCTCTTTTTAAAATTGTATCGCGTCTAACATTTTATCGGTGGCAACCACAGGTTACTGAAGCTCCCACTGAAATAAGTTCGTCAGTCGAGTCATTCTGCGTTAGCAAAGCCGCTTAACCGCCAACCTTTTCACGTAATCGATTAACGATTTTTTGCATCTCCGCTTTCTCTTTAGGTGACTCGACTGTCTCAATTGCCCGGTTCTCAGCAAGCCTTGCCTGTCGAGTCCGCTTCTGGTCTCGCATGATCATTGCCTTATGCAACAGAGCTTCGGCTCTTAAATCGGCTGGCATTTGTGTGTCTTCCGAGAAATCATCAAGCTCCTTGAGCGCCCCTTCCTGGTCATCCATGGCATAAAGGCAATCCGCCTTGGCCCCAATTAAATCGATTCGAATGTCAGGGTTATTTCGGGAATTCTGTAACGCCGCGTCGTAGCAGACAATCGCATCTTTGTATTCGCCATTGGCAGCCAACAAAGAGCCTTTGGCTAAATTTAAATAGTTAGCCCCCTGAGCTTTAGCAATCGAGCTATCGAGCAACTCCATTGCTTGAGCGCGCCGTCCAGAACCAACCATCAAATAAATTTTCTTGACGATTAGCCTTTGACGCGTTTCACCAACCACACCCTCAAGGTTGATCATTTGGTCCAGAATTGTATCTGTCAATAAATTATCTTTCAGCTGCCTCGCTAAATTCAGCTTCCATTGAAAAATCTCAAGTAGCTCAGCGCTTGAAAAATCAAATTGCTCAACGACTTCATCGATGAATTTAATAGCGCGTGCTGGCTTTTCCACCCGGGAAATCATCAGCAGGTCAGTCATGATGACTTTCCTCATCTCTGCGTCCGCCGCCCCATTCCACTTCTTTCGCAAACCAAGGGCATTGTCTTTATCGAGAGCAACGATTTCTTCAATTACTTCAGGATAGTAAACGCCAATGATCTCTTGACGCATCTCGCTGATCGCTTCATCCAGCAACCTTGCTCGCGCCTCACCTGTCTCGGCTTCGGCTGCAGCTAATTTTGCGTCTCGATTGATCCTCAATTTCCTTGCATTTTGCAAAAGATCAAGATAATTCAGATGTCCCCCCGCCTCATACCCCGCAAAGGCAAATGGTACTAGTTTTGAATCAGCAAGAACCAACGTTGGAAAACTATCGATCCCATATTTTTTCGAATACTCAGCGTTCTGCTCCGCCAGTTTTGGATCCTGAGGACTGTTTTTGGGGAAGTCCAGTTTGATGAGAACATACTGTTTGGATATTTCATCAAGAAACTCTTTCTCAGAGAGCACTTCCTTTTCCAATTTTTTGCAGGGAGGACACCAGTCGCTTCCTGTAAACAAAAAGATGACGTCTTTGTTTTGGACCTTTGCTTGCTCAATGGCCTTGGGAGCATCCTCCGTAAAGCCAACTTCTTGCCCTGCCGAAATCGAAAACGCAGACAAAAATATCAACAGCGTTGAGATGATCACGAATCTTAAACGAGCGACCGAATTTTGTGTTGGACTTGCTGAAGTAAAGCTCATCGAGCGTCTCTCTGATAATTTAGAAAACTGCCTCCCACGCGTATGACTACGTCGCGGACGAAAAAGATGTGCGGCAGTAAATAGAAAAATGATCCCGTAACGCACTTATCTTATCTGTACTAAATTCCAATGGCAATTGCGACAACTCTCTTTTTGAGATTTGAAATTCTGGCTTCTCGAAAACCCTAATTTTTACCAAACCCGCTAAAACCACCTAGAAAAGGTTATCAATTTTTTATCCGAGGGGCTTCCTCCCGAAACGCCTGTTGCTCAAACGGATTGTCGCGATAGCAATCTTTCCCCGCTAACCAGAGATAAGCCGAGCAACCCAAGTAAACAGGAATGAACAAAACACCCCATTTTTCGTACTGCGTGACGTGAATTTGTTCGTGACTTCGCACAATGTCAAGCGTCTCGCGATCTTGCCCTAGAATCGTATGGCCCAACGTCATTGCTGCCACTCCCTGACTTCCGAGACGCTCAAGCAATCGCGAAACAAAACCACCAAAAAACTCCAAGCAGCCTTCTCTTACTTGAACTCGGCCTCCCGTCAGCAAACCAATTAATCCCAACAATGAACCAATTAGTGAATTTGGAGAGGTCCACGTGTAAAAAATGACCTTCAGTAGTACATTCAAAATGACCCCAAATACTTAATTTTCCAGCGTCTTAAACTTAAAAACCAAAGTTTCCACCGCGAACTTGTAACCAGCGAGTAACGTTGTTGCCGAATTTTTGATGAAAAATCGCCGAAACCTGCGGTAAAGAAAGGAGGTTTTAACATTACGGGACGCGAAAGAATTAGTTCCAACCTTATTCGCCGCCTATAATACAACCTCGGGTATCCTACTTTTCAAGTTTCGGAACCAACGTTCATATGGACTGGTAAGATGCTGATAATTAGGACCGTTCGCAAACTGCTACTCAGATTGTTTACTATGCCTTCTAATAAAAAATTCTACCTTTTCAGAAGCTATTCGCGAATGGCTCTCAGCCTCGCGGTGTCGCTGACGCTTTTGACTACTGCAAGTGCAGTCGACAATGACACGATCAAGTCTCTCAAGGCAATTGGGGGAAAAGTTGTGCGAGTCGTTGACCAAAACCGAGACGCCTGCGTTGCTCTGGTGGACGGCATGGGATCAGGGAGCGGGGTCATTGTCTCCGAAGACGGCTTAGTACTTACTGCCGGTCACGTTATCGAAAATACGAATTTAAGAAGTTTCGAAATCGTCCTCTCCTCGGGTCGCCGTGTTAAGGCAAAACCGCTCGGACACAACCTCAATAACGATCTAGGCATGGCTCAAATACTTGAACCAGGCCCGTGGCCATACGCGGAAATTAATCGGAACAACAGTATCAAAAGGGGCGACTGGGTTGTTTCCATCGGACACTCTGGCGGATGGGAACTTGGACGAGACGCTCCGGTGCGGACTGGACGATTTCTCAAGATGGAGAACTCGCAGTTGGTGACCGATGCCGTTTTGATCGGGGGCGACTCCGGTGGGCCACTCTTCAACCTTGAAGGGGAGGTCGTTGGGATCCACAGTTCGATCGGCGATTCAGTCAGTGAGAACCGGCATATCCCAATCGAACTGTTTATCACAGACTGGAAACGTCTAGAAGAAGGCCAACAGTGGGGCATGCTGGCGAATTTAGGTCGCGAAGGAACACCTCGTCCGCTGATCGGAGTGACGGTTGACCTCACAGCAAGTGAATGCGTGGTGACCTCGGTTATCCGAAACTTGCCAGCAGCGGCTGCCGGTATTCGGCAAGGAGACGTCATTACTAAATTCGGAAACACACCGATTGGTTCCGGACAGCAATTGATAAACGTCATTCAGCGACAAGTCGCCGGACAATCCTATCCCATCTCTGTTCGGCGCGGTGGACGAACGTTCAAGTTCGAAATCACTCCCCAGTAATTATTTTGGCTGCAAAACTGGCATAACGATATGAAATTCAAAACGAAAACGATTTTTTTTCTCAGCATTGGGCTACTGGTCTTTTTGTTTTTAGGGCCGATTGATGCGTCCCACGCGCAAATCTCGCGGGACCTGCGGAATATCTTTCAATCGATGCTCGACGATCTCGACCAAGACATCCGAATTAAATTTGAGGAAGCACTCGCGACAGACTCTTCCGTCGTTAAGTTAACCCGGGAACAGTTCAAGCGTTTCCGGCAAAGTCCAGTCAACCCTTTCGAAGGTTTAAAATCAGCAGCAGTTAACCAGTCCGGCACCATTATCGCGCTCAAGTTCGAACTGCCGGACATTCGTAACCGCTCAGTTCACCCGCTAGAAAGACAAAACAGTGGCTTGCTCGCTTCACTTCGGCCTGCGGTCAAGAATGCGGCGAAGTCTTCGGTGGTGGTGTATTCCGACAACCGCTCGGTCGCGATGGGTACCATCTTTCGCGAGGACGGTTATATCCTCACCAAAGCCAGTGAACTTGACGACACCAATACAATTCGATGCAAACTGTTCAACTCAGTTGAAAAGCAAGCCACGTTGGTAGAAGTCAGCCAAGAGCACGATCTCGCGATTCTTAAAATTGATGCCGATGGTTTGGTACCCGCCAAATGGGCTAACCAGTCTGCCAACATTGGTAACTTCCTACTGACTCCTGATCCCTTTGGAAATGTCTTGGCACTAGGGACATTCAGTGTTCCCACACGGTCAACTGCCGTAGGCCAACAGGCGTTTTTGGGCGTTCAACCCGAGACAACGCCTGTGGGCGTTCGTGTCAGCGCCATTCGACCGGGCACGGCGTCTGCGCTCGCCGGTTTGCAAGATGGTGACATTATCACAAAGCTAAATCAAACCGTTGTGAAGGACGCTTCTACACTCGTCAAAGCGATCAGAGACCGCGCACCCGGTGACAAAATCGACATTACGTTCAGCCGCAACGGAACAACTCAGACGACAACCGCGACACTTGCTGCACGCGAGTATTCAGGCGAGCAGGCGGCACGATTTAAGATGATGAATCGACTGGGAGCCGTACCGAGCCAGCGGTACGATAACTTTCCATCGGTGTTTCAGCACGACGCTCCCCTGTTTCCAGAGGACTGCGGCGGTCCGATTACAAATTTAGACGGCGAAATAGTAGGCATTAATATTGCCCGGCTTGGCCGTGCCGCAAGCTATGCGATCCCGGCGTCAACCGTTCAAAGTGTCATTTCGAAATATGAGACCGACACAAAGCTACGCCAACTCAACGTCCGGACACGCAAGTAGTGTGCCCCGTGCACAGTTAAGTGCATCCCGCGTTTGGTGAGTCAACACACCCAAACGTAACTTGGATAGTCTTAAGCTTGGGGAGGTCAGCGATTAACCAGGGAGGGATTCGCAAGGGCGGTGCTTCGGGCGATGAAGCATTGGGGAAGATCACAGTGGGGAAATGGAACCGCCGCCAACCTCAATCAGAGCAGGGGAACTCCGGATGCGGTTGACGGCAAGTTCTCAATTTCCAATCGGCCCACGATTGGTGGCTTCCTCAGCAAGGGGAACGCGTCTCGAAGACATTTCCGTTCTTAAAACTGGAACTCTCTCAAGAGACGATTGCTAGGGAAGACAATTCACTCAGGGAAATATACATCCTTGTAAACAGGAGGCTGATCCACAGCAGGAAAACTTTCTTTCCCCAGCGGATTCCCGTTGGTTGCAAGGGTCAATCGGGCTGTGACGTCGTAAAAAGACAACAGTGAGGATTTCTTAACACGGGAAATCAGCCCAACCGAGATAACCCAACCCAATGGGGAAGATACCCCCTCCATCTCGCAGACAATTCGAATCCACCGAACTTCTATTCAAACTGAGACTTACTTCGAAGAATATGATGATAATGCTGGGCGAACCGATGGGCCTCGTCCCGCACATACTGGAGTAACCGAAGCGAGAAAGCGTGTCGCGACAGCCGAATGGGTTCGGACTCCCCAGGGCAGTAAATTTCCTCGTTCTTTTTCGCAAGCGATAAAAGGGTCGGAGGTTTGATACCTAGTGCCTCAAAAGCGGCAACGGCGCTGCTCAACTGCCCCTTCCCACCGTCAATTAACAAGATATCGGGAAATACATCCTGCTCATCATAAAGACGCTGAAACCGCCTGGAAACAACCTCGTGAATACTCCGGTAATCATCAATGCCGGAAACATTCTTGATTTTAAATCGCCGGTACCCTGGCTTGAAAGGCATACCGTCGACAAACCTTACTAAACTCGCCACGGTGTCACCACCACCGAGGTGGGCAATGTCGACGCCTTCAATGGTTCGTGGAGCCTCCTTCAATTTCAAGACTTTCTTAAGTCCAGTCAGCCCCTTCTTAGGATCAATGTGAAACACTTCGGGTTGGGCATGAGTATCTAACTCGCCCCGCCGATCCAGCGAGTTCAGCATTTCAATTTCATCACGCAACTTGGCCGCCTTTTCAAAATCCATCAATTTCGACGCCGCCAACATTTCGTCTTGCAACTGATTGATAAGCTTTTTCTTTTTCCCCGAGAGAAACATCTGAAGCCGACGGATATCTTTCCGATACTCTTCCTTCGAAATCCGCATGTTACAGGGTGCGGTACATTGCTTAATGCTCGCCAACAGACACGGGCGAAACCACCGCCAACGCTCATCGCCTTCATCAATATCAAGGGAGCACGTTCGGAACTTAAAGATTCTCTGCAACACCTGCACAGCACCTCTTAGAGAACCTGCACTCGGGAACGGACCGTATAGTTTTACCCCTGACGATTCAGGCTCTCGTGTTATTTCAACACGGGGAAAATCTTCGTAGGTTGAAATTTGCAAGTAGGGAAACGACTTGTCGTCCTTTTGAATCTTATTGTTCTGAGGCTGAATATCCTTAATCAGTCTGGACTCAACCAGCAAAGCATCGACTTCACTTTCGCAGTCTAAAAAATCGACGTCAGCGATATCACCAATCCACGGTGCCGTCCGGGAATCTTCCGCGGCTGCTTTCAGAAAATAACTACCGGCCCGCGAACGAAGATTGGTCGCCTTGCCAACATAGATGACGACGCCAGATTCATTCTTCATCAAATAAACGCCCGGCGTCTGCGGGAATGTGCGGACTTTAGCCGCAGCACGGCGAAACGGGCTTAATCCCAAATCATCGGCTTCTTGCAAATTGTCAGGTTCTTCGTCCATCGCGGCATTATAAAAGGGATTGGCTTTTCCCGCTAACCGTTCGCAATCAGAAGTAACAACGCCGCCACGAACATCCAAGACTTTCGCCAATACCACTGACACCCGCAGGCGAAGTCCTAACCAGCAAGCCGTTGGAAGTCGCCGGTACTCTTACTAGCAAAACCCCGACACTTATGCCGAATACAGATTCAAAAACCCAGCTAATAAGACTGAACACTGCTAATTAGTCTTGGTTCGAAACCCAAACCGCCGGAGTTCCCTCAGAAAAATCGACTTCGTCTCCAGCTTCGTTATGAGTCCATCCCAAGTGAAGCCAGCCACCCTCGGCTCGACAACGGCTTAACACCATCGCCGCAGCGACTTCGCTGTCCTGCAACGCTTCGACAGTATCGACAGGTACCAAATTAGCCGGTAGCTCAGAGGCAAGTTCTTCTTCGGTCTCTTTTGGATTCAACTTGCCGTCCAAAAATGATCGGAACGCGACCGTTGTCGGGCGTTTCTTTTCCGGCTCAAGGTAATCAACCTCAGCAGCACCATCCCGCATCAGAAATAACTTCCCTTCGCGATTGACGATTTTAAATTTCAGCGCGATTTTCAAGCCCTCTTTGATTTTCTTTGCACCCTGAGAAAATCCTGACCCCGAAACAACAATCCGAAACGCATTGTCACGAAACTCAATTTGGATCGGACGAATAGTGGCAAAGGTAATACTAAACGAATCATCTTTATCGCCTTCTGAACCGCCAGTTAACGTAGCCGGTGCTTCTCCAAGAATGGAACCCAACTCATCAGCAAGCTCTTCATTAGAAAAGGTCTTCCCAGCAAATAGCGCGGCTAGATAATTATTTGGCATCGAATCGTGAATCGCAATGGTTACGTCAGAACCATCCTCAATCGCCAAGGGTAACCCTG
>Ga0315330_10002137_pt1 | contig 13494 bp, 7 predicted proteins | sample M140m34915metaG_FD_203453 | JGI IMG/M metagenome (GOLD analysis project Ga0315330, IMG submission 203453) | Ammonia-oxidizing marine archaeal communities from Monterey Bay, California, United States - M1 40m 34915 | ecosystem: Environmental > Aquatic > Marine > Intertidal zone | place: USA...
TCTTCTGTGTCAACTGAATGTACTGTTTCACATCATCATGCTCGGCAACGATGACCGAAGAGTAATCCGCTGGATCGGTAAAATCTTTTGATTGCCAAATCTTTTTTCCAGTGAGCTTATTAATCGCGACCAACGCGCCATCGTCACCTCCAGGCGTGCAGATCAGCTGATCGCCATCGACCAATACCGATTCGGAATATCCCCAATACGGAACTTTACCTCCCAAATCCTGCATGCTGATTTTCCAAACCAAATCACCACTCGCAGCTTTGGCACAAACGACCGTTCCATTTCCCGCCATCGCATAGACGAACTCTCCATCAACTGTGGGTGTACCTCTGGGACCATCGCCCCATCCGTTCTCAAGGACGGCATCAGTCATCACCATCCTCCAACGAACATCCCCAGTTGCTGCGTCGAGGCAAACCAGACGCTCGTCATTCTTGTAAGCACCCATCGTGTACACACTATCGTCGACCACAGCAAAACCCGCGTAGCCAACTCCACACTTCTTCGATAGCCAAGCTAGCTCCGGCCCCTTTTCAGGCCACTCACTGAGAAGCCCAGTTTCCGTTGACACGTCAGTGCGATCGGCACCCCGCCAAGCAGGCCAGTTCTCAGCCCAACTACTGGCGCCGCAGACTAGGCAGGTAAACAGACCGATGCACAGGAGTCTTAATATCATTCGAGCGTCTCAATTCTTGGGAAATACCATCACATCAATGTGAACCTTCTAGTGTGTGAGAAGTTTCGCTCTCCCGCAACTCAACTCAACCCCTGCAGAGATTTTTTACTTGGATCAATACCCTGGGCAGTTGGGAACACAACCAACGGTTAGTCATCTACTTGCCGAAAACACCCAAACATCGCCCTCAAGGCTGGCCGATCAGAAGTGGACGATGCTTGAACCTCTCGATAAACTGGGGTACCGCTGTTCTGGCAGCGCACAGCAGTGCACAAAAGTGTACTTCTATTTCTTTTTCGTTAACCCCATGTGGTCCTCTTGTTGAGCTCCATTTTTGAATTCACGACACATGCCCTTTTGATGCTGCAGAATGCGAAGCATTTTGTCGCACTTGGTCTCACTGTGATTCCTTTCATTCCTGCGAGTTACGCGGTTGCCCCCCCGAACGCTGACTCTCATCGAGTGCCTTGGAACGACTCCACCGTGATCGGGTTCCCTGATTCACCACCCCCATTCGAAGTGGCCCAACTGCATTCGAACCTGGATATACCGAAACCGATGGGAGTGACCGCTTTGCCTGGAACGAGTGACCTGCTCGTCCATGTGCATCAAGGCGGCTACGGCGGTCCGGGACGACTGCTGCGATTCACACCGGGCGTTGCAGCAAACCAGGAGGCGAGTGGGGAATTGGAAGAGTTCCTTGTGCTCGACGACATCATTTACGGCATCGCGTTCCACCCCGATTTCAAAGAGAACGGGTGGATGTACGTTGGCTGCAACGGAAAATCGAAAGCACGCAACCAAGTTTGCACTCGCGTGCTTCGATTCCATGTTCAGCGCAAAGCACCTTTCCGATGCGAACCAGCATCGAAAATGACGATCATCGAATGGCCCTCGAACGGGCACAATGGCGGCGACTTGGTCTTCGGACATGATGGGATGCTTTACGTCTCCGCTGGTGATGGTACATCAGATTCAGATGCCAATCATGCCGGTCAGGATCTTACGACACTGCCCGGTAGCATGTTAAGGATCGATATTGATCACCCTACCGATGAACTGAGTTACTCAGTTCCAACAGACAATCCATTCCTCCACATTGACGGAGCACGACCGGAAATCTGGGCGTATGGACTTCGAAACCCATGGCGGATTTCAGTGGACGCTGAGACTGGCGACTTGTGGGCCGGCATCAATGGGCAGGACCTTTGGGAAACTGCGCAGGTCGTTCGTCGCGGTGAGAATTATGGTTGGAGCATCACGGAGGGCAGCCACCCTTTCCAATCTCAGCGCAAACGCGGTCCGACCCCCATCATGCCGCCAACCATTGAACATCCACACTCGGAAGCCCGCTCTTTGACTGGTGGGCATGTTTACTATGGAAGCAAGTACCCCATGCTACGCGGGCACTATGTGTACGGGGATTATGCAACGGGAATAATTTGGGCTGCAAAGTATGACAATGGTTCTGTGACCTCACACTTTCCAGTCGCCCGAACATCTCTGCAAATTGCGGGATTTGGAATCGATCACGACGGAGAATTGATTGTTGTTGATCACGGCAGCGGACTTTACGGATTGGTGCCTACCCGACAAGAGCAGTCGAGTGACTTTCCTCGACTGCTAAGCCAAACCGGCATCTATGAATCGATTACTGAAAACCGTATTCACCCGGGCCTGATCCCCTACCAGGTGAATTCTCCCCTGTGGTCAGACGGTGCAGTCAAAGAGCGGTTCATGGGTATCCCCGGTAACCAAACGATCGAATTTCAAACAGCCAAGAGCTGGGATTTTCCTGATGGAACCGTTTTGGTCAAAACGTTTTCACTTCCACTAGCTGATAAGCCAAGAAAAAGTGATGGGCAAACCAGCAAGCCACCGTTGACTCGAATTGAAACAAGATTGATGACGCGTCAGAGTGGTGAATGGCACGGCTACAGCTACCAATGGAACGCTGACCAAACTGATGCTGTGTTGGTAGAAGCTTCAGGGCACGACCAGACGTTTAAAGTCGCCTCAAACGACTGGAAAGATGGCCTCACAAAACAGACTTGGCATTACCCAAGTCGCTCGGAGTGTATGGTCTGCCATAGCCGGGCCAGCAATTTTGTACTTGGACTTTCAGTACAGCAGACCAATCTCACGTGCACTGACAAGGCACAAACGGTCTCACAACTGGAACAATTCAAGCAGTTAGGTTTGTTTCATGGTCCCGGATCAGCAGACAAGAACGAATCAATCGCAGATACCGCATTCAAATTTCCTTCTGCGGTAGAAGATTTACCCAAGCTGACAGATCCAGCCGATACAAGCGCAGCTTTGGAAAGCCGTGTGCGATCCTACCTGCATTCCAACTGCGCGAATTGCCACGTGAAAGAAGGTGGTGGTAATTCCAAAATCACCCTCGCCATCAATCGGACGTTGAACAAGGCAGGCATTATCAATGTCGCTCCATCCCACGACTCCTTTGGCATCACCGGCGCCAAGTTGATCAAACCTGGGGACCCACTGGCGTCACTTCTACTGCAACGTATGAAACGCCGTGGTCGCGGTCAGATGCCTCCCTTGGGCACTTCGCTGATCGATGAAGATGCGGTCCGCATGATCACGCAGTGGATCAACCAACTGCCGGCGGGTGACGCTGCCAGCAACCCCAACACGCCCCCGCCCAAGCCCTGAGGCAACGCTGACTTGGCACCTGTGGTTGGAAGAAGGCTGCTGGACGGCACCAGCAGACAGCACCAGCATTTATGCAACCCCAAGAATCCACCCGCCACGCCCTTCCATTGCCGCTGAAAACCCTGCCAACGACAACCCGCTCGAATACCTTATACTTCATCTTGGCACGATGGTGATCGCAACCTGTTCGCCTCGAGTCCAATGCTACCCCAATATCGCAACCATAGGACCACAACATGATCAGACGATACTTGCTAGCCGCTACAGCGGGCTTTTTCCTTCTTTGCACGCACGCGACCGCAGCAGATCATGTCGTGTACGAAGGTGACTCAGGCCCGGGCAAGGGTAAACACATCCTTTTCATCGCATCGGACCACGAATACCGAGGTGAGGAGACCTGTCCCGCGATTGCCCGCATCATGGCCAAACAGTACGGCTTCAAGTGCACCGTGCTGTTCGGGCAAACTCCCGAGGGACTGATCAAACCTGGCTCAAGTCTGATCCCCGGAATTGATGCGATTGATGATGCCGACATGCTGTTTCTGTTCCTCCGCTTTGTCCATCCAGAAGATCCTTGGATGGCCAAATTCGAGCAATATCTGAAACGTGGTGGCCCTGTGCTTGGACTGCGGACCACGACACACGCATTCAATGGACTCAAAGGCAAATACTCGCATCAGAACTTCAACTCGAAAAAAGAAGATTACATCGGAGGGTTTGGGCGACAAATCCTTGGCGAGACCTGGAATCCGGGTTTGGGTGCCGGACACTACGGACGCAACCATCAGTTCGCAACCGCCATGAATGTAGTTCCTGAGCAGGAAATGCATCCCGTCATGAGGGGTGTGAAAGACATGCATGCCATGGCTGGTGCCTATTCAGCGCGACCCATGCCCAACTCAACGATCCTGGCAATGAATCAAGTGCTAGAGTCGATGGAGGTTGGTGCCAAACCCATCACCGACAAAGCACCTCAGCCAGCTGCTTGGGTTCGCACCTACCAGTTTCAGGATGGAAAAGAAGGACGGGCGTTCTGCAGCACTCAGGGTGCATCAGAAGACATTCTCAGCGAAGGTGTGCGTCGAATGATTATCAATGCGACACTTTGGTGCATGAACATGGAAGACGAAATCAAGCCGGATGCAGACATATCATTTGTTGGCCCCTACAACCCAACAACGTTCAATTTCAAACCTTCCATCACGGATGCCAGCCCCGATGAAATTCAAGGATGGGACACACCGATCCTGAAAGCCAAGAAGTAAACATCACCTCGCTGACGCCAAAATAGACCACCGAGCGTTTTGATACCCACTGCGGCCGCACAGCACCAACCTGTTCTTTTCCATCGCCACCTGCTATTGCTGGTGGCGATGTTCACAGAGTGAGATGCTCGTCACCCAAGCCAAGTTCAACCGGAAAGCTCACTCATCACCAGAAGTATTCGCAGCGTGCTGAACCCCGCTGCCGAATCATTGCTGACCCTTGTCGCGGGGTCTGATCGGCGTTCACTAACGCCGCAGTTTGGTCTGCAGAAAGTCCGAGAATGTGCGTAGAGCACTTCTGTTTTTCAACAGGTTGTTGATTTCCTCATCTGACATTTCACCGTCCTGATTTTTGTCGATCTTCTCAAATTCGACATCCATCTCCGGATCGAGATCTTTGCCACTGCCCTGGTCTTCATCATCCGGTTTTTTTCTGGCAACCGGATCTTCAAGATCAAAATACTCTTCGGAAGGTTGCATTCCCTCTTCATACCGCATCACCGACGTCGATGGTGGTTGACTACGTGGGTAACAGGCATCTTTTCCGCAACGCCCCAGCGGCCCAATTGAGCGGAAGCGTTCCTCAAAGAACACGACATTGTGTTCCTGCAGAATGGTCCCCGTCTGCAATTCAAGTCTTGCGATTTCGGTGTTGTACTGAGTCAGCGATTGAGCTTCCGAGCTGACACTGTTTCCCCAATCAACAATCGCCTGTAGGACCACAATGAACTGGATGATCCCTTCGTTGTACTGCGCGAGTTGCTGTTCCAGATTCCGACGGGCCGCAGCACGAACAGCTTTGTATCGCTCGTATTGAGCGTAGAACTGTTCAAGGTTGCGTAAACTCAAGGCAAGCAGTTGCTGCATGTTATGCAAGCCCTGATACAAATTGGCGCGGTCGCGTTGAATGATAAGCTGCTGCTGACGCAGAGTCGCTCGTTCGGTTCGCATACCCAACGGCACTGAGAAATTGACACCAAGTGACCAGTCCTGAAAATCTCCTGCGGCACTGCGTACACGGTTGCCGGCTGGTGCAGTCCCCTCAAGTCCATTCCAGCGATACAAAGCAACGCCATTGAGCTGTGGTCGAGCCTGATTTTCCGCGACTAGAATTCGTTGCTGATCAGCTTCCAGGATCAGTTTCAATTCAATGATGTCGGGACGCTCTCGCTGTGCGAGTTCATTGATCAAACTCCAGTCAACTGCAATCAATTCTTCCAGCATGGGAGTGACGGGCACAGTGCGTTCAGCCTCATAGGGTGGCAACCCCAGAATGTTCAGCAAAGCAGCCTGTCGCTGCAGAACACTGGCTTGAGAAGCTAACAGGCTGGCCCGAAAATTCTCCAATGCCAACTCCGTCTGGGCAAGATCACCCGCATTGGCATCTCCACTTTCCACGCGGGCCACCGTGCGGTCATTCGCAAACTTGGCCTGCTCGACCTGCTGCGTCCGAGCCCAGAGGTCCGTTCGGGCAAAGACCAGAGCCCAGTAGGCTTCGATCACACCCTGAACCGATCGCTGCACTGCCTGCTTGTACTGAAAGTAGGAACGCTCTGTATCAATGCGAGCCAAAACGATCGGAGCCTGATTGGCTGCTTTACCACCCCCTTGTAACAGTGGCTGTGTGTAACTGAATTCAGTGGCGGTGCGATCTGACGGATCGAGTGGAAAGATACCGGGCGTGATGTGATTGCGGTTGCTCACAACTCCCAAATTGGTCGTTCCACCGAGCAGGTTCTTCTTAGCCAATCCAAAGTCGATCCCATAAGCTTCATTTTGCGTTCCCTCAATCAGAGTGTTGCCCGGATTCAACGGATCGGAGATTCCAATGGGATTTTCAACCTGATTCCAGACATTGTTGAAACGCAGCGTCGGATCAAAGGCCCCCTTTTGCTGATCGATCGTGGTATTGGTGATGGCCACATCATAGATGGTCCGTCCGCTGGTCGATGCCGTCACTCCACTAAGCACCCGCACTACCTCACTATTTGCCAGTGTGATATTGATGGCGTCGTTGAGAGCGAGATTCCGAGGCTGTGCATCGAACTGGGGATCTGCGACAGTCGGTGGTCGTGGTGTCAGGGGGACTGCCACCTGCAACAACTGACCGGGGGACCGAAGCTGCAAAGAACGCTGCTCGGGCAAGATCGGGTAGCAGGGCTCGTCAGCGACGGCGCTAGGCGACGCCATGCTAATACAGACAACCCAGCTGCAGACAACCCAGCTGCAGGCGAGCCAGCTGCCAAAGGTGCAGCGGGGACTCAAATCACGACCTGTCAGTACAATACCCATAGGTACGGATTCGACCGGACACAACGGATGCGCCAGTTTTTCCGAGCGTGACGTTGGTTCCAGCCGCGTTCCTGCGATAGCAACTGGGAAGCCGCATCAACCTTAACGGTTACGTTAGATAGCAAAACACGACCAACCCCTGGCCGGGCGTTGTTGGCCAACATGTTACGAGCATACGACCATCAAAGGCTCGCCACCTGAACACCCGCGATCATCGAAAACCATCGATGGACACGGCATTATTCTTCCAATGCGGGTTCATATTCGAGGGCAGCTTTTGCGAGCTTGAAATCGACCGTATCTTCGACAATTTCGCCATCCCGCAGAACCAGTGTTCGTTTTGCATTACGGGCTACATTCTGATCGTGGGTCACGAGAATCACGGTGATGTCCTGCCTCTCGTTCAACTCACGAAACAACTCGATCACTTCCCGACTCGTTTTCGAATCAAGGTTCCCGGTCGGCTCATCTCCCATCAGGATCGAAGGCCGGTTCACAAGTGCCCTGGCGATGGCAACCCTCTGTTGCTGACCACCGGACAACTGGCTGGGGTGGTGATGGTAGCGATCAGCCAGGCCAACCTTCCCAAGCATTTCCATGGCACGATCGCGGCGTTCACGCGCGGACACGCGAGGCCCATACATCAACGGCAGTTCGACATTTTCGAGCGCCGACGTGCGATTGAGAAGATTGAAATTTTGAAAAACAAAACCGAGCTGTTTGTTTCTGATTTTGGCTCGTTGATCCCGATTCATCGTCACCACTTCTTCGCCATCAAGCAGATAACTGCCATGGGTTGGGCGATCGAGACATCCCAATGTGTTCATCAGCGTTGACTTGCCACTGCCCGAGGGTCCGATCAGTGCGATGTATTCACCTAGATCAATTTGTCTCGTCACCGTGCGAAGAGCGTGTACCTTGACTTCGCCCAAATCGTAAACTCTGCGAACATCATCAAGTTCAATCAAAGCCATTTACTCGTACCTCAACGCATCAATCGGGTCGAGCTTGCTAGCTCGCCGCGCAGGGTAGTAACCGAAGAAGACACCCACGGCTGCAGCAAATCCCATCGCCACAACTGCAGCCGGGATGGAAACGATCATGGGCCAATCCGTTCCCGGCTTGTAGATGTTAATCAGCACATTGGCACACATGGACGCACCGGTACCCAGCAGTAGTCCAATGGCACCACCAATGCACGAGAGCACGACCGACTCGATCAGGAATTGCCGCAGGATGTCTTTCCCCCGTGCTCCCAGTGCCATACGAATTCCGATTTCCCTTGTTCTCTCAGTCACCGAAACCAGCATGATGTTCATGATTCCAACACCACCGACGAGTAGAGAAATCCCTGCGATGGCAGAGAGCATCAGTGTCAATGTTCCCGTAATGATCCCGAGTGTCGCAGCGATTTCGGTTGTATCTTGAACACTGAAATCGGGTTCTTCTGAGGGACCGATTTCGTGGCGTTCGTAGAGCAGCGTTTCGATTTGTTTAGCCGCTTCCCCCATCTGGTTGGTTCCACGTGCCGAAACCATGATGATGCCCACGTTGTCGAGCGGTGATCCATTGAGTCTTTTCCGAACGGTGGTGTGAGGCATCAGGACCACATCATCTTGATCATCACCCACCATATTGGCACCCTTCTTTCCAAGAATCCCAATCACACGGAACGGGACATTGTTGATCCTGACCATCTCGTCCATCGGATTGACGGTGCGAAACAGCTTGGGAATCAGAGTTTGGCCAATCACACAGACCTTGGCATTGGATTCGATGTCGCTCGTAGAAAAGAAGCCGCCAGCTTCTAGCTCCCAATTTCTCACTGTCAGGTAGTCCTGCCCGACACCCTGCATCTGTTTTGGATTCCAGTTCTCATTTCCATAAATGATTTGTCCAGCAGTTCCAACGATGGGAGACGCGGCCAGCACCGCAGGGCATTCGGTCCCAATTGAATCGGCATCTGCCGTGGTGAGAGTGGGCGCGCCGGACTGCCTTGCCCCACCACGCCTGGTCTGTCCTGGAAAGACAAGAATCACATTCGTTCCCAAGGCTTCAAACTCACCGCTGACCAGCTTGCTTGCACCTTGCCCGATCGAGACGATCGTCGTCACTGCCGCGATTCCAATCACGACACCAATGATGGTCAAAACTGCACGCATTTTGTTTTTCAACAATGCGCGAAACGCAATGCGAACGGTATCAAAGAAAGACATGTTTGACTTAGTCCTTCTTGCCAATGACTAGCTTGTCACCAACCTTAAGATCACCGGAGACCATCTCGGTAAACTTATTTTCCATCAAACCTGTCGTAACTTCGACCGCACGAAGTAATTCACCATCGACCACCCAAACGTGCCGCTGGTTTTTTTTTCGCTGTGCTTCCGCACTCTCACTCGCTGTCTGATTGGCCGCCTCATCCTTTTCGGCATCAGTTTTTTTCGATCTCCAACTCGAGCCATCGATCAACTGTCTGTCTGCTTCACGAACCAGTTTCACGTTGTCAGGAAAAAACCGTAACGCGGCGTTTGGGATTTTCGGAACATCATCTGTTGAATCAACCTCAAAAGAGATGCTAGCCGTCATTCCAGGCAACAATTTTAAATCAGGATTAGTGGCAGCAATCACGACGGGATAAGTGACGACGTTTTGAGTTGCAACACTGCTAACCCGAATCTGCTCAATTTCTCCATCAAACACTTCATCAGGATGGGCATCAACCGTGAAATCGACCGGCTTGCCTAAGTCCTTTGCGGCTTGAATCAGTCCAATGTCGGCCTCATCCACCGAAGCAAACACATGGACCTTTTCTCGCAGATCAGGAGCAACCACAAACAATTCTGGCGTTTGAAACTGTGCCGCCAATGTCTGACCTGGATTGATCAATCGATTGATGACCACTCCGTCGACAGGCGAAGTCACCTCGCAATACTTCAAATTTGCCTGCGATGTTTCCAACGAGGCCTTGGCCTGCAAGATCGATGCTTTTGCAAGTTTCCGCTGTGCTTGCAATGACTTGACATCAAACACCAATGCGTCCATCTCACGATCAGAAAGAAAATCTTGGTTCTTGTCTCGAAGTCGCTTGCCACGAAGGTAATTATTCAGTGACTGCTGCAACTGCGCTTCAATACGCTCCAAATCAGCTTCGCGTGTCGAAAGTGTCGCATTGTCTCGATCAACCCCAGCCTTGAAGAGTCGCGGATCAACTCGGGCGAGCACATCGCCTTGCTTCACTTCATCATTAAAATCAACATTGAGTTCAACAATCGGGCCGGAGACAAACGAACCGATGGAGACCGACAAAACCGGTTGCACGGTACCCGTGGAATTGACAAAGCGAGTGATGTCGCCAGATTCGATCTCCGACGTATCCCATATGATCTTGTTGCGTTCACGCCAATAGTTGCGTGCAGGCTGGTATCCCAAAGCCCCCACAGCCCCCAATAGCACCACGACAATCAGTAATTTTAAAAGAGTTCTCATGCTGAAAGGCTGTTAGCCTTCTCGATCGCGGAAAGTTCCAACAGAGCCGTAATTTCGAGGCTGACTGCACCACTACTCACATCCATCCCAACTCGCCCTTAGTGCCCCAACATGACGTCAGCTTATTCCCTGAGCAGCGCCCCGGTCAGTGGCACCACTTGATTCGTGGATCGCCGCCACATCATAGGAGAAAAGAGGACAGAAGACAGTATGAAAACTTCAGCATCAAATCACAACGGGATTTACAACCAACGATCACGATACCCGATCTTTACGCTACCCAACAAAATGCTGGCCTTTGTTCCAGCATGCCGTCAGTGGGACAAAAGAAACCCGTTATTTGTTGCCAGTAGCGATGGCTGGTAGGCTAGAGAGGCTAGCGATCAGACAAACTACGGGATCGCAGCTCTGACCCAATCGTGACCGTCGATCCAACCCTGATCGGCTCTAACATGAAACGAGCCTGTGACTGGCACCATATTCACATCGTGCTTCACTCATTCCATCCCGTCGTGAACCCTTGCTGACTCCACCACCTATCGAGCATCACCAAACACCGCCTCCGATCCCGGATGCTGTTCCCGAGACCGATAGAGATGCGTTGCCCGAAATCAATCATGATGTCGAAAATCTCGAAACCGATGGGGAACGAAAACTCAGGCAGTTTTCCGGGTTCCTATTTTCGCTCATCGTTCACTTGGTCATCCTCATTGTCTTGGCCTTGGTGCTGATACCAACGGACCGCTCTGCCCCCTTGGTTATCTCAATTGCTGCCGCAGACACTCAGGATCCGTGGACCAGCACCGAACAATTGTCGAGCATGACGAGCGTCGACATCGCCGTCCCCGAAACCCTCACCGATGATCCAGCGACTTCAGAAATCATTCCGGTCGACTTAGTCGAGCTTGTCGATCTGGAACCAACTCCGATGCCCGGTGCAAGTGCTGCGACAACCGATTCCCCAAGTGGTGCTCCCGCTGATTCCGGGCCGAAAAGTAAACCCAAAACAAGCATCAAGTTTTTTGGTGCCGAAGCGTATGGCAATCGTTTCGTATTCGTCCTTGATGTTTCATCCAGCATGGCTGCTCGAAATGGGCGACGACTCGCGCGTGCCACTCAGGAATTAATCGGATCGATCAACCAACTCAATGACGAGCAAGATTTTTCAGTCATCCTGTATAGCAATTCCGCATTACCAATGTTTGTGAAGAACAATGAAGCTGTGATGAGACAAGCAACTCCCACCAACAAGCAAGCTGCAATCAATTGGCTGCGATACCAAGTTCGCCCCAACGGTGGAACCATGCCCGCACGAGCGCTGCAAATCGCAGGTAACCTGAAGCCAGATGCCGTTTTCTTTCTATCGGATGGTGAGTTTCTGTACGGTCATGGGACAAATCAGAAATCACCGCTTAATTATTTTTTTCAAAACTTCGGTTCGGCACGAAAGGCGATGCCGCCGCCTAGCGACGTGATGCTGGATCCCAAAGACATCCTGGCTGAATACCCCCGAGAGATCGTCGTTCATACCATTGCCTTTGAAAGTGTCAGCAGCGGTCCTTTGATGAAAATGATTGCCACACAAAAAGGTGGTCAGTACCGATTCATTCCTGCGCCATAAAGTCTAAAGAGGATGGATCAATACTGTTTTCCGTTAGAGTGAGCACCGATCTATCGCTAGCGTTTGAAGCGGGGATTGAGACGTATTCCGTCGCCGGATCGCCGAAACGGCACCGCGATGAAGCGTTAGAGCGCCGAAGCGTTAGAGCGCCGAAGCGTGCGAGCTTCGGAAGCATTCGAGCTTCGGAAGTGTTCGAGCTTCGGAAGCGTAGACGAGCTCAACACGATCGTTGAATTGAGGGAACGTCAGCATCGATTAGTACCCTCACGGTGTGGCTGAGCCAGTAAACTGACGGCCAAGTAATTGACACCCCACGTCACGAGAATCCAGCATGTCACTCAATCGATTCCCCGCAATTTTGTTACTTGTTGCGTCAAGCAGCGTCATGCATTTGAGTATCAGCGTGGCGGCTGCTCTTCCCAATATCGTGTTCATTCTGGCTGACGACCTCGGCTACGGAGATGTCAAAGCATTTGGTGGCGATAAGTGCAACGTGGACACACCCCATTTTGATCAAATGTGTGCCGAGGGCATGAAGTTCACAGATGCGCATGTGACCGATTCAGTTTGTGTGCCCAGTCGCACCTCGATCATGACAGGTCGTTATGCCTTTCGTTTTGGCAAGGCTGAACGAGGGGGCCCGTGGGGATTTACCGGTTTACGATTCCCGGAATCGCAACACACCATTGGTGACATGTTCCGGTCGGGTGGTTACGCCACGGGCTACGTCGGCAAATGGCATCTCGGCACCCGAATGACCACTCTTGATGGTAAAGTTCAGGGTCCCGAAAACACGGACTTCACCAAGCCCATCCAGATTGGACCTAGCGATTACGGTTTTGACGAGTGTTTTTTTCTACCTGGATCACTCGACATGTTTCCCTATGCCTACATTCGTGGCAAACAATGGCAAGGAAAGGTGACCGCACAGAAAGGCTGGAGTGCATTCAATCGAGTGGGTCCAGCCGCCGAAGACTTTGTCGACACAGAGGTTCTTTCAACCTTCTGCAAAGAAGCAGGAAACTACATTCAAAGTCAGGCCCAAACAACCAAGCCCTTCTTTCTTTTCGTTGCTCTCACAGCACCGCACACTCCGACCTCACCCGAAGCTGAGTTCAAAGGCAAAAGCCGCATCGGAATCTATGGCGATTTTGTCATGAATGCCGATGCGTGTATCGGCAGAATTCGCAAACAACTGACCGACGCCGGCATTGCCGAAAACACCGTGGTCATGGTCGCCTCTGATCACGGCCCCGGGCATTACTCTGGTCGCCGACTGCAAGCCACTGCAAATCAAATGCAGGAGATGGAAGAGGATGGACACTTTTCTGCTGGACCATGGCGCGGCTACAAATTCTCTGCCTTTGAAGGCGGGCTTCGAATCCCCTTCGCAACGGTTTGGCCTGGCGTCATCAAACCGGGTGGCGTCAGCAACGCCCTGATCGGCCTGAATGACCTGATGGCGA
>Ga0315330_10002138_pt1 | contig 13494 bp, 14 predicted proteins | sample M140m34915metaG_FD_203453 | JGI IMG/M metagenome (GOLD analysis project Ga0315330, IMG submission 203453) | Ammonia-oxidizing marine archaeal communities from Monterey Bay, California, United States - M1 40m 34915 | ecosystem: Environmental > Aquatic > Marine > Intertidal zone | place: USA...
ATGACCGTAGATGGTATGGAGTTACGCAGAAGCTTAATAGTAGAAGAGTTTACAGAGTTAATGTCAGAGATGAGCCAAGTGTCTATAGCTTTAGCTAGAGGTAGAAAGCCTAAACTAGAAGTACGAGAAAACTTATTGAAAGAACTGTGTGACCTACAATACGTTATATCTGGTATGGCTGTAGCTTTTGGGCTTCCTTTACAAGTAGCCTTTAACAGAGTACACGCTAGTAATATGTCTAAGCTAGGAGAAGATGGTAAACCTATATACAGAGAAGATGGTAAAGTCTTAAAAGGACCAAACTATGAGCCTCCTGACTTAAAGGATTTAGTGGCATGAAGTTCAAGGTATTTATGACATTAGAGGTAGACCCTGAAGAGAACGTACTATCTATTGATGAAGATGGTCAAACAGAAAGTGTACAAGAACTAATAGAAACATTAATGTTTGACGCAGATGGAGTAGAAATTAAAAACATAAAGGTGACAAGCCATGAATAACGCATTACCAACAGACTATCAAAACTTTATTGCAACATCTCGTTACGCTAGATGGTTAGATGAAGAACAAAAGAGAGAAACATGGAGTGAGACTGTATCTCGCTATGTAGATTATATATCTGACAGAGCAGGTTTAGATTACGATACACCTGAAGAATTGTGGGATGCTATACATAAGCTAGACGTTATGCCTAGTATGAGAGCCTTAATGACAGCAGGAGCAGCTTTAGACAGAGATAACACAGCAGGATATAACTGTAGTTACCTCCCTGTAGATGATCCTAAGTCTTTTGATGAAGCTATGTATATACTACTATGTGGTACAGGTGTAGGCTTTTCTGTAGAGAGGCAGTATGTAAATAAGCTACCTGACATACCTAACGAGTTAGAAGAGTGCGATACAACTATAGTAGTAGCTGACAGCAAAGAAGGTTGGGCAAAGGCTCTACGGAAAGTAATAGGACATCTCTACATGGGTGAGATACCTACATGGGATGTATCTAAAGTTAGACCTGCAGGTGCTAGGCTAAAGATATTCGGTGGTAGGGCAAGTGGACCTGCACCTCTAGTTGATCTGTTTAACTTCACAGTTAATATGTTTAAAGCTAACATAGGACGTAAGCTTTCTAGCTACGATTGTCACTCTTTAATGTGTAAGATAGGTGAGATTGTAGTTGTAGGTGGTGTTAGACGATCAGCTATGATTAGTTTATCTAACCTGAGTGACATACGAATGAGACACGCTAAGTCAGGCAAGTGGTGGGAAAACGCACCACACATGGCTCTAAGTAACAACTCAGTAGCTTACACTGATAAGCCTGACGGTGAGACATTTCTTAGGGAGTGGTCTAGTTTAGTTGAATCTAAGTCAGGTGAGCGAGGCATATTCAACAGAGTGTCAGCTAAGAAGCAAGTCGAGAAGCATGGACGCAGAGATTCTAACCATGAGTTCGGTACTAACCCTTGCAGTGAGATTATACTTAGACCTTACCAGTTCTGTAACTTGACAGAAGTTGTAGTTAGAGCAGAAGATAATATAGATACGTTAGCTAGAAAGGTTGAGCTTGCTACTATACTAGGTACAGTGCAATCTACATTGACTAACTTTCCTTATCTAAGGAAGATATGGAAGCACAACACAGAAGAAGAAAGACTGTTAGGTGTATCTCTTACAGGTATCATGGACAACCCTTTAACTAACGGCACTAAAAATGGCTTAGAGCAAGCGTTAGAACACTTGCGTAACGTAGCTATTAAGACTAATGCTGAGTGGTCACAGAAGCTAGGAGTACCTATGTCTGCTGCTATAACTTGTGTTAAACCTAGTGGCACAGTGTCACAACTAGTGGACAGTGCATCAGGCATACACGCTAGACACAGTAAGTACTATATTAGAACTGTAAGAGGTGACAACAAAGATCCACTTACACAGTTTATGATAGAGCAAGGTATACCATCTGAACCTGACGTTACTAAGCCTAATGACACGACTGTATTTAGCTTCCCTGTTAAGTCTCCTGAAGGAAGCGTTGTCAGAGCCGATTTAACAGCCGTACAGCAGCTAGAAATGTGGCTGACGTACCAGAGGCACTGGTGTGAACATAAGCCTTCAGTGACGGTTTCTGTAAGAGATGACGAGTGGATGGAAGTTGGTGCGTTTGTCTTTGAACACTTCGATGAGATGTCAGGTGTATCATTCTTGCCACACTCAGACCATTCGTATCAACAAGCACCATATCAAGAGTGTACGGAAGGTGAGTACGGTATAATGAAAGAGATGATGCCTGACAGCATTAACTGGTCAAAGCTATCTGAATATGAAAAAGTAGACACAACAGCAGGTAATCAGACATTCGCTTGTACTGGTGACATCTGTGAAATAGTAGATATAGGAGCTTAATATGAAAAGTGCATACGATAGAGGTTTTAATGTCTTTTGGAAGGGTTATATGGATAACTCAGGCATAAATCTTAAACCTAATCCCTATAAGACACACACAAACGGACACCGTGAGTGGGAGCGTGGCTTCAATGCTGCCTATTTTAAGAGACTGCAAAGGGTCGTAGACAATGAAACAAGAAGAAGAGAAACTTAGAAGAGAGGTTGAGAAATTCTATAAAGACAAGAAGACTAAAGAAACTAGTAGCTTACAACAAGAAGCAGATGACTTTATGAACAGGAAGACAAGAGATGGGCAAGAGAAGCAACTTCGACAGGATTGAACGAGACTTTTACCCTACACCTGAAGAAGCATTTCTACCTTTAGTGGAGCATTTACCTAAAACTAAATTCTATTACTTAGAGCCTTGTGCAGGTGATGGAGCTTTAGTTAAATGGATAAATAAGCACACTAAAGGTAAGGGTGTAGTGTACAGTGACATTGAGCCTCAACAAGAGTGGATACAAACTAAAGATATGTTTAAGGTGTCTACTCCTCCAACTAATGCAACAACATTTGTAATCACAAACCCACCTTGGACTAGGAGTATATTGCATCTAGCCATAGATCATTTCGCTATGCAGTGTCCTACTTGGTTGCTATTTGATGCTGATTGGTGTCACACAAAGCAAAGCCAACCCTACATGGATTGGCTCGTTAAGATTGTTAGTGTTGGAAGGGTGAAGTGGATACCTGATAGTAAGATGACAGGCAAGGATAACTGTTGTTGGTATCTATTTGATTCTACTAATAAAGCTGTGACTGAGTTCTATGGACGTTAGTTAAGGACTATTCTCTTAGCTGCTTTCCTGTCTCTTTCTATCATCTCTTTTAGTAATAGAAGCTCTTGGAGACTTAAATCAGACATTTCTCCTGTTGATGTAAAAGCTTTTAAGTATTTTGATACTTCAGATTTACTTTTATTTTTAGATATATCAAACATAACTTTTAGTTTTCTGTCTTCCCTTATAGGTGATGTTCTTAGTTCTCTTTTAGCTAATTCTCTAGCCCTCGACACTACTTTACCTACGACTTCTATTCTTTGCTTCAAAGACATCTTAGAAAAGTTTCCTGTTTTAAGTATTCTATTAGCTTCATCTTCTAAATATTTAAACACAACTTGATTTAACCTATTATCAGCTTCAGGTACTTTAGAGTAAAAACCTGTTCTCCAATTAGGTCTTCCTATAGTATTAAACATTCTTTCTATTTGGCTGTGTTTAGGAACTTCCCTATAACCTACTAGCTTACCTGCTTGAACTCTAGCTTTTTCTTTTGTTGAAGCTCTGTGTTTCTCAGGTGTTAATTCTAAACCTAAACCTTTAGCTATGTCTTCTACGTAGCGCATTGAGTCATTTAAAACTCTACTACCTTGTCTTCTATCAATACCTTCATATTCTTCTGGTCTTGTCATTGCAAAGGCTACATTGAAAGGCTCTAGTGGTCTAGTTACACCAGATGCTACTTGTGACACGGATGATCCTATCACTCTTGCAGCTTCATCTTTAGCTAACATAAAGTCTCCGTTAAAAGTAGCGTTAAGTAAATTATAGACACCCTTCTCATATGTTCCTAGCTGTCTGGTCATTTGCCCTAGTAGAAATTGATCTCCTATAGTTGTCATTATTTCTTTAGGAACACCTTCTCCTCTTTTCATGTGAGCTACAACTCTACCTGCCATTTTAAAAGCAGAGTAAGGATAGTCGTATTGATAACTTCTTATTTCTCCTGTGCTATCATCTCTGTCCTCATACCAAGCCAATCCTTCTGATAAGTTTTTCTCTTCTCTTAGTGCGTAAGCTCCTACTAAAGCTCCTCCTATAGAAGACTTTATTACGCTTTCAAGACCATCTTCTCTAGTGGTAGCTCTGCTAATTACGTTTCCTGCTTCATCCATTTTATCTCTAGCAAACATTTTATAAAAATTAAGACCTGCATTTAATGGAGACATCTCATACATAAACGCTATAGTGTTGTTAAAGAACTGACCAAACGGCATAGTCAAACCGACAAGGGGTACTTTTCTAAACTCTTCCATTAAAAATGCTCCTGCCTTAACAGGGTTAGTAAAGTCAGCTTTGCCTACATCACCAAACTTTTTAGAGAACACAGATTTTAAAGTTCTATCTACAGCTTCAGCCTCTAATTTTACATATTCAGCCGAACTCATTTTTGTAAATACATCTTTACTATCTACAAAATCATTGTAGCTTTGTCCGTATCTTTTTCTTATGCCTTTATCTAAGTTATAGAAAAACTCTACAGACTTAGTAAGAACATCTTGTCCTTTAACTGCGAATAATTGTTGCATAAACTCTGTGTACTTTTCAGCAGCTAACCCAAAAGGGTTTTCTTTAGGGTCAAAGTTAAATTGTTTTTTAGCAAACTCCGCACTTTCAACACCGCCTGTTCTGTAACGCATAAGATCACGCATTTCTTTATGTCGCACCGTCATATACGATTCTAATGCTTCAATAGTAGTCTGTGGGTCAAAAAGATTTCTTAACTTCCTAACTTGGTTTGTGGCTAAACCTTTTATGTAGGTAGTCTTTTTATCTCTGTCTAACTTGTTTAATTGAGGTATAGCTAGAGTAGGAGTATATAGAACAGCTTTTATTAAGTCTGTAGTTGTTTGTAAAAATGAATAGCCACTCCAACCAGTTAAGTTCAATGCTGTAGTTCCAGGATGAGTAACTATGTTTCTTATAACTAAGTTCTGTACATATTGAGCTACATCTAGTGTTTTACGAGCTACATCAGAAACCATATTATCAAGTCCTACGTCATCAATTATATCCTGCATGGTTATATCATCTATTTTGCCTCTGGCTCTCATAGTTAGTGCAGCTTGGCTCAAACCCTTCATAAATCTACCTGCCCTATTAGCCATAAAAGACATACGATCAGCAAAAAATCTAAGTTTTTCTTCTTCTGTTAAATCAGATACTTCTTTACTTACGTAGCCTTTAACTTTAGCGTTGCCTAGTTTTTTAGTTGTAGAAAGTGATCCAGTTCTTGCATAATCTTGAAGTGCTTTATTATAATCAGGTATTAAACCTTTTAACCCTGTAAATTTAAAGTTTTCTTCAAATATACTATAAACTTCACCAAAAGCTCTTATGTCAGCATTACCTTGGATAGTACTAGCTAACCACTGTGTAATAGGACCATCACGATCCCTGCCCTGCCATCTTACACCACTTTCAAATAAGTTAGGAACAAAACCATTGTATACTTGACCTAGTTTTGGATCATCGTTTCCAAATAAAAACCGCAAGAAAAACTCTTCTTCTAGGTTTCCTCGCTCTATTTTTTGGTCCATGCCTCTTTTAGCTCTAGTTTTAATAAGCTCTTGTGACAGGGCTTTAGCACTATCCTTAAATGCTTTTCCTGACTTATTTAATAAAGCTTTTTGTGACGCTTTATACTTACCTTCTAGCTCCCTTGTAGGAGCTAAATGCGTATCTTTAGTAACTTTTCTAGTTCCTACAGAAGCTGCAGCAACGCTACCACCAACAAGACCTCCTAACGCTGCAAGACCTGTTTGCAAGCCATTATAGTCTTCTTGTTGCATAGATTTTATCATACCGTTTTGGTATGCTACATCAATGCCCATGCTTAAAAGTGTGTCTGTTGCTGTTGCTCCAATAACTTCTTTCTTGTCAGCAGAGTTAGCTATAGCTTTTTTAACAAAGTCTGCAGTAGCTTTTTTAGCCTCTTTTTCTCCTACACCTAATGCTGTTTGTTTTTTCATAAAATTTAAAGCAGAAGCTTGTACTACTTTAGCTGTTGTTTTAGCTCCTACTCCTGCAAAAAAACGTCCTGCTCCAAAGCTAACTAAGTTAACAGGGTCTACAATAGCTGCTCTAAGATAATCACCTACACCATCTATTTTTTCTAAAAAAGTATTCTGGTCGCCAAAAACATTACCTAGTCTGTCAAACGTATTGTAAGCATTAGCTGCAATCATTCTGTCTTCTTCACTAGCTCTGCTTAACCAAGTTGTTTCACCTAAAGTAACAACAGATTGACCAGACCTAAATCGCCTCATCTTGTTTACAAACTTATCCACTACTTCTTTGTCAGTAGCGTCATCAAATTCACCTACACCGTAGCGACTTTTCATATATGATTTTATTTTGCGTAAAGAATCCTGATCCTCCACTAAATCACTAGGAGATAGTTTAGGTAGGTCTTCATTACTGTCAGGGAAAACTGGAGGTGTGCTAGGCATGGATGGAAAAGTATCTACACCTGTATACATAGGCTTGTTTAGTTTAACCATGTTTATTTACCGTAGTCTTTTGCAAACTGTCCTAGAATCCTTACGTCAATGTTAGGATACTCTTCTATTAACTTAGTTCTTAAATAGCGGTCAAAGCCAAAATAGCTTGTTCCTTTGTACTTAATACCTTTTCTTGTTCCAGAGGATGAAGGAGAATTTTCTTTATAATACTCATACTCTTTTTTAAGAGTTTCAATATGTTTAGAAATACTAGCCTTTTCAGCATCAGATAAATCAGGCATTTTAATTCTAGCAGACTTCGCAGAACTAACAGGTTCTGCTCTGTTAAATATTGAAGTTAAGTTAGACTCTGGTGTTTCTAGTATTTTAACTTCTTCTTCATCCGTATCAGCCATTAATTCTTCTGGGTCTTTTTGTGCGTATTTGTATTTACCCTCTGACATTATAGCTGTTGTAGACGGTAAAACATCTTTAGTACCTTTAGCTCTATCAACGTCATCCTCGGTTACGTCTGCTGTCATGTATAAGTCTTTTAGGTATACTTTACTACCTGCTTTTAATTTGTCTTCTCTTATTAGTACATCTATACTTGCATTATAATCTTCTGAAGATGTGCCAGATATTACAGGTAATCCTCTTCTTTGCTCTATTAATTCTACAGTAGATTCAAACTGGTTTGGTGCAAGAGCTTTTAACTCATTATTACTTTCCCAATTAGGGTACAACTCTGCTATCTGCATCATTGCTTGCGTACCATATAAGTCAGTTAACTGACCAGTAGTGTAGCCTGTTAATATCTTATCTTCTGTATCTTCAGATATAACAACTCTGTTACCTAAATCTAATAAGTTAAAATCCTGTTGATCTATAACACCTGCTGCCAGTGCTTCTTCTGCAGTACCATCAAAGTTATCCACTACTTTAAATACTCTATTGTAGTCTTTTACAACAGCAGTTTTTAGTAATCTGTTAAATGTTTCTGTTTGTAGGACGTTTTCAGTGGCAGAAGGAGCAGAAGGCAATTCACTATAGTTTATATTTATATTAGCCATCTCATCAGGAGTGTAGTCACCTGTAGTACCCATCTGATATAAGTCATATGTAGTTAAGTTATCAATCTCTGTCCGTTCTCTTAACTGTGCATCAATTCTGTCTTTCGCATTGAAACCAAAAACGGATTGTAGCATATTATCTTCATCTTGTTGTGGATCAGGTGTATAATTCTGCATGTAAAGACCTGCTGCTCTTTCTATCTGTTGAGGTAATTTTAAAGCAAATCCATTATCATCAACAGGAGAAGCATAATCATTAGTTAAAGTAATAAGCTCATTAAGTCTGTTTGCTTTCATAGACCTACCATGCTCTTGTTCAAACTTATTAACAGAATCAAAGACAGTAGCTAACGCTGACGGATTACTAGCAAGGTAGCTTAAATTATCATCATCCATGCCTTTTGATTTTAAAGAGTTAGCCCATTGTAAATACTTAGCTGCTAGTGTCTTACGTTTTCTGTACTGGGTCATACCTGCAGTACGAGCTAATTCTTTTCTGCGATCACTTTCTGTTTTAGCTTCTTTAAATCTTTCTTTTATATCTGCAGCTTGACCTTCTAAAAAAGCTGTAGCAAAAGCTTGTGCATCAAAACCCATCTATCTTCTCCTAGCCATTAAGCCTCTAGGTGGCTCTTCCATAGGCATTTCTTCTTGTTCCATAGCTAGATCTTCTTTTTGTTCATCTGTAACCATTTCAACACCACTAGCCATCTCTGCTTGTTCATCAGGACTTGGCTTATCTTCTAGCATTTCCGCTACCTCTTCAAGTAAGTCTGTACCTGCATCTTTTTCTGAAGCTTCGTCTATTGATTTACGCAATATATTCTTAAATACTTCTTCATTAGTTTCATTATCGCTGTCTTGTTTTTGAACTGGATGCTCTTTAACATTAATGTCTTCAACTTGAGCAGCAGCTAAAATATATTCATGTATTACAGGTGACACTATAAGACTTGCATCTACAGTGTGCATACCTTCCATAACACCTACACCAAGTATACTATCTACCATAGTACTTAATGGGAAACCATTGTCTAATGCAGTAAATACGTCATCCATAACTCTTTGATCGCCTAACCTTGTTATGTAAAAATTCATAACATCAGAGACTTCATTCATCTCAGGAGGACGCTCCCAAGCGTAGCCTTTAGGCTCTGTAGTTAGTGATTGCCCTGCAATAGGTGCTGTAAATGTATTAACTTCTTGCATTATTATGTTTTCCTAAATATGTTTCTCATCTGGTCATAAGCAGGTTGTATTAATGGACCTAATTCTCTTAGCTGTCCTAGACCAGAGCCACCAAGGTTTTGTAACGTATCTAGTATGTCAGGTATTAGACTTAAATCAGCTACCTTTCGTACTTTAATAACGTCACCTGCAGCTAACCTATCTTTATCTTTCATATCATTTAAAGCTAACATTTGACCTATTGTTGTGTTGGTTTTTTCAGCTATGTCTGTTAATGTGTCTCCTGCTTGAACAACGTAGTCTGTAGTTGCAACATCAGCACCCATAGTATTAGCTTCCATCTCGTACACTTTCTCTAATGCTTCTTGCACTTTAGATGTAACTTTTTTTATCTCTTTAGTGTCTTTAACTTCAGGAGCTTTTGCCATTATACCTGATACAGCTTGTACTTTATCACCTTCTTCATCCACTACATTTTTAGTAGCAGCAAAAAAAGCTGCTTCTCTTAATCTATTAAGATTGTTTTTTCTTAAGATTGGATCTATAGCCATTATTTCACCTTTTATACTTTAAAATGGAAGTCCATATTGAAACATACCACTTACAACAGCACTACCAAATTGCCCTAGCGCAGAACTAAAAGCTGTATCTCCTGCTTGTTCAGCATTTAAGTTAGCTTCCACTAGTCTTTGTCTTCTTTCAGCAGCAGCTTCAGCAGAAGCAAATGCGTAAGCCATAAGGTCACGCTCTTTCTGCCACACTTCGTCTAAACCTTTTTGTGTAAGACCGTTAGCTTGTAGAGCGTTTTGTCTGTTAGCTTCATTTGCAGTTTGATTGTTTATAGTAGCTAACTGCTGTCTCCATCTAGCGTTAGCTTGTGCTATGACTAGTTGGTTTTGTCCATTAAACTGATCTCGCTGATTATTAATCTCCTGTTGAAATTTACTTAAAGCATTAGTTTCTCCTGCGTTAAACTGCTCCATAGCGTTAGTTTGAGAAGAGTTAAACTGCCCTACTGTAGTTGCTAAGTTCTCAAAGAACTGGTTAGTTTGATTTTCACTAGTAGCATTGAACTGAGAAGCTGCATTATTAGCAGCAGCGTCACTAAACAAAGACTGCACCATAGACTGATTTCTAAACATATCAGCTTGCTGTGACATCTCTAAATTAGCCATATCCATTTGTAGAAAGTTCTGAGCGTTCTGTACTGCAGCTTGTTGTCTGTTGTTTAAGTTGGACATATCAGCTTGAGACATAGCTGCAGCTTGAGCCATTATAACTCCCTGTCTATTGTTTAAATTATTAAGATCAGCAGTTTGAGCAAGCCTAGCGTTCTCTAAAGCTATCTGTTGTTCAGCAGAGAAGTTCATATTCGCTATATCGGATACTTTAGATGCGTTTTGAACACGAGCTTGAAACTGTTGGTCAAACTCCATACCCATAAAGGTAGCTCTTTGTTGAGCAGCAAGCATAGCTCTTTGTTGTCTATTAGAAAGATTAGCAGCTTCAAACTGTGCCGTTGTCTGAGCATCAGCCATAGCTATAGGTAAAGCAGTCTCCATTGCAGCTTGTACTATAGCTTGTCCTGCCATAGATGAAGCTGATACTCCTCTTTGAGCCATAGCTGTAGTTGCTGCTCGTATAGCACCTGCAGCCCATGCAGGAGGCTGACCACCTTCAAACTGGGTCATTAGAGTAGATAGCTGTCCTTGAACAGTTGCAGCAGTAGATGGCGCACCTGTTGCAGCTTCTACACCTTCCGTAAACTGTGCGGCTGTTTGAGCATTAGCTGCTCCTTGTATCATTTCTCCTTGTTGAAGCTGTCTAGCTGCAGGAGATACTATTTGTGTACCTTGTGTTTCAGCAGCTTGTACGTTTTGTACGGCTAACTGAGCAGGAGCTTGCTGTGCTGCATCGAGTAAAGCTTGAGGTGTAACTTGACCTTGTGTTTTTTGTATGTCTAGTGCTGCTATGTTTTCTGCTGTACCTGCTGCTGTAGCTTGGGCTGCTGTAGTAGGAGTAGGAGCAGCAGTTTGTGCTGTTTGTCCAGTTGTAACTTGTGTAGTGGGTGCAACACCAAGCTGTCCTGTGCCTGTAGCAATATCCTGTGCTGTGTCAGGAGCTATTTGCTGTGTTTGTATAGGAGTAACACCTTCTGTAGGTGTAGAAATAGTCATGCCTACAGCTTCTGCTGCTGTCGGAGTAGCAGAGACACCAAAGGCAGAAGACGCACCTGCAAGACCTGCCTGTGCCTGTGCCATCTTAGCGTTTTGTTGATTTATTTGGGAAACTACTAGACTACGCTGTTGGTCAGCACTACCGTCTGTAGGTAGCATTGCTAGTTGTTGTTGAAGGGTTGATAGCTTCTGTTGTTCTTCAGCCATCCTAGATTGTGCAGTATTTAGATTAGCTTTTGTTTGAGCAGGAGATCCTACGACTGAGCCTCCTTCTTGATACTTCTGTATGTACATACCCCTGTTAGCATTTACTACTTGTTCGGCTTTTCTTGTCATTCCTGCTAAATATCTTGCTGCAGCAGGGCTTCCAAAGTCTAAGCCTTTTTTATCTAACATCATTGCAACTTGCTGTGGGGTAAACCCTGCAAATTTACGCATAGGGATTTGTGCTTCCATTTATTTTAACCTTTAATCAATAACTTATCTAACTTGTCTTCAATACGGTGCATAGCTTCGTGTACTGTTTTCATCTCTTCTTTAACGTCATCTCTTGAAGCGTACTCTTCTCTAGTCTTGTTTACAAGTATGTCTATGCGCTTTACCTCTGTAATTAAGCCTCTGAATGTCCAAAAGGCAGGAGCTATAACGAGTGTCAGTATTAAGTTCCAGAATAGTATAGGGTTAATTTCCATTATTTAAATGCGTCCTTCATTGCGTTTAACATATCGTCTATGCTAGGTGGTTTATCTTTTGGATCGTACTCACAGACCACCTGTTTAGGACACAGTTTATAAGAGTCAACTAACTCTAAAAATCCACTACCGTTTGCACCTTCGTATAAACACCACCAACTTATTCCGTCTTGTCCGTTAGCGTTCTGGTGTGCCTTCTCTACTTTCTTCAGCCTACATATAGTTAAGTGTCCGTTCTCTAATGTAGGTGTGTACTTATGTTCGTGTGCGTCTGCCTTAGATATTGATGACAATAACGTAGAGCAGTCCACTACCAAGAGCGGTAAGAGCAGCAAGAGCGAGACAGATAAACACAGTGTTAAGTATTTTTTCTCTTCTCTGTTGAGCTTCATACACCATCTTCTTTCTTTGCTTACGGATGTTAACTTCAGTTTCAACTAGCTCATCCCAAGCCTTAGTTCCCTGCGTGAACATGATATATGTCTTTAAGTCATCTCGCTGTTGCTGTAGTTTCTTCTTTGCAGCAAATGCCTCTATCGCTTCTTGTTCTACTGACTGTGCAGCGAACATCTTCTTTAACATGGACGGTGACTTAGAAGACTTGTGTATGTGGTCTACGTCACTGACTGCTCCCATCCATCTGGATAAGTCACCTGCCATTGCCTCCAAGTCTCGTCCTGCTTGGAAGGCTTGTTTAATCCCATTAAATGCAGCCGTAGCTGTGGATATTGCAGCACTGACTGTTAATGGGTCTATGGTACACCTCCTTAGTCAGCGTCTTTAATGGTAAGTGTACCTGCTTTGACTTGTTTCATTATCTCTGCGTAGTCTGTGTTAGCAGGGTCTGTAGGAACATGTGAAATTATATCTCCAACAACAATTCTTATTGAACCAATCTCATCTGATTTAAGCTCTTTTACATATTGTGCTTCTTTAATATCCATTGTTATAACTCCGCTGATGCTGTTGCATGGGCTTTTAGAAATGCGTTAGCCACAACACCTGAACTATCATTATGTCTACAAATAAAAGCACTTTGAGCGCCAATTCCGTAAATAGTTGCAGTACCATCAGTACCATCCGCTGTAGTTTTACCTGTAGTATCAGCATTTTGAGTACTATACGCAGTAATTGTTGGTGCGGCTCTCATTTCAGCTGGATATCTCCAAGTACCTGAACCTGAATAAACTGTAGATGCTTCAGCTTGGGTTACGACTGCACCAAGTACTGTTGCTGTTCCTGTAGCTACTCCATAAGTATACGTTCTGCAAAAGTACCTTTGACACTTGGCTAGTGTAGTCTCAAATGGTTCATGCTCAAATGGCGTAGCCTTCCCAATCTCCATCTGTACTCCAGTAATGAAGAACGTTCTACTAGTACTGTCACAGAAAGATGTTTGACTATCAACAACTCTTTGATTAGCTGTTGTGTGCCAAGCATTACTTGTATGTGTGCCACCAGTATATGTTGAACCTGCATGAAGCCATATAAATAATTGTAATGACGAAGAAGTATCATCATCTAATGCTCCTGTAGTGTCTCCTGCAAAAGTTAATTCTATTCTATTCCACGATGTTGTTACAGAAAATGCTTGAGAATTAAATCTTGAGTTATCTGCATCTCTTAGTTCGCAAGTATATGTCGCAGAAGCATTACCCTTTACCCAAAAACTAACAGTTATAGGAACAGCATCACTTGT
>Ga0315330_10002139_pt1 | contig 13493 bp, 11 predicted proteins | sample M140m34915metaG_FD_203453 | JGI IMG/M metagenome (GOLD analysis project Ga0315330, IMG submission 203453) | Ammonia-oxidizing marine archaeal communities from Monterey Bay, California, United States - M1 40m 34915 | ecosystem: Environmental > Aquatic > Marine > Intertidal zone | place: USA...
CAGCTTACAACAATGCCACCGGTGTATTTACGTTTGACCTTGTCAGCGGCTACAGCGTAAGCGGACCGGTGATTGCAGGAAATGATCAATTAACATTCGGTTTCAGCGGCTTTGGTGAAATCCCTGTATCGGGTGATGTCAATTTAGATGGCGTAGACGACATCGCGATGTGGGTTCCCGGTCGTCAGGGCCAGACTCCCGCTGATGCTGGCGAATTCCACATTTTGGTCTCTGACTCAGTGCCCGCATCTCCCGCTGCAACCAATTTACCCAGCAATATCTTTGGACCTTACAGCCCAGCACCACTGGGCAATGACCTGTTTTCAACCTTTGGAACGGATGTCGCGTTGCCGTTGATCGGTAACTTCGATCCACCCATTGAATCCGAAGGAAGTAACGCTTTTGTCGGATCACTGACCAACCAAGACAATCCACTCGATACAACACGTGATGGTCAAGTTACGACCCTAGACGCACTGGTAATCATCAATGCGCTGCGGTCCCAGAAAGTCGAATTTGATCCCAACGCTAACCCACTCCGTGTAGTCGCCTCCATGGGCGGATACCAACTGGATGTTTCGCAAGATCGACAAGTTAGCGCCTTAGACGTGCTGTTGATCATCAATGCGATGGAAGTCTTCAGCGCCGAAAGTGAACAAGTTTCATCGTTCTCACCAGTCAATGAAGCCGCATGGACAACCGCAACCGAACAGGTGTTCGAGCGTTTGGGTAATCAAGAGATTGGTCATCAGAACAGGGATCATGAGCTGATGCCATCGATTCACCACGGACTGCTATTCTGAGTGATCGCGTAACGCAACCACAGTTCGCACCGCCAGAACTACCTCTGTGAGATGGAATTCATCTCACACGGCGTGTCTGTGTTACTGAAGTGCCTATTGCCTCAGTTGTGATCACTGTCTGCGTCTTCACGCCACGCCAAGGCATTAATGAATGCCTGCCGAGTGTAGGGATTCAGATCTTGCTTCAGCATGTATTCCAAATAGTCACCGGGAACCGCTTCGGACTCGTCCGTGCTGAACAGATACTTTCCTCGATGTTTTCCCCACGCGATCTGCTTCGGATGTGTTCGTGCGTGGTGTGAGAAGTTAAAGAACTGGCCTCCACTTTTAATTTTTTGCCGCTGCACAATCTGTGTCGCTAGTAAATGCAACATCCTGACGTCTGCCTCCGCGCTATGCGCATCCTTGGCCAAATCACGCAGCCAGCGTTCATATCCAAACAAATGATAAAGAACTGCTAACTGTTTGTGGCAGTCAATCTCTGGCCACAGATACTGAGATATACCCAAGGTATCGATGCAGCGTACATCAGCAGGTGATCCGATCACCTCGTAATCAAAATCGACATTGTGCGCAACAATAAAATCACCAGGCTCCAGTGGTATGAAGCTAGCCGCCTCCACCGTTGGTGGACAGTTCTCCAGTTCTTCCGGAAGAATGCCATGCACGACAGTTGCCCCCAGCTTCATTTCTCCCACTGGTCGATATCGCTGAACATGGACCACTGGTTCTTCGGTAGGGTTGAATAATGCCCATGCTACCTCAATCGCTTCGTTAGGATCTCCTCCCGTTGTCTCAGTATCGATCAAATATATCTTGTTCAAACGAAACTCCAAATCTGAATAACAGAACGCTTCAACAACACATCAATGGTATCAAACCTAGGATGCTTCTCGCGTAACACCAGCTGTTCAAAAAGCGTCACACCGTAAACTCTTACCCATCGTAGCGATCATAGTTAGTTGCAGTTGCGTCCCAATTGACCTTTCCCAACACAGAAAACACCATTTCATCAATCGCTAATCCAATCTCATCACTAAACCAGCATATTTGCAGACGTGAATAATCACTGGAATCACCCGTGGCTGTTGGATAAGGCGATCCCAAGGTGGCTTTAAAACGGTAGCGAGGAAGTGGAAATACCCCCGGTCGGACAAAGGTAAAGCCTGACGCCGTGCATGCTCTCTGTTTTTGGCGCCGTTCAAGATTCACCATTATAGAATGACTGATTGACTCGAGACTTCCCTCCAAATGATTTACGTAGGTCTGTTCGAAACCAAAATTATTCAGACTCAATTCCCGGCTTTTGAACATCTCTCTTCCCTTCCGAATGGATTTCAGAGTTGTTCGATCCATTCGATGCCCTGAGTGATCATCGTCCTGAAAAAACGACTGTTGCCAGCTAGCGTGATTTGCCTGCTGTTCCTGCAGCACTGCGAGGGCATGCAAAGCAGTCGTCCGGTGAATATCCAGCACTGGCGAGATGGATCCCTCAGCATCGCGCTGGTAACCGCCTGCAAGATTCCAGGCAATTGGTATTCCTTGGGCCACGAATTGCTCAAAAACAACTCGATCCCTTTCAGATAATTCTGCATTATCCAGAACACCACCCAGAGGATCATCACGATGGGCATCGGCCCCTGCTTGATACAACACAATATCGACGCGCGCAGCGCGCAGCGTTTTGATCACTTCATCAAGCCACACAAAATACCTGCGAGAATTGGCGAGTCGCTGAACGCCGGAAGAGAAATGCAGAATGGAATCTTGCAGACCCAATTCTCGAATGATGTCATCAGTTCCATCACCAGCATGCCAATCGCAATCCAGAATTCCAATTTTGTTAATTTCATCACGTTGCAACAAACGAGTTGCTGCAACCATCAATCCATTGAAAGTGCAAAATCCATGATTGGAAGAGTAGCCTGCGTGATGAAAACCACTTGATGGTGAACATGCCAAACCTGAGTCCAACGCATCCTCAGCTGCGGCGACCATCGAACCAACCGTCCATCGAGTCGATTCAGCGACTGCAGCGTCTGTATTGCCATGACCATTGGGAACCTCACCACTGAACAAATCCCGCACATACTGCGGATCATGAACCGTTTGAAGTTCTTCGATCGAAACAGGAGCAAATGCAACCCGTTTGACCAACCTGTGCTGCACCCAATCTTCGTAAACCGAAGCGGGTTTCTCACCGGAAGGCGAATAACCACCTGATGGACAGGACATGCGATCATCGTAAAAAGTGCGCAGAAGATGCTTCAAAAGAAAACCTTTATGATAAGACGAAGAAGATTGTGAGCCCGGCATGCACCGCGGACAGTGTGACATTGCTAAGCAAGACAAGAGAGCAGCAAGAGTCCTGAATCACATACTGTCGCGAGAATCAGTACACTTCTATAGTCACATTTCGGACCAGAACGGGGCGCGCAAAACCCCTTTGATTGTTCATTCCGCCAACATCAGTCAAACAAACCGACCGAACATGAAACCAGTTCTTTTTCTCCATTCCACCGAATATTATCACTTGGCCACCTCAGCACAAATCACGCCGTGGGTAACTCACTATCTGGTTCTTCCAGCGCCATGGATTTAACCAATCCAGATGGTCGAATTCAGGTGCCACTGTGTTCCGTGCCGACAGAGGCAGTGACCTGCGATGCTCTCCTGCCGAACGAGTAAACGTGAAGCCAACTCAAAAAAGAAGATTGATCTATGTTACGGCAACTGCAGCAATGCTGCTGCTTGGATTGGCCTCACGCTATGCTGGATTTTCTCCGCCAGACTTCATCAAGAACCATGCCGGGGACGTGTGTTGGGCAGCGTTGGTTTACCTGGTGCTCAGTCTCTTCCTGCCCCAAAAACCGGTACTTCAGCGCGCCATCACTGCTATCGGCTGTGCCTTTACAATCGAGTTAAGCCAACTCTATCACGCACCATGGATTGATTCGTTACGACAGACAACGTTGGGTGGATTGGTTCTCGGATTCAATTTCACAGCGATGGACCTCATTCGTTATACAATTGGCATTTTGTGCTGTGCTGTATTGGAATCCATGCTGAGACCCAATATTTAAATCAAGAGGCGGTGATTAGCCCGTAAGGGATCGAAGTAACCGCACCGTCTCTTTGGCCGCACTTACTGGCGGCAAAGCGGTCGATGCGATTCCAGAGACAACTTTAGTAATGTTGTGATCCACTCGTCCGCTGCTGCTCCACACTTGCCCGTCGGGAGCAGTGATGTAGACAGAAAAGGTGCGATGCCCCGTGCCGGGACGCTCCCCAATCACATGCAAAAGCGCTCTCGGTCCCTTGGCTTGGGCGAACAGGATTTCACCAATCTGATAGCCTGCCCTAACACGCCCCGAGTTCACGACAATATTATCTGGAGCAGGCTTAAATTCGTCGCGAACCAATTGCTCCCGCAAGCTTTTTAAGAATGGCTCCAGGTGATTCTTCTCCATAATCGACAAGGCATTGAGCCCGTCAGATATTACGATCTGAACATTAAATTGATCATCATGCTTGATACGCAGCCCCTGCACCTTCAATGCAGACGGCTCACGCAACTTCTCACCACTCACCGGATGCAAAATATAGTCGTTGCGATCTTCCGACTCGGTGTTCAGAGCGATCGAGCCAGGTACTTTACTGACAAAACCGGGTGTCAATTGTGCCCAAATACTTTTCTTCGCATCATGGTAAATACGATCAACATTGCGTTGAGTTGCTTTCGGAATATCTGACACTGTTTCTCCGTGCCCCTCAGTGACAAACACTCCTCTGCCTCGGACGGATGCAATCTGCTGTTTTGCTTCTCGCCTGATCACCCGCTCGGACCTCACGTCACCTTTGCGCTGCTGATACTGAAAATAGACCCATGCTGGATCACCAAAATTCGAAGTTGGCTTTCCCTGATCATCGATCACCTTGATCGAGCGAAAGAAGTTCCACATGGGGTCATTGACCCGATAGCCAAACTTTTGCCGGAGGCGCAGGTGATCATGGTAGCCCGTTGTCAGATAACCGAGCATTGGATCGATCTTGGTTGGCAACGCCATCAGATACGCCGGATTTGCGGGCATGATCTGTTCAAGACACCAATCAAGGTCCTGTAAAGAGACCTCCATGTGAAGTGTGGAGCAGACATCAAGTCCAATGGTCAAACCATGCAGTTTTCCCATGACGATATCCTCAAGGCAACAGCGGACCAATTGCTCTTTGGTTCGAAACACCTCAGGACCGATGAACCCAGCGACGTCGTTCAAATGGACCCATGGTTTCAAACCACTTCCCGACTTTGTTTTCTCAACTTCAGATTTCAACGCCCGAGCAAAGCCATATTTCCGTGACTCATGCACCACCATGTCAAAACCATTGCCATGGCCATTTGTAAAATCTGCCCCCTGCCCGGTTTCGAAATAGAGGTCATATTTTCCCTTGCGCTGCCGGGCATAATCCAGCATTTTCTCAACGCTGATATCAAAAGTTTGATTAGCACCATCGGTACCAGCAATACTCTGGAACCAAAGTGCTGTGCTACCGGGTAGTCGCTGCTCAACGTCAGCCTGCACATCGATATGCGACAGTACACAATGGGGCAAATCATCCTGCAAACCAAAGACTTCAATGATCTCTTGCAATGTCCGTTCCACCGCAGCGACCGACTCCGGATCGCTGGAAACTGGATTGGTTCCCAACAGGACATCACCAACACCATAAGCCCAAGCGTCAAACACTTGCCAACGAATGTCCTCAAGATTATCAGTAGGCGAGTTCGGCTGCACACGGGCTCCCAGGTAGCCCTTTGCACCAATATTGCTATTGGGCAGAGGGTGAAATATTTTGGAAGCCACTGTGACCAGTTCTGCATTGCTCATTAGCTTCACAACGCAACCGATCACGATGCTGGACAATGAAGGAAGCACCGTCTTGATTGCTACCTCATCGCGTTCGAGAAGAAATCGCTTTAGTTGCCCAAGTGTTTGGCTTTGCGTCGTTGTCTGCTCACCGCGTGCCACAGTCTGTTGAAGCAGTTGAGACAAACGATCCTGCGTAATCGGGTGGTCATCTAGCTTGGATAAAATAGTGTTTGACAACAACTGACGAGCAATGCCCCGAGTAGAGTCATCGGTAGCCGCCACGCCAAGCATCGCGTCGCCCTCTTTAAAAGGGTTAGCTGCCCCGATGATATTCCGATAGGCCTTTTCATTAAATCCAAACTGCACACGATCCAAGTATTTAAAAATATCTTCCCCGGCCTGTGCGTTCACCAAAGTGACAGCTGGTACCTGCGGTTCGAATGCGTTAATGGGTTTTGCTAAGTTTGCGAGAGCGGCAACACCACCGAGGCTTCCGGCCTTCGTGAACTGCCTTCTGTTGATTCTCATCATTGGCCCTGTCAACATGTTAAGTGCACTATTGTCATATACGGGCTGCTGGCGCAACCCACACACCTCCGATCCCAAACAGACAATACCTATCTGTCAGTTGCGCCTTTCAGGCGTAACAGCAATCCCTGCCATTAGCCGAACGCTCTGCGCTCAATTCTTTCCGAATGATTCACGCATCTCCTAAAGGATACACCTTGCAACCAGCCTCCGACAACGTTTTGATAGTCAGTGGCCACTGTGACCTTTTGACCAGCAAATAGTCTGTATCGAAGGTGGAGACGGCAAAGACGCTGATGTGTGCATCTGCCAGATATCTTGTGATGCGAGCAAGAATCCCAACTAGCGAAAAATCAAGCTTCCCAGCAACTCGCATGCACATCCAATCCGTCTCTGATTCTACATCGTCCGGCACGATAGATTCACGACACACAACGGACAGTTCATCGGGTGTCCAATTCAACGAGACAAACTGTTGCTTGCCGGAATCGTTTTGCAGTGCCCATTGCGGTAACGAGTCATCTGCTGCAAGACGACAAATCGCATATCGGTCCGGTAGAAACTCAAAGCTACACATCAGTGACTGTCTTGAGGTTTGTTGCCTGCAGGGATGACCTTTGTCTCCAAGAAGGTTGCCAAAGCAACTGCATCATCAGTACCAATCCTGATTTTCCGACCTTCTCGGTACCAAACATCAACACAGTCATATCCCCACAGATTCCAAACCCAACCTCCACTCGGACTCATATGAATGCCCCAACCGTCCATTATGGTGGATCTGGCTTGCTCCACTTTTTCGAATTCACTGTACTGCAAACGGCGTTTGAATAACGGCAAAGGTCCGAATGCGATTAACAACTCGGTACCCTCATCGCTTACCGTCAAATCACGAAAGCAGGATGCAAGAAGCAGCATCAAGGCACCGCTACAGTACATCGCTGCCTGCGCAACATTAACGTGTATGAAAACTGCTCCAGCCAGAGTACCGATCCCGATTACCAACAGCAGCAGATAGGTTGGCGCAGACTGCGTGTGGTCATAGAGCATGAAATCCTCACCAGTGTGTTCAAACAAATTCCAGGAATTGATCTGGCACCGCACAATCTAACAGACATTTAGTCGGCATTTACAGAAACGGGCACTTAAATTGCCAACATCACTCCAATACCAAATAACAGCTCACCGCGAGCATTGACTGGCAGAAGCTGAATATCATTCACCAGTATCGGCAATTGATTGAATTCTGGATTCACTAAACCCATGATCTCTGAGCGTGACAGCCATCCAAATCCCATCCAGACAGTTTCCTGACTTTTAGCTGAATTCCCACGACGGGCGAGGCAGAGTAATCTACTGCGAAAGAACTTTCCAAACTGCATCACCTGTTTGCATTAGCCCCCCCAGTTAGACGGTATTTTCGCCATGGAAATGGAATTACGCCTATCCAATGACTCGCCATTGCTGCCCAGCGTTCAAGCCTTCATCCGTTCTACCCTCAATGAAGTTGGCCTCCCCGACACAACGGTTACCGGACTGGAAAAATTAGTCGGTGAAGTGATTATGCACACCGTCGATCACGCCTATCCCCATGGGGAACAGGGCGCGATAATCATCAAGGTCACTGAATCGAACGGTAAGTTTGAACTCACCATCTGCGACGATGGCGTGCCACAAGATATCCAGAAACTTGAGGCGGAATTGGTCCAAGGTCCCATCGAGCTGCCAGGCTTACGAAATGCAATCAACACAGGAATCCTCGATGAGATGCATTGGTCCGCCTTGGGCCCGAACGGGAAGGCTCTGCACTTGATCAAATGGCTCCACGAAAAATCTGTCCGAGACAGTGACTCGAAACAAATCAGTAAAGATGAGCCACTCGCACCTGAACAAAAATACGATGTTCGAAGATCGCGACCGGATGAGTCACTGCAAATCTCACAATTGATCTACCGCATCTATGGTAATACGTACTTCAACGAAGATCTGTACTACCCAGAACGAGTTGCGACTCAGCATGCCAATGGCAAAGTACTATCAATTGTTGCCGCTGACAAAGAAGGTTACTTGGCAGGTCATTGTGCTTTGGAGTTCAATGATGCAGGCCCGGTGGCAGAAGTCGGCCAAGCAGCGGTTGATCCCCGCCATCGCGGCAGAGGACTTCTAAACCAAATGAAGGACGCATTGGATAAGGAGGCTCAGCAGATGGGACTTGCGGGCTGGTATGCAGATTCTGTGACAGTCCATATCTACACACAAAAATCGAATGCTCACCATGGCGGCCACATCTGTGGCGTTGGTTTGGGCGTCTCACCAAAGAATGAGTCGTTTGGGGGTATCGCCGAGGAACTCTCACAACGCGTGAGTTGTGTGATTTATTTTCACTGGGTCACAGAACCTGCGGAGCGTCAGGTTTTTGTCACACAGCGACACCAGCAAATTGTCTCAGAGATCTACGAAAACCTCGGATGCCCTGTTCAATTCGGTACAGCTGCACCTACGAGCGAGGCACACGGAACACTGTCCATTAAGGTAAACCCCCGAGCACACTTTGCTGCAATCCATGTAACAACGCTTGGTCAGGATACAGTGCAAAGTATTCGCCGCGCAGCTAGAGAGCTTGTCGAACTGTCACATGTGGAAGCTCTTTTGGTGGAATTGCCACTGGAAAACCCAGGTACGCCAGAGGCATGTGAAGCGTTGGAGCAACATGGCTTTGGTTTTACCGGCATCGGACCACACTTCATGACGGGTAGTGACGTGATCAAACTGGAATACCTGGTTGAGCCACTGGAAAAAGAGCCCATCAAATTATTCGAACCGTTTGCTGACCGTTTGGTCGACTATGCTCTGAACGAGCAAAAACGCGTTCGGGAATCCATGTAAAACGTTATATCGTACCGACATGGACCTGATGCTGTTGTAGTACCAGCGGCACGTGCAGTCACTAATACTCAGTAAACAAATCAGAAACTCGGCAACCTCAGAAACTCGGCAATGCAAAACATTACCACCGACCGACCAACGTTTGTCACGCACTTGGAATGTGGCAAGACAAAAACTCATTATGCAGCGGACCAGTTGCATGGGTTGTCCGAAGTCGGTAGCCCTCTAATCGTACGATACGATTTGCAGGGGATATCAAAAGCAGTGAGCAAGGACGAACTGCAATCTCGTCCCGCAGACCTCTGGCGATATAGGGAATTCTTACCGGTACGTCAGACCAGCAACATTGTGAGCCTGGGTGAGATCATGACTCCTTTGGTCGAACTTACCAGCCTGCAAACTGGTCGGGGACGTTTGATCGTGAAGGATGAGGGTCGGTTACCCACTGGCTCATTCAAAGCACGAGGTCTCTGCATGGCTGTTTCGATGGCCAAGGAACTCGGCGTTACCAAACTGGCGATGCCAACCAATGGGAATGCTGGTGCAGCAATGGCTGCGTATGCCAGCCGCGCGGGAATGGAGACCTACATTTTCTGCCCTGACGATACACCCGAAATCAACGTCAGGGAAATCGCGGCGCAAGGCGCGAAAGTATGGCGAGTCAATGGATTGATTAACGACTGCGGTAAGCTGGTCGGAGCGGGCAAAGAAACCCACCATTGGTTCGATTGCTCTACACTCAAGGAACCGTACCGAATCGAAGGCAAGAAAACGATGGGTCTGGAACTGGCAGACCAATTCGATTGGGAACTCCCTGATGTGATTTTCTATCCCACTGGTGGAGGCACTGGATTGATTGGGATGTGGAAAGCGTTTCAGGAACTGAAAGCGATGGGTTGGATCAACGGCCGTTTGCCACGAATGGTTGCCGTTCAGGCGACTGGCTGTGCTCCGATTGTAAAAGCCTATGACGAACAAAAGCAGCACGCCGAACTATGGCAGGATGCACACACAGTGGCCGCTGGAATTCGTGTCCCAGCAGCCATCGGCGATTTTCTGATCCTAAATGCCGTACGCGAAAGTGACGGATTTGCAACAGCCGTAACCGACGAGGCGATTCTGACTGCCCGTGATGAAGCTTCCAGAAAAGAAGGACTTTTGATGTGTCCCGAGGGAGCTGCAACGCTCGCGGCATATCAACAGGAATTAGAAACAGGACGAGTCTCAACGGATGAAACTTGCGTGCTATTCAACTGTGCCACGGGCCTGAAGTACCCATTGCCTGCCATGGGCGCAAGCATCGACTTGAACGAACCTGTCGATTTCAAGTCCCTGTAAAGTGGTAACAGAATCCCACCACGACCAACTCTTTTTTTGGACCAGCCAACGCAATCTGTTAGCCTTACTCAATCAGTCCCTGAATGGAATTGAATTGCAAACAAGTCCTCGCATGATCATCCCATGATTCACGCTTTCATTTTCGTCGCCATCCTGCTGCTGCTCGGCGTTGGCTTACGACTGAAGTTCTCGATCTTCCGCTGGTTGTACATCCCTGCTTCGATGCTGGCGGGAACGCTTGGCTTGCTAATTGTCCAAATCGATTTCAACGCGACCGTTACATCTCACACCACTGCCTGGACCGAAACCCTAAAGGGTTGGCCTGGATTCTTGATCGCGGTGATCTTCGCCGGAATGCTGCTGGAACGTAAACCCGCGCCTTGGCGAAAAAGTATTTCCCGTGTGGGCCGGCAAGGGCTGATGGTATGGGTCATTGTGCTTGGCGAAACCGCCATCGGATTGATTGCCACGTACCTACTGATCAAACCGTTTTTTGATGTACCCAATTCCATTGGAACACTGATCGAAACTGGCTTTGCAGGCGGGCACGGTACTGCAGCAGCAATGGGCCAAGTCTTCAAACATCCAACAATTCAACTCGACAGTGGATTAGACCTCGGAATTCTGATGGCCACCTGTGGCCTGCTCTACGGATTGATTTCAGGTATTTTCTGGATCAATATTGCCGTGAGGCGAGGATGGATTGGAAAGCAAGACACCAAACCAAAGAAAACTAACAGTGACAATTGCGATCCTGAAGACAAAGATGCTTCTGCGCCGTCAGCCCGACCCATTATTGGCTACGCACGAATTGGCAAAGAAACGATTGATCCACTGCTATTGCAGGTGCTGTGGCTGGCGCTCGCCTTTGGCATTGGACTGGGGCTCCAAAGTGTCGTGACATCATCCATTGGATTCATCGAGAATCTTGGCGATGTGGCCCCCACGGTCGTAAAGGGTGAAGAACAGCTGTCAGAGCGACTGACGCTCGAAAGCATTGCTGGCAGCTTTCCTCTCTTCATCTACACGCTATTCGGTGGATGGATCGTCCGCACCACGCTGAGCTTATTCAGCTACGACAACGCGATCGACCGCGAAACCATCAATCGGCTGACATCGACAGCGATGGATATTTTGATCGTTTCTGCCATCACCACACTGAACATCGCCGCAGTGACCACCTTGATTATCCCGTTTGGAATCCTATTTCTTTTTGGTGCCGCTTGGACCGGATTCTGCCTGATGGTTCTCGCGCGAAAAATGTTACCGCGCGAGCACTGGTTTGAATTGGGACTGATCAACTATGGCATGTCCACTGGAACGACTGCAACTGGTTTTGTGCTACTGAGATTGGTTGACCCAGAACTTGAATCAGGTGCCGCAGAAGATTATGCCCTGGCAGCCCCCCTGTCTTCACCCTTCATAGGTGGAGGTATGATCACAGTAGCGATGCCACTGCTTGTTTTAGAACGAGTTCCCCTGCCATACACGGCGGTCACAATGACACTACTCGTCGTCGCCTTAATCTACATTGGCCAATACTGGAACTGTCACGCCAGCGGAACACAACCGAACGAGGATAACGATGCCAAATAACATTCGATCGATAACCTGCATCATTACGGCTTTGCTTATTTCTGACATATGCGTCGGTGCAGACACCAACACGAACCCCTCAAAGCCGACCAGCCAGAATGAAAAATCTGGTTCGCAACGATTCGACGTGACGCACCAGCAGGTCATCGACCTTTCCCATACGTTCGACAAACAAACCATCTACTGGCCAACGGAAAATGGTTTCCGGCTGATCCCAGAAAAAGCCGGCATCACTGAAAAAGGCTATTACTATTCGTCGAACCGATTCATGGCAGCCGAACATGGTGGCACTCATCTCGATGCACCTGTCCACTTCAATGAGAATGGTAAGTCAGTTGATAAATTACCACTTCAACAATTAATGGGTGAGGCGGCTGTCATCGATGTCACGGCAGCATGTCGCCAAGATCCGGATTACCAGATCAGCGTTGCTGATCTGCGAGCCTGGGAGGAAAAGACGGGGCGGCAGCTAGTAGATGTCATTGTGCTGTTGAACACTGGATATGCCCAACATTGGCCTGATCGTAAAAAATACCTTGGTACAGACCAATTGGGTCCCGAAGCGGTCGCGGAATTGCATTTCCCCGGACTTGATCCAGAAGCTGCAAGATGGCTCACTGAACACCGGGCAATCAAAGCCATTGGCCTCGACACAGCAAGTATCGACTATGGCCAATCAACACGATTCCAAAGTCATGTGACGCTGTTCAAACACGAGATTCCGGCCTTCGAAAACGTAGCCGACATGAGTCAGTTACCGATTTCCGGGACCACAATCATCGCTTTACCGATGAAGATTGGTGGCGGTAGCGGAGGACCTCTGCGAATCGTCGCCTGGTTGCCGAATGAAAACACGCGTGGAGAATCACGCAAAGATAGGTGACAAGCTCACCGATGCAACAGAACAAATACCCTGATCACATCTTGCATCCAAAGCAGCTTCGATCATCGCAATCAGCTGAAACGCACTGAAATTCTTTGGGTAATGGAAAACACGAACGCATCATTCGTCCCCGCTGCCCCTCAGGTTTCGACCATCACTCACCAGAGTCCAAACTCATTTCAGGGGGCCGACCACGAGATATTGGGCGAGTTAGTGACGCTCATTCAATTGACCTGACGCGAGTGCTTTCCTGACACTCCCTCGACTTCACAACAACGAGAGTCAGTCATCGAGGGAAATCGATTCCCGCATCATAAACGGGTCGCTGGTAACAATGGAGATCACCAACTCACTGAATCGGTATCCATTAGATTGAAGGCGTGCATAAGCATCATTGATAACACAACGATCATACGTCGTTAGTCCTCGGCCTAAACCATAAGTCAGAAGCTTCTGCGCAAGGCAACGGCAAAATTGTTCAGCTTTATTGTCGGTCAAAATCTTCATCAATCCTTCTGCCCCATCGAAGCTGATACCCCCGGGGAGTTCTCCGCTTGCGTCGATGTCGAATTTTCCGTCTCGCTCCCGCCAAGC
>Ga0315330_10002142_pt1 | contig 13484 bp, 8 predicted proteins | sample M140m34915metaG_FD_203453 | JGI IMG/M metagenome (GOLD analysis project Ga0315330, IMG submission 203453) | Ammonia-oxidizing marine archaeal communities from Monterey Bay, California, United States - M1 40m 34915 | ecosystem: Environmental > Aquatic > Marine > Intertidal zone | place: USA...
GGAGGATTTAAAGATGCATAACGATGCCTTCCATGCCCACTCAGAGGATGAAGTTAATAATAATGATGGTAAGATTAATGACTGGCACACAAGGCACGAGGACAAGCATTTAGAAGTATATTGTGATAACCACCCAGATTCTCTGGAATGTAGAGTATACGACGACTAATGGCAGAAGGAGGAGCGTTATTTAATCAGGATTATTTGGGGGAATCTTTTGTCTGGTGGATTGGACAGGTTGCCGATGATTCCTATTGGAGAGATAACATTAATCCTGGAAAGTTTAAAGATAAGCAAGCTGTTCGTGGATGGGGATATCGTTATAAGGTAAGGATTTTTGGTCTTCATGATATAGGTGAAGATTCAATTTCATCTGAAAACTTGCCTTGGGCAAATGTAATGTATCCGATTACTGCAGGGTCGTATCTGCAGAACTCTGGTCAAACTCCTATGATCAGGCAGGGTAATATTGTTTTTGGATTCTTCTTAGATGGATCTGAACAACAACAACCTGTTATTATGGGATGTATGGGAAATAATTCTCAATCCGTATTGGCAACTAAGATTGGTGATAATAGAGTTAGCAATACTCAAAATGGAACATTAGCAACTAGTGGTTATTCTGAAGGTAATGTAGATTATGAAGGAACTAGTTCTCCCACCCCACCTGATAAAGATAAAGGAGTTGAAAAACCAAAAGATCCTGAGTTAGCAAAAGAACTTGCTGATCCAGCTCCTGGAGTTAGTCTTAACCAATTTGGGCTGCCTATTAATAAATCAATATCTAAGTTACAACAAAAAGATATTAATAGTGCAAGGAAAGAAGTAGAACTAATTTTAGAAGGAAATCCAGCATTTTCTATAACCGCTCAACAAAATTTAATTAAAGATAGAGTTGCCAAAGGAATGGCAGCAAGAAAGAAAGAAGCAAATTCTCCTAGATCTCCTGTCCAACCAGGAGCAACGATTGAATCTGAAGCGGTTCATGTTCAGAGTTCTGCTGATATTAAATTGGATGAAGTTTTTTGTAAGAAAAGAGTTGTATTAAAACCAACTAGTATCGTTGAGTCTTGTAATAAGGCGATGCAAACTGATATGGACAATATGACAATGAGTATTGATAAAGCTGTGAATGCATTATCAAGTTATACAGATGCTGTTTCTATGACTGAGGGTGTTAGAAATTTAAAGAAAGTTGTTAGTGATTCATCCAAAACTCAATCCAAATATATGAAAGTAATTATGGATAAGGTAATGGAATATAGTCAGAAAAAAATTAATAAAGAAATGACTGCTGCAGTTTCTGCATTACCTGCATGTAAAAGATGGCAGATGCTTGATTTGAAAGATAATATGACTCAAAATATTTTATCAGAATTTAATGGTATGACGGGAGGTATGGGTGGTTTGATGGAAGGTATATTGAATAAAATGCTAAAGCTAGATGATATTGTTGATGAAGATGATAATCTGCAGACAGGATTGGTAACCCAAGCATTAAATGCTGCTTTTACTGACACATCTACAGGAGAAGAAAAACCAAAAGCTAAGCCCAGAGTTCCTATTTGTGTATCTGAAGATGCTATAGCTGCTGTAATACATTCTAATATGCCAAAAATTGCAGAAACGAATAATAATATTCTTGATGGTATGGATACATTTATAGGTGATATGATGAATGAAATGGCTGGTGCTGGAGGTGCATCAGGAGGAATTTCGAGTGTGCTTTCTAAATTGGGAGATATTAGAGGAAATATGACATCAGCTTTAGATTTTGAAAATATTAAACAAAATGTTTTTCCTTTTGAACTTCCTCCAAATGAGGCAGTTGCTGATTACTATACTTTTTGTGGTGGAGGAGCATCTCAATCTCAATCACAATTACCAAGTGCAGCTTCAGTTGGTGATGCTGTTGAAGAATTAAAAAAGAGGGTGATACCTCCTCCAGAACCTTTACTAGCATTTGCTGAACCACCAAAAAATGCAGCTGATGTTATTCTGGGAGATAATCCTACCCTAAGAGGACAAGTTGGTGATGATGGTAGGGTTGAACTCTTGTGATAAATAATTTAACTGGAGGTTATAATTTTTAATGTTTACGTTTTCAACACCAAATACTAAATGTAATATTACAGTTGGTTATATTTCATCTGAGAGAGGTTTTGTGGATGGTGTTGGGATCCATGAAGCTAACAAATATGCTAAGCTTAATCCAGGAACTCAATTTATTTTTAAAAATAGAGATTTTGTAAAATATTTAAATATTAATGAAGTTAATGCATTAGTTCCTGATGACATGCTTCCAAGCAATCGTGCAGGTGCTGGATCATGTTCTGGAATTGTTGGATTAAATTTGGAAGGTGATACTAGTAAAAGTATTGATGAATCTCTTGGTGTTGATAAAAGTGAAGTTGTTAATACTACTGAAGGTATTGCTAAGATAGTTGGAGGAAGTACTCAGTTAGATAATGTTGTAGCAGAAAAGGATAAAAAAAGGGTTAGTTTTTATGGTGGTGGTGGAGTAGGAGTTCACGCTGCTCCTATTATAGGTATTGATGGTTCTGTATTAGCAGTTCAAGTTATTCATGGAGGTTATGGATACAAATATCCTCCTATTGTTGATATAACCGATGATACGGGTAAAGGTGGTGGTGTTGTTGCTAAATCTATTGTTAAAACACAAAACTGGGATGAAGCTGTTTTAGTAGAAGAGTTTGATAGAGAAGAGGATTATGAGGAATATGTACTAGATAAATGTGTTCCAGAAATAGAAAACGTTGGATATGGTCAGAGATGGGGTCCAGATGGTAAAAATTTGGGTAAATGGGATCCTAATGTTTATTTTAGTAAGACTGGTGATCCTATTAAATATGAAATTCAAAGATATCAACAATATTTGAATGATTTGCAAAAAGGATCTATTATTGAAAATGGTAGAATTAAAGGTTGGTGGACAACGAGAAAAAAATCACCATTAAGAATAACTTCTTCTGATAAAGTTACAAGAGAAAAGTTTGATGTTCAACATTGGGCATGGGGTGGAAGAGTAACTTCTTCTCCTTCTTCCAATAATTCCTCCAATAACAATAACAGTAACAATAAAAATAACTCTTCTAATAATTCTTCATTAACAGGTGGTGGTTATGTAGAAGCTTCGTTCATTGTTTACACTTCAGGTGGTCACGGAAGGGGTTTAAAATTTACATTTACAGCTGTAGATGATCCAACATCTTCTACAGTGCATAGCTTTCAAATAAAAGCAGACTCTTTTGCAAAAAATAAAAAATCAGAAGAAATAAAAATTAAAGTCAAGAGGAATACGAAATATAATGTAGTATCAAGTAGGACTAGGGGTTATGTTGAGCAAGGACTTCTTAAAGAATCTACTTTTGGAAAAAGAGGAATAGAGCAAGATACAGGAACAGGAAATTCAATTTTTACAGATTTGATAGGTACAAACGATGATGATGATGACTTACAAATTCAAACTAAAACTGGAACTTTTACAGCAGGTAAGAGATCAAAGATAAGGGGTAATGATAGTTTTGGAATAACTTATGAGTTTAAAGATTCTGATGCTTTTAAGGGAGGATCTAATGGAGGATCTGAGGGAGCATCTGCGGGAGGATATGGGGGAAGTAAAAGCTCTGGAAATTCTGAAAATAAGAAAAAGACTGAAATATTTAAAACTTTTATGAATCAATATGCAATATCTCCACAACAACCATCAAATGTCGCTGCTACAGATCAGGCAGGAAAAACTTATACTTTTGAATGGGAAGAAGATATTCCTTGGGATGGTGATTATATTTTTAATATTCAGGCTGATAATGAAGCACATTTATATGTTGATAATGATCCAGTAGGTGATAAGATTTTGTTAGGAAGTGGTGGTGCAGCAGGACATACACTATCCCCTCCTACAAAAATTAAAAAACATCTTACCAAAGGAATGCGTAAGATTCAATTGAATCTTTTGAATCACCAAATCAAGGAAATGGTGAAAGTTCAGAAAGATGTAATTGCAACTTCTGATGAAGTTACTTTTACTGTTACCACGGCTTCTCTTTATGCTAATGGTTTTGAAATTCCAGATTTGGGTATTAGTATAGGTAAGGAATATGGTAATGGTAAAGACATAAGGGAAACAATTACTAAAAAAGTTGAGTATGGAAGAGTTTATCCTGTAAAATTTACAAGTAGTAATCAGGCAACTACCCCTACTACAGCAAAAGGTACTGGTATTCCTATTGTATATAAGAATTTAAATCCAAGAAATAATCCTATTAAGGTTAGGAATAATAGAAAAATTATTGATTTAGTGGATGGTAGTCGTAATAATACAAATGCTTCAATTGTAATAGATAAAACTGATGGTGGGGAGGTTACATTTACTGATGATGGTAGAGGGTTTAAAGTTACTGGTACAAAGAGAGTTTTAACAACTATTACTTTAGTATGGTCTGATCATAGGCGTGGTGGTTATGCTCTTGATTCATTTAGTGTAGGAGGTAAAACTTGGACTAGAACAAATAGACAACATGGGAGTGAAACAAAATCTGTGTATCTCTATCCAGATTCAGGATCATCTACTACAGGTGGAAATAATAGTTCACGTATCAAATTAAGAAATAGAGGTGAAAAAGTTATTGAAGTTGAAGATATTCCAGGAACTGATGCAGGTGGTGGTGGTGTGGGTGTATATTGGGATGATATTATTATTTCTGTAAATAATGGAAGACTTTTCGGTATTTCTGGTAATACTTGTAGTTTTACACTAGATGCTCCTGTAGGTGATAAGGGAGGTTCTACTCTAAAAGGAGAAAGAGCACATGTATTCAATAGTGTTGATTGGATAAAGAAGGCAAATAGAAAATTATGGAAAATGAATCCTAGTGCTGGTAAGGATTCTAATTTTATTAATAGATTTGGTATTCTTCCTTTTGATCCTACAGAAGTTGCTAAGATTGAAAAGAAAGTTAAAAAAACTGTTGAAGTTGCACCTACTGGAGCACCTCCTAGAGTAAAATTTGAGGTGGGTAATGATGGAAAGAATTATTTGAAAGTTATTGGTAATGGAAGAGTTAAAGTTGGATTTGAAATGGATGTGGATGATGGGACAAGAGGAAGATGGGGATGGGCAGTAAGAGAGGTAAAAATAAAAGCAGATGATGGTGAGGTTATATTAAAGAGGAGTGGAGCACGTTTTGAGAAACTTAGTGGAACTGGTACTTTTAGTTCTGGTAAAAAATATTTAATAAAATCTTTAGGTGGTAGTAGAACATCTGGATCAAAGATTGGTGTAGATAAAACACTCCTTCAATTTGATGATGCTGTTCAGTATGGTTTTGATGGTGCTGGATATGCTAATGTAAAAGTTAAGAGTGTTAATCTAATTTCAACTACTAAGGAGGTAGAAGAAAGTGTTCTTGGATATCCAAATTATCCTAGTGCATCTACTGAGGATTATGCAGGATTCCATGAAATTATTTGGAATAATATTACTTTTCCAGAATCTGGAAATTATGCAGTTGCAATAATGGTTGATGATAATGCAGAACTTAAGTTTACTAGACCTAATAAAAAAGATATTGTTATTACTAAACAAGGATTTTCTTTTGGGAATACTGCAACTACTTATGATAGTTTTGGATCTGCAATAGACGCAGTTGGTAAAGGAAAGTTTCGTCCTACAGGTAAGTCTGTTTTTATAAAATATTTTGAATCAGGAACTTATACATTAAATGCAGTTCTTGAGCAAATTCCAGGTGGGACAATAACACAAGGTAATGTAATGGGACTTGCTATTGATATTAAAGCTGCATTTATTAGTAATGACGTTGAAGTAGTTTCTGCTAAATCTTGGAATGAAAATCCAATGGGAGTTGCAATGACTATTGATGCTCCATTAGCACCTCCTCCTAAACAAGAAATTCAAAAACAAGAAGGTAGATGTCCTAATAACCCTATTTGGACTACTAGATCTTCTGCTGATGAAACTTGGTATCCAGTTAATGTGAATAATTGGGCTAAATTTATGAATCGTTATGCAATATCTCCTCTTCCTCCTTTAGGTGTAAAGGGAACTGATGGTGCTGGTACTGTTTTTAGAAATAGTTGGAAAGTAGAACTTCCTTATAAGGGATATTATGGTGTTAAAGGAACTGCAGATAATTTTGGAAGACTTTTTATTGATGGTGTAGAGGTTCTTGGACCTGATAGTGAGGTTAATTTTGATAGTTACAAATCTCTAAATCCAAAGACTAGAAAAATATTTTTGGAAAAGAAAACAATTGATGTAACAGTTGAGGTTGAGAATGAGAAACAATTTATTTGGAATACAATAGATCAAAAAGTTTTTAGTACTGCTGATTGGGCATCTAAGCAAAATAATACATCTACTACGATTGAAGGTGTTAAGAATGTAGATGTTACATTTAAAGTAAGTTCTGCATCTCTTTATGCCAATAATATTGAAATGCAAGGAGTATTTTCTGTTGGAAAGGAATATGGTAATCAGAATTTTAATGAAACTTATAACCGTAATATAGAAGTTGGTAAAGTATATGATGTGATATTTACAAGTAATAATCAAGCACAAAAAAGTAGTAGGATTCCTATTGTATATAAGAATTTAAATCCAAGAAATAATCCTATTAAGGTTAGGAATAATAGAAAAATTATTGATTTAGTGGATGGTAGTCGTAATAATACAAATGCTTCAATTGTAATAGATAAAACTGATGGTGGGGAGGTTACATTTACTGATGATGGTAAAGGACTTAAAGTTACTGGTGGTATTGCTGGAAAGAGAGTTAAGGTAACTATTACTTTAGTATGGTCTGATAATCCAAGAACTGGTGGTGTTTCTCTTGATTCATTTTCTGTTGCCGATAAAACTTGGACTAGAACAAATAGACAACATGGGAATGAAACAAAGGATGTTTACATATATCCAGATAATGCAACTTATAATCAGAATAATAATGCCAATATTAGATTGAGGAATAAGGGGAAGGGTGTTGTTCAAATGGAGGATTGGACGGATAATGATTGGGTTGATATCATGGCTTCTGCTACTGATGGTGAGTTTTATAATATGGTTGGAAATACTTGTAAATATAGAATTCCTTCTAAAGATATAACAACTATAGAATATGGTAAAGGTCTTACTGGTGGGTCTACGAAAGATGGTGTTAGTTATTCTGGACCTCCTATATCAACTTATGTTTCGGGAACATTAGGACCATTTCTCACCCCTACGTTCACTACTGATGAAGAGTATATTGCCAATTTTAATGGTAAGACATGGACAATGACATTTAATAATGTTGATTTTCCTGAAAAAGGAACGTATGACATACAGGCAGAAGCAGACGATGTTTTGCTTGTAAAGGTTGATGGTATTCAAGTTGCAGAGGCAGAGGTTGGTAAAGGTATAACAAAAACTCAGTTTAATGCTACTAAAGGAAAGAGAAAACTAGAATTAGTTTTAATGAATATAGATTTTCGTGATACAGGTACTGATGGCACATTTAGATATAATCCTACTGTTGCTGCTGTAAAGATTACAAGAAAAGTAGATGTAGCAAAAGTAGATCCAAGATCAGGAACAGCACAGGGTAAACCTTGGACAGTTAATCCTCTTGGTGTTTCTGCAATTCTTATTCCACCACCTTGTCCTAAAAAGATAGATGGTGTTGGTATTGTTACTTCTGTTATTATTACTGATCCAGGAAATGGATTTGATCCTCCTCTACCTCCTGAACGTGATGGTGATCCTTCAGGTCCATCTGTTATTTTGGAGTTGGATAAAGTTATTCCTGAAGATCAAGGAATTAATTATGGACCAGATGATAAGGTATGTATTGTAAATACTGAAACTGGTGAAGAGATATGTTATATTCCTCCTAAAGGTCCACTTGGAGAGATATTAGAATTTGATCCTCGCAAAACTCCACCCGTACCACCAGGGCCTGGTGATCCTCCTGTTATTAGACTTCCAGGAGATCCACCAACACCCACAGTAACACTTGATGGTAATCCTTCAATAATAGTTCAAGGAGAATGTACTGAACTTGTTTATACTTCTAAATTAAATACAAAATTGACAATTGATAAGGGAGTTGGTAATGTCCCTGTCGTTCCAAGAGGAACCGTAAAGGTTTGTCCTACAGAAACTACAACATATTGTATTACTGGTGATGTGGGTGGTACTGTATGTACAGTAGTAACTGTTGTTGATGATCCTGATGATCCTTCATTAGTTGAAAAAGCAGATCCTGGAGAACCAACTCCTCCTAATGGTTTTAGGGAGTATCCTAAAGTAATAGTAAGAGGATCAGGCACAGGTATTGGTTATAAGGGTATACCACTATTAAAAACTGTTTTAGATCCTATTGGAGTTGATCCAAAGAGATTAATTCAGGTTACTGATCTTCCTGGTTTGAAACAAACTGGATACTATGATGGTAAACCTTACTATGGTGCTATTTTCTATGAGAATGGTATTCGTTATGCGGGTTATTATGATACACCTGGTCAAAAGGTTCAAATCTATGCTACTCTACTGGAGAGTATTGATGCTCGTGTTACTACACCTCCATCTGCAATTCAGAGACAGGGTACGGACATTAACAGCAACAATCCTAGACTTAACATTCCTGGAACCCCCGATAATCTTACTTAATAATTATGCCAACAGCTAATAATCAAAATCTCGATAGAGGTGGAAAAAAAGGGCAAGCTAAAAAGAACTATAGTGCTGTAAGATATGGTACTGATAAAGGGTCTATTTCTTTTGGTCATCTTGACAAAAAGGCAACTGTTACTTCTGGAGTTAAACTTGATACACCTGATGGTCGTCATCAATTTAATTTAGAGATTGATGGTGAAAGGAAGGGGTGGACAAGTTCTACAAGTCCTGGTAATTTTCAAGTTGAATGTGGAAGTGATAATGAAGAAGCAGATACCACTTGTGTTATAAATGCATTGAATGGTGATATTTGTATTACTGCCACTAATGGTAAGATTAGATTACAAGGAACTGATATTGAATTAGTTGCTATTGGTGAGGGTGGTGATAAAGGTCATATTACTTGTAGTGCAACAGAAACTTTTACCGTTCATGAAACCAAGAAGATAATTTTAGATTCTAAGTCCTTGACTAGAATTACAAGTACTGGTATTATTAGTATAGCTGCTAATAGTTGTTTGAAGCTCTATGGATCTGTAATTAGAGGTGTTACTGATGCCTGTTCTAAGAAAGATTCTAAGACAGGTGGACAGAGAATGCAAAAAGAAAGTAATCAAGTATAGGAGGAATAAAAATGTCTTGGGGATTTGATGACATAAGTTGTGGAGGACAACTCCAAGTAGGAACAGGGATTGTTCCTGCTATTAAGCAAGGTGATGAAAAGATAAATGGATCTATGCATTGTGAAGGTCCAGCAGTTTTTGGTGGTCCTACTGAGTTTCCAGATAATTTTGCCACCTTGATGGTAGGTAGAACAAAGAATGATGATAAGGATTGTGTTCCAGCAAATAAATCATTATATGTGAAGGGTAATACTGTTATAGAAGGTGATACTGGAACATCTAAGACTCTTTATATTGATAGTAGTGCAGGGCAAGCAATTAATATTAATAATGGAACTGTCTGGATTAATGACTCAGGTGAGGCAATGTTCAAGATAGGAACAGGCGGTAAAACTATGTCAGCAAGATTTTCTGAATCAGACGGTAAACCAAAACCTTTTGATATTCCACACCCATCTAAAGGTGAGGGGTGGAGATTAAGATATGCTTGTATTGAGGGAGCAGAGGTAGGAGTTTACCATAGAGGTAGATTGAGGAGAGGAAAGGAAATCTTTTTACCAAGATATTGGAAGGATTTAGTTCATATTAATAGTATTACTGTTCAACTCCAACCTATTGGAGCACATCAAGATATTATTATAAAGAGATGGGATGATGAAAAGATATATCTTCAAACTATGGGTGGTATGCCAATTGATTGTTTCTATCATGTATATGCAGAAAGAAAAGATATTAACCCTCTTATAACTGAGTATCAGGGTAAAGATTGTTTTGATTATCCTGATCCCAATTACAAGCCTGGTGTAGCAAATCCAAGATATGATGATCCTGATTTTGCAGGACCACCTAATACTATAACTATGTGAAGAAATTAATTTATATTGAGGAGAACTTTATATCTCCTAGTGAATGTAAGAAACTTATAGAACGTGCTGAGATGACTGCTGTGGGGCATGAGGGAGATACTGTTCCTCCTAGTGAACCACAAGAGGATGACTATGATTATGCTGCTCATTACGCAAGGCAGGATGAGAATTTAGATTCTGCTCAGTATCAAGGTCATGCAGAATTTATTGATATGAAGGGAGAAACTGATGATTTTTATACTAATGTTGTTAATAGAGTAACAAGGATATGTAAACTATTTGATGATAGGGCTAATCCAGATTATGTTGGAGTCATAAAATGGACTCCAGGAACTTTTATGAAACCACATTATGATAATTCTGCAAAGGATGGTATCTATGATTTATTTGCAGCACTTCTTTATTTGAATGATGATTTTGAAGGAGGTTATACTGGATTTAAAGAGTTTGAGGTACAACCAAAGGCAGGTAAGTTATTAATATTTTCTAATTCTCAACACAAACACCATGTCACTAGGGTAGTAGGAGCAGATCGTTATGCTCTTTCTTTTTGGTATAATACTTCTACAGATAAGTATCAATCTGACTAAAGATTGGTTCCCAGTCTATTTTTCTCCTAAGAACTACTGCTATATCATCTATTTCTTGATCGGTTAATGTTTTACCTTGAGATGATGCTCTTCTCTGAACCATTTCATTTAAGTTGATTCTTAGAATATTGCAATCATATATTGCATATTGATTCAATTCTGATGCCATCTTGACAAATTCCTCACTTTACCCTATTATAGTTAGATATGCAGGACACTCTATGGAAGAAGAATACTTATCTCGTTGTGTCGTAGACACCGTTAGAAGGACTGTTCACATCTATTCTAATGAGGGGGATAAGAAGACTGTAGAGTGTGATACTCCTGAAGAGTTCATAAGCGTATTAAATTACGTTCGTGAACACGCACCTGTTGACACCGTATCCTACGTTGATCCTATTTGATTATGATTTATTTTATTGGTCTTGCGATGATTGTCACCGTTTGTTTATTTGTTTATTATCTTGGACTTTATAATCCACATTAAAATATAAATAAAACGGAGGAAAAATAATAGAAAAATGAAATACCTCATACACACTCAATATTGTTGGTATGATACTAGTGAAGGTGAAAAACTTGTTCTCATGTATTTCATTCAGAATGTTCCATTTACATTTGATGAATTACCTGAAGTTGCAAAAGAAGATTCGGAAATTGTTGCATTAGCTAATGAACAAAAAAGGTGGAATGAAGATAATCTTTATATGGCATATGCTTACTTAATGCAAGAAGAGTGTAATCCTATGATATTTGAATTAGAATTAGAAAATCCTGAATTGGTTCCTATTGATTAGATGGGTTTTTGTGATGATAAATAATCCATAACAAGAACTATAGTTGAGTAAGATGGGTCTTTCCAGATTAGATAATTTTTTAAAATCGACGAGAGGGAACATTCTCTATGTTAATCCAAATGATTTGGATGCAACAGATAGTATAGAGAATCAGGGAAACTCATTAACACGTCCTTTTAAAACAATTCAACGTGCTTTAGTAGAGGCATCGAGGTTTTCATACCAGAAAGGATTAGATAACGATAGATTTGGTAAAACGACTGTATTAATATATCCTGGTGATCATATTGTAGATAATAGACCTGGTTATATTCCTGATGGATCTGATAATTTTAAACTTAGAAGTGGATCATCGTCTGATAATTTTCCACCATTTGATTTAACAAGTAATTTTGATTTAGATTCACCCAATAATGAACTCTATAAGTTGAATAGTATTCATGGTGGTGTAATTCTTCCTCGTGGTACTTCTCTTGTTGGTTTAGATTTAAGAAAGACAAAGATAAGACCTAAGTATGTTCCTGATCCAGAGAATGATAATATTGAAAGATCTTGTTTATTCAGAGTTACTGGTGGATGTTATCTCTGGCAGTTCTCTATGTTTGATGGAGATCCTAATGGTAAGGTATATAAGGATTATACTACAAATGAGCACGTTCCCAACTTCTCTCATCACAAATTATCATGTTTTGAGTATGCAGATGGTGTTAATGAAGTAAAAATTAACGATGAGTTTATAGCAAATTATACAACAGACAGAACTGACCTTACCATGTATTATGAGAAGGTTGGTCTTGCATATGGACAATCTTCTGGTCGTGCTATTGAACCAGATTATCCATCCACCTCTATTGATATTCAGAGTAAGATTGATGAATATCGTATTGTTGGTTCTACTGGTGCTTCAGTAGGAATTACTAGTATTTTTGCAGGAGATGGAACAACTACTTCTACCACTATTACTGTTACTCTTGAGAGTGAACTTACTGGATTAGATGTAGACACTCCATTTGTTGTTGATGGTATTTCTGCTTCAGGATATGATGGTAAGTTTGTTGTGTCTGATAGACCTAGTTCTACACGGGTAAAATATCAGGTTCAGAACTCACCAACAACACCAAATCCTTCTGCAACAGGGTCTACCCTAACTCTTTCATCTGATACAGTTACATCATCTTCACCATATATCTTTAACTGTTCTCTAAGATCAGTTTATGGTATGTGTGGTATGGTTGCCGATGGTAAAAAGGCAACTGGATTTAAGTCTATGGTTGTTGCTCAGTTTACTGGTATTGGACTGCAGAAGGATAATAATGCATTTGTAAAATTTAATACTGATGATATTCCATCTGGTAATTATGATACAAGTTTGACTGTTGATAATTTAAGTACAAACTCAAAGGCAGTTTATAAACCTTCTTATAGAAACTTCCACGTTAAAGTAACTAATGAAGCAGTCATACAGGCTGTGTCTGTGTTTGCTATTGGTTATGCACAGCATTTCTTAACTGAGAATGGTGGAGATATTTCTCTTACCAACTCTAACTCTAACTTTGGTGCTGTTGCACTTTCATCTAAAGGATTTAGAAATACTGCATATAATCAAGATGATGTAGGATATATTACACATATTATTCCACCAAAGACAGTTCCACTTCCTGAAAGTGCAATTGAATTTGAGTCTATTGATGTTAATACTACAGGTAAGGCAGTTGGTGTTGGATCAACAGGACATTTATTCCTTTATAACCAAACTAACCAAGCAGTTAAACCTGAGAATGTTCTTGAAGGATACAGAGTTGGTGCAAAAAAAAGTGATCAGTTAAATGTTCTTGTATCTTATGCTGGATCTGTAACTGAATATAGTTCTCGTATTACTATGGATGGTTATAAAGCCACTAGTGGAGAGGATT
>Ga0315330_10002146_pt1 | contig 13465 bp, 14 predicted proteins | sample M140m34915metaG_FD_203453 | JGI IMG/M metagenome (GOLD analysis project Ga0315330, IMG submission 203453) | Ammonia-oxidizing marine archaeal communities from Monterey Bay, California, United States - M1 40m 34915 | ecosystem: Environmental > Aquatic > Marine > Intertidal zone | place: USA...
CATGAAAGAAAAAATCTGATCGGTGAGCCAGCACTGGCCAACGTGAGCGGCTCACTGTCAAAGGCTCTCGATGATTGGTGGTCTCCCTGAGGATTCAATGCCGATCATTGAGGAGTCTCTGAGACTGCAGCGTTCGAGGGACGCGGCGGTGAGCTTGTTGGTAAGCAGTGATTCTTTTGCAAACAGTGATTCTTTTTGCAAACTGTCGAACGCGATCAGGGTCCGGTTAGCTAAGATTGGGGAAAGGATCAAGTTGTAGGGTTTTGGCGACCGCTTTAAAAAAATACGTTGATCTCAGAACGCAGTCAGGCGTGGAATAAGTTTTGTGTGGGTAGTTCATCCGCTATGATGAGGGTCCTTTGGAAGGGACTCCAGAACACAGGTTGGCCAAGCTCTTTTCCCCTTGTTACTAGCAGGCACTCGATGGGCATTCGTTTTGCATGTCATGTTTGCCAAAAGCAACTGAACATCAAACGCGATTTAGCGGGTCGGCGGGGGGTCTGTCCTCAGTGCCAGTCACGTTTTCGAATTCCGGTGGAAGACTCTGAGCAGTCGACTCCGGTGGACGCCGTCCGCATTGTTCAACCTGAGCCTGTAAGCCCTTCTGGGCAAGTCGCTGCCGCGGTGATGGCTGATAACGAGGTGCGTACACAGGCAGCCGTTTCAACGCCTGCTGTTTCTGAGCCTGCTGTTTCTGAGCCTGCAATGAATGCTGCGGCTAAGCCGCTGGCACACCCGCAGTCACCTCAGGAAACAGGTGCCCGTCACATTGCTGCTGGTTCGATCCTGGAGGAAGAACCGAATGCAACATGGTACGTGCGTCCGCCCAGTGGTGGTCAGTATGGACCGGCATCGACAGATGAGTTGCGGGAATGGATTGGACAAGGGCGGGTCGCCGCTTCAGCGTTGCTGTGGCGAGACGGTTGGCCCCAGTGGCGGGATGCAGGCGAGGCGTTGCCGGAATTAACTGATAAACTGCCGGGAGTGCCTGGTGCCGCTGGTCATGTGCCGAGTTCACCAGTGGGGTCGGCCGTGCAAGTGGAGTCGGGGACGCCGCGGGGCAAAGGGAAAAAATCAAGTATTTCACTCAGTGGAGATACGGGGATCGGGGCCGAGCGGCGGTCACGGACCATGCGTCGTATCAGTCTGATTGCGGTCCTTGTTGCAATTGCCGCGTTACTGATTGCTGTTCTTGTTTATGCAATCAACCGTTAAGCGGATGTGATTTGCATACTGCCGCGATTTTCCCCAACGCTATGGTCGCTGCGGGCTCGATCCTGTCGGCCCGCTTGATTGACTTTTTCCCGTTGCCACCACCGTTTCAGGGCAATCAAGGCAGGGGCCGTCCCTTACCAAACTGTTGCTCGATCCACTACAGTGGAGCGTTGGAGTGCTGGGCGATTTGCTTTTCGCTGGCGGCCAGTCAGAATTGAGATTCCCAAAATCATGCCTCGTTAAGGGGCTTTTCGTTTCCAGGAGAAGTATTTGATGATCATCGACAGCAAAGTTGCACTCATTTGGATCGCGGCGGGCGTGATGGGTCTGTTCAGCTTGAACAGCGTGCAAGCAGAAGATGCTAAGCAGTCCGTGAGCGTATTCGGCGAAGGCAAAATCACGGTCCCTGCGGATTTCAAACGGGTGGATCCCAAGTCTCGAATCATCCAGCACGAATTTCAAGCGAAAGCTGGTGAAGGCGATGATGTGAAAACAGCCCGTGTCACGATGATGGCTGCTGGTGGCGATGTGAAAGCCAATATCCAGCGTTGGCAGGGTCAGTTTGCTGGTGGCGATCCGGATGCTCGCAAGACTGAAGAAATGAAAGTGGGCAAGTGGCAGGTCTACGTCGTCGACGTTAATGGCAACTACGCGGAACGAGTCGGTGGTCCCTTTGCTGGTGGCAAAGTCGTCAATCGGGAAAACTATGCCATGGTCGGAGTCATTCTTGAGGATGCCAATGGACGCAAGTTCTTTCTCAAAATGATTGGACCAGCCGAAGTGGTGAAAGCAAATCGCAAGGCGTTTGTGGGGATGGCCAAAGGTATCGATAAGTAAGTTCGGCACGTTTTGAATTGCCGCTCAGGGAAGGTGCACGATGAACATTCAGAGTTTTCTGGAACATCACGGGATTGTTCGTAATCCGTTTGCCGAAGAAGATGCGCAAACAGATCAGGTATTCAAGGAGTACTGCATCAGCAGTGCTTACCACCCGATCTGGGACAAGGTTTATGGGGATCCAAAAGAACCATCGACCTCCATCATCTTTGGTCCCAAGGGTTCTGGGAAAACGGCAATGCGTCTGCAGATTGATCGGCATCTGGGGCGGTACAATGAAGAGCATCCCAGCGAGCGTTTGTTCGTCATTCGATATGATGATTTCAATCCATTCCTCGATCACTTTTGTGAGCGTCTGGGACGGAGAACATCACGCAAGCCAGAAAAAGTGCTGGATGCTTGGCGTCTCTGGGATCACATGGATTCCATTCTCTGTCTTGGTGTAACCGACCTCATTGACCGAATTCTGAAAGCGGACAAGGGAATCGCAGCCGAGTCGGTTAGCAGCCAAAGTGTTCAACGCTTGGATCGTGCTGCGGCACGTGATTTGTTGTTGCTGGCTTCAAGCTATGATCAATCAACTTCATCGACGTTCATGGCCCGTTGGACTGAATTGCGACGCGCCTTGGGCTATCGCAATTTTTCATCCAAAATCAGTCTGATCGCGGCGATCGTTGCCGCCATTCTTTCAGTTCTCCTGGTTGTGCTGCTGTACACAGGAGATTGGGGCAATGGCGATGGTGAGGAAGCAGGTAATGCGTCTCGGATGACATTGTGGTTGATTCCAATCATCACTTTGATTGGATCTGCACCATGGCTATGGCGGACACTCAAGTGTCAATTGGCTGCTTTGGGTATTCGCCGACACATGCGAGTCGGCAAGCGAGAAACAGGATCGCTGCGGAAGATTCTGCAGCAATTTCCAAGCAAGGAATTGGCCAATCAACCCCTGCCGCGTTTCGACCGAACGGATGACCGCTATGAGTTGTTGAACAAGTTCAAGGCGATCTTGGAAAGTTTGGGGTTCAGTGGCATTATCGTGCTTATGGATCGTGTTGATGAACCTCACATGACTGGTGGTAAGTCCGAACTGATGCGAAGGTTTGCATGGCCATTGCTGGATAACAAACTTTTAAAGCATCCCGGAGTCGGTTTTAAAATCATGCTCCCGCAGGAGTTGCAACGCGACATTGATCGTGAGACGCGTGATTTTCATGAGCGTGCGAGGCTCGATAAGCAGAATGTCATCTCGGCGTTTCAATGGACGGGTGAGTCGCTTTATGATCTCGCGCGGGCCAGAATGTTGGCGTGTGCCGCAGAGGGAGCAAATCCCGAGCCCAAAGATTTGTTCTCTCAGGATGTCAGCTACGAGCGAATGCTTTCAGCCTTTCAATCGCTAAGAGTCCCGCGGCATTTGTTTCGGTTCCTGTTTCGCGTGCAGGTCGAGCATTGCAATCGACACACCGATGCTCAGCCCGCCTTCAAGATCGGGGGCGAAACCTTCGAATCCACCTTAGCTGTCTATGTCCGTGAATCCGAAATCGGTAGCCACTGAGTACCTGTTGAGAAAACAGAGCTTGCCGAAAGACGGCAAGCTCGATCTCTGTGAGTGGGGGGCGCCAGTGAGAATCGCCCTCAGTGAAGGCCCCAAAGTTGCACCGAGTTGGATTCACCCCGGTGTTTTCGAGCGGGGCGCATGGAGAGTGCGGGTGATTTGGATTGCACTTCGGGCCGCCTTCTAGGTGCAGACCTAGCTCAAATTCGAGAATAGCAAAGCCCATCGGAATGCTTGATCCGGTCGCAACAACCGTGGTTGGGGCAGAAATACATCGTTCGGGAGCTCTTTTAACACCTGACTTTGGCCCGATTGGCAGGAAATTCGGCGTTCAAATGCGAAGAATGCCACGAATTGCTGGCTAGCCAACCCCAGCGGTACGATTCCACCTTGTGAATGCTTCTCGTTTTGGTACTCTATTTTCCCCCAACGCGGGGTCCAAAACTTCCGTCAACACTTATCCTCGATGCTGAGCGGCTGTCCGCTTTCGGCCTTGAAAACTGGAGAATGAACTAGGTGGGTACCAAGAGAACAGGCAAAGGTCGACGTAAAGTAGGACGTAAAAAACGACGCATGCGAGCCAAAATCCGGCATCGCAAGAAGTAATTCACTGATGTTTGGTGAGCAGCATGGGACACTTGTGTCCCTCTGGAAACCAACAATATCTGTCAGCAGCCGTAACGAAGGGACGATGTTTTCGTCGCCCGCTCTGCGATGTTGTCCAATGAGGCGGCCCATGATGAGCAAGCAATGCTCGTTATCACGGTTTGTGCTTCGCCGTTGCGCTGATCGTTGAGATCGATAATGATTTCACTGCATCATCGATGCGATTACGAATGCGGCCCAACAGACTTTTGGTTTCGCGGTAGTGTTCCGGCAACGTTCAGTCGCTTCGCATCTGCAACGGAATCGCTGAGTTGATTCACCGAGCCTCATCGCATCGCCAGCGGTGCTGACGAGAATAGGTGATCCAGGCCGGCTAGCGACGATGGCCGGATAGCATTCAATGCTACGTAATGCATTCTGTGCGAGGTACTCCATCCAATTCTCATTACTGTGTTCTTGAAGGCCACGTTCATGCAGGCCACTACAGTGTCGTATTGAGTATGTTTGGTGCGTTGTGCCGCCCGAGCGTGCTGTTTCATGCTTAAGACTGCAGGTGGACGCCCCGTTTATCGCGTTGCTGTATTTTTTCCATGGCATACCTCCAAACGTGGGGGATGAGCTGGTTTGATCGCCCGAATTGGCCGTTACTTTTGGGTAATCCCACTAAGTCCTCGGTTCTGACCGGGATTCTTGCGAAGGCCGTCTGATTTGGTGCAGTCAAAAAGCGGCTGAGCGGCTAAATTAGATGCATCCCAGAATGAGATGCTCGCTTGATGCGAGCCGGCGATATTCGGCGAACATCGGTTTCCAAGATTGCCGTAACTACATCCACCAGCAAATACCGTTGCCTGTCGGGCGACCTAAGTTTCCGCGAATGTCTACTGTCGATCCAAAAACGAGCGAGTCAGAATCAGACAAGGCACCCGCTAGTCCACCTAAGAAAAGAGGTGTGCCAGAGGGTTTGTGGCTGAAGTGTCCGGGATGTGGGGCCTCGGTTTACAAGAAAGAAGTCGAGCAACGACTCAATGTTTGCCCCAAGTGCGAGTTCCACTTTTATGTGTCGGCTCGCGAGCGAATCGCTCAGGTGCTTGACGAGGGCACGTTCGAGTCGATGAACGAGCATCTGCGGCCCACTGACCCCCTCGAATTTGCTGATCGCCGCAAATATGCCGAGCGTTTGGTGGGTGAGCAGAAACGCACCGGTTTGACGGATGCTGCGGTGACTGGAACCGGCATGGTCCGTGCTCGCCGCGTGGCACTCGCGGTCACCGACAGTGCATTCATCATGGGTAGCATGGGCTCCGTCGTCGGTGAACGATTGGCTCGTTTGATCGAATGGGCGACCGAGCAGGATTTGCCTTTGATCATCATCAGCGCCAGTGGTGGTGGAGCCCGGATGCACGAGGGCATCCTCTCGCTGATGCAGATGGCCAAAGTGTCTGCTGCATTGGCTCGTTATGATGAGGCGGGCGGCTTATTCATCAGCGTGCTCACCAACCCAACCATGGGCGGCGTGGCTGCAAGTTTTGCATCGCTGGGTGACTTGGTTTTTGCAGAACCAAAAGCATTGATCGGTTTTGCTGGTCCACGAACAATCAAAGCGACGATTGGAATTGAATTACCAGACGGTTTTCAGACAAGCGAGTTCCTGCTGGAGCACGGTTATATCGATCGCATTGTTGAGCGAAAAAATCTGAAAACCGAGATCGCAAACGCGATCGATTATTGTGGAAAGTAGCAGCAATCGTTGCTCGTGCACGTCGAAATCGTGCATGGCGTGATGATTCGCGGCCATATTCAGGGCAGCACCTTATACCGCAACTTGTGACAGATGAGCCTGTTTGACTCCCTAAAATCCGCTTTTCAGTCGTCCGGGACCAATGTCTCGCGTCGGATCGATATTGAAGGTCGTTTCGCCCGGCAACGAACCGCGGTAACCGGAACGATGGCGCACTTTTATGTGGCCAAGGATCGTGAGCACGATGATCGAATGGTCGGGATCAAAATCCTCGATATCGAGAAAATGGAGCTGTTCGAGAATCGATTCAAAGGCTTGAAGAAGCCTAGCGAAGGCGAAATTGCACTCTGCATGCATCACCCCAACGTCGTGGAAACGTACGAGGTCGGACTGACCATGAAAGGACAGCCTGTCCTGGTCATGGAGTATATCGCTGGTCCCAGTATGCAGAACATTGTCGTGCAAAAACAGGAAGAACACGTTTCTGGACGGCGACTCAAATTGATTCGTGATATGGCCGAGTCGCTCAAGTACGTCCACTCGATGCAGTATATTCACCGCGATATTTGCCCTCGTAATTTCATCTGCCTGCCGGATAGCACTGGTGTCAAATTGATCGATTTCGGTTTGACGGTACCTGCGACTGCACCTTTCATGGCTCCCGGAAATCGGACTGGAACGCCGCTCTACATGTCGCCCGAAATCGTTAGGCGGAGAGCGACTGATCAGCGTGTCGACGTTTTTTCCTTTGGGATCACCTGCTATTGCCTGATTTCGTTTCAGCACCCTTGGCAGGGAGAAATCTTGAATGGGCGAGCGGCGCTGCACCACGATACCTCTCCTCCGCAGGATCTGCTGGCTCGCTGTCCCAACGTCGATCCACGCCTATCTCGGGCGATCATGAATGCTCTGCATCCAGATGTGAGCCAGCGGACCATGTCCATGGAGCAGTTTTTGCACGCGATTAAAAATGTCGAGACTGTTTTTGTCGATTAGCTGGAGCGGCACTCTGGTCGTCGGTTGCGCCCGATTGAAGCCGATTGTCTGTGACCCCCGCTCAAAGTGGGGTAGGCCAACCATGTTTTTCGGGGCGGGCCGCAGCAGCTTGATTTTCACTGGATTTGTAAAATGGTGGCCAAATTCACGCGGAATTGACGCTACCCGTCCCTAAGGGGGGAATGCTGTAGGGCCTGTCAGGCAGGAATTCGACGATTGTTTTGGCCGAATTTGCCGACTTTATGCGGTGTGCCGGCAAATCATGCCGATATTTCTTCCGTCTGGGTTCTTAGGGATTCGGCCAGGTGGTGGAGTGCAGTGGAGTGATTCGCTAATTCGGCACAATCGGACCGGAGCCCGCGAGGCGGGCTAGATTGCCGGTTTTCGCGGCGTTTTCGTTGACACTCTTTTTAGCGTGTAACTATACTTCGGTGTGAGTGGTGAACTTGGGTAAGATCTCCGGGGCGGAATTTCCGCATGTCACTGCCGTCCTCTGCTTAGAATATCATTGCAAGAGGATCTAAACCTCCTCTCATTTGGTCGGTCTCGTCGTTAACGGAAACACTAATGACTCTACTTGGTAAGTGTCTTACTGCCCTGATCCTGATACTGAGTGTCATGTTCGCGGCTCTCGCTTTGGTGGCTACCGCCTCACATAAAAACTGGCGCGATGTGGTGCTCACGGGAGTCAATGGTCAGCCCGGTTTGAAGGATCAGATTGAAGCGATCGATAGGGATAATCAGCAGCTTCGCGATCAGCGTGACCGAACAAAGAACGCTTTGGCACGTGAGCAGATTGCACGAAAGACGGCTCTGGCCGCTCTTCAAACTCAGCTCGATCGTCTTCAGGAAGAATTGGGGAGAAGCGGTGCAGAAGTCGAAGGACTTCGAACGCAAGTCACTGAACTGACAACCTCCGATCTGAATAAAACAAAACAGCTCGAAACGTTGACCGGGGAAAACGCCCGACTCAGGACCAGTGTGCGTGACGAGCAGGCGGCTCGAGACACACTGTTCACGACGACCCTTGAGTTGACCGACCAAATGAATGTGCTTCGCGGATTCAAACAACGGTTGGAGCAGCGAAACAAACAGCTCATGGCCCAGGCTACTCGGTTCGAAGAAGTCATTGCCGCACGCGGCATCGACATCAATGAACCTCTGGATGGTGCTCCTCCTGAAAGGAATGGCAACATCTTACAAATCGATCGGCCCAGTCACTTAGTGCTGATTTCGATTGGATCCGATGAAGGTCTTCGTGCGGGGCACTTCCTGGAAGTGACACGAGCAGGCCGATACGTCGGAAAGTTGAAAGTGCGTAACACTGAACCGGATCGCTCGGTTGCAGAAATTCTGAAAGATTACAGCGAAGGCATCCTGCAGGAGGGCGATCGTGTCGACACTACCCTCGACTGAGAAGAAAACCAAGCAACCAGCTAGCGTCTATACGGTGATGCTCTTTTTGAGCATGCTGTTCATGCTGATTGCGGTCATTGCAATGTGGATCGAGTACCAGCGCTATGCGCCTCAGTACTGGAAGACCCAGGATGCAAAGCCAAGCGTGATGATCATGCCGGCTGACAATAGTCACCTCGCCTGATGCTGACGTCACAATTGTGACGGAGGACGCTTTCAATGCCCGCCGCTGCCGCTCACTTGGCGGTTGGTTCGATTCCGCTGCGTGGATTAGCAGACTGTTTGTACCTGTCTGGCAATCAATGGCGGCATTCTGTGCCGATGAGACTTTGAGCGGATGAGCGGATCAAGGCTTCGTAAGCAGGAACACGAATGCGTTTGAGCTCCATTCGCCATCTTCTCAATGCATACCGGTTTGTTTGATCAGCAACTAACGGGCCCAGGGCTGCGCTCGGGTCAGGTGCTCACGCCGTGACGAAAGATTCTGATCCACATGATCCCTCTGAGGTCTGGTTTGTGCTAGACGCCCGTAAAAATGTTGGGGCCAGCGAAAAACAGGCATCCATAAGATGAGGATCGAGAAGCGTCAGATACGGCAATTCACTCTCTGGCAGCAATTGGCTGCCAGCCTCAGGCGAGTTGTGTCGCGGCAGTAGTGCAGCACGCGGGAGAAGTTGTAGCAACCAATAAAGTCAGCTTCCTCACAGGGCTGGATGCTGTACACGGCTGAATGCCGTATGCAGCCAAGTGCCGTAAACAATGGGCTGGTTGAACAACCAGCTAGGCAGCCCGACGCAGCGGCTGGTCGAGGGCTGGCGTTCGAGATGCCATGCTGACGATCGTTTCGTGTTGTTCGCACGATGCAACGTGATTCGGCCGCAGTCGTTCAGCGAGCGAAGCTTTGAGTGTTGGTGCAAGGCCGCGGCCGATTGTCTCAACGATTTGTCCGGGGCGAGTCACGCTTGCGATCGCTGACCAGAGAGCTGCTGACAATGATCGTGACCAACCACCGTGCGAGAAGTGGTTCTTCACAGCCTGAGTTCGCAATCCACGATTCATGGACGGTTCGTTCCATGGCAACGTTTCGTTTGCGTAAAGCAGTTCTGAATCGCTTGCCAGCGAGCACTTCCAGCCAGCTTGGTCGGCAAGGTGGTGAAACGCGTAACTGGCTTCCAGCAGGTCTGTTGTGGTCAAGGCGTCTGTTAGCGAACGCAGCAATTCCCGCCTCCAAAAGGAGCCTTGCAGGTATGCGCCTGATTGGTTCGATTTGGAGTTTTTGACGGCATGTTGTCCTTGGTTGGCGCTTTGACAAAGCCCAACAACGCCGTCATTCCATCCAGCTGACACGATGGTGCCACTTGTTTCGTGACGGATGACAGGGGTGACCACACCGCAGTCGTACGCTTCAAATTCTTCCAAGGCTTCGTCAATCCAGCCAGTGGTGGCGCGGAGACCATCGGAAAGAACGTGGACGAATCTACCCCGTGCCTGTGAGGCACCAGCCGAGATCAGTTCCAGCGGATTTTCAGAATCCGCAATCACAAATCTTATCTCGTCCCCAAGTTCAAACGGATCTTGGTAGCTGCCGTCATGGCAGACTAAGATCTCAGATCCATCAACAGGATTCTCCAGTACGCTGATCAGCGTACTTTCAAATGCGGCGATGTCCCGTCCGATAGGGATAACGATCGACAATCGGGGGATCGGAGGAAATTTAGGCACCGATACCAATCCAGCTTAAGAGGCCAAAGTGGGGTTCCGACGGACGGAACTTTCCCTACAACGGGACAGACTATCCCTAGTAAAAACTTTCGGAATCGCTCACGCTGGAGTTGAGTGGATCGCGGGAACAGTTGGGTAAACGACTGACTTCTTGGTATACCACCTACGACCTTGTTCGCTAATCCGCATAATTTGCCAACTGACACAACAACCACTGCCTGAAACTGACTGCTAAGCATGCAACAACGACGACTTTCGGGCCACGGACCACACGTTTCTGAGATCGGGTTTGGCGGTTGGGCAATTGGGGGAGGATGGGGAGAGCAAAGCGACGCAGATTCGATCGCGGCTCTGCACGCCGCCTTGGATGGTGGAGTCAATTTCATCGATACGGCAGAAGGATATGGTGATGGCCGCAGTGAGCAGCTCATTGCAGATGTCTTAAAAGACCGACCGGATGACGTTTTTGTAGCGACGAAGACGCCACCTGATGCAGGGCCTTGGCCGCCGAGTCCTCACTGCCGCTGGCAGGACCGCTATTCGGCTGCCTATTTGCGAGCAAATGTCGAACAGCGTTTGCGAAACCTCAACACCGATCGCATTGACCTGCTGCAGTTGCATACTTGGACTCGTGCCTGGAACGATGATCCTCAGCCGTTGTTGGTGCTTCGGCAGTTACGTGAGGAAGGTAAAATCAACCTGATTGGTGTCAGTACCCCAGAGCATGATCAGGCGTGTGTGATTCAGTTGATGCGGGATGGCTTGGTTGATGTGGTCCAAATCATTTTTAACCTGTTCCATCAGGAACCTGCATCTCAACTGTTGCCAGTGGCAGCGGAGACAGGAACAGGAGTGATTGTTCGGGTGGCACTCGACGAGGGATCACTGACAGGCAAGTATTCACCCGATCATCAATTTCCCGAAGCGGACTTTCGCAGCCAATATTTCGCCGGGGATCGAATGGCACGAACGGCGGACCGTGTCGAAGCAATACGGGCGGATCTTGAGGACTTTGGGTTGGCAGATCAGTATTCCCTAGCGGATTTGTCTTTGAAGTTTGCGTTGTCACCACCTGAGGTCAGCACCGTCCTCGCTGGCATGCGCAACGAGGACCAAGCAAGGATGAATACGCGGACGGCCAGACTGCGGGACTTGCCAGATGAATTGATCAAACGTTTGCACAGACACAACTGGTTGCGCGGTGTTTGGTATAGCGGCAAGTGAGGGCTGTTGATTCAGCAGGTAAAGCGGTCACTTCGGCCAGCACCTCTTCTGCCAGTAACTGCTTAGCGCACTTCATGCCGCCTGCCTTGCGTCATTGGAGGACACGAGCTTTTGTAATTTGTATTCCCTTCCTGTTGAATCAGATGAACCATTCTCTACTTTTTTAAAACGGAACCTGAATTTTGACTGAGCACCAAACATTATTAGATGCAGCTATCAAAGCCGCCCAGTTAGGTGGAGAGGTGCTGAACCGTTACCTCAGTGAGGGGGTTCAGATGCGTGACAAGTCATCGGCTGGTGGGAAGACATACGACCTTGTGAGTGATGCTGATCTCGACAGTGAAAAGGCAATCGGTGATTACTTGGGAAAACTGTTTCCAGATCATGAATTACTTGGTGAAGAAGATCTTGACGGTGATGTTAACGCTGATCATTTGTGGGTGATTGATCCGCTCGACGGAACCAATAATTACGCTCATGGTATCCCACACTTTGCGGTTTCGATTGCTCATTACCATTTCGGAAAACCAACCGTTGGTGTGATTTTCAATCCTGCACGCAATGAGCTCTTCACAGCGGTTGAAAATCAGGGTGCTTATCGGAATGGCCAGCAGGTGCAGGTCTGCGATTCTGATTCACTTGCACAAACACTCGTCGGTTGCGGTTTTTATTATGATCGTGGCGCGATGATGCGGAGCACTCTGAATGCAGTTGAAGAATTTTTTGGGCACGACATTCATGGGATTCGTAGATTCGGTACGGCATCGCTCGATTTGTGTCAGGTCGGTTGCGGGCAATTTGGAGCCTTCTTTGAGTATCAGTTGTCGCCGTGGGATTTCGCAGCGGGGCGTCTTTTTGTCGAGGAAGCAGGAGGGCGAGTTACTGATGGAAGGGGGGATCCGCTACCGTTGGAAATGTCCAGTGTCGTTGCGAGCAATGGTCTGTTGCATGAGATTGCGATCGATATTACCGCCAAGCATCATCCGTCCACGGAGCTTTCAGACAGCTGAGGGTTGGCAATTTGTAACAATCTGTTGCCCGTGAATCACTTGCGTTTTTTTCGCTTGCTGTGTCCACTGGTACCGGGATAGGTTGCCGGCGTTGTGACGCCGAGCTTGCGTGATTTGGCGGTCAATCTCGCCGATGGGTGTCAATCATTGGCAGTACGGGTGGACTACTATTGTGCTTGGAATCCATTTTTTGCTTGATGTGTTTCTTCGAACATCGGTTGGTGTCGCTGAAGCGTTAGTGGAGTCGAGTCTGCACTGGATCGGGTTGGACGCGAAGGGAGATTGGTTTCGTATGTTGAAGGAAGGTCAAAGATTGGTTGTTCGCAAATCTTTCCATGGGATTTTTACGGCCTTCGCTTTCTCTACTCTTTGTTTGGGACAGAATAATGTCCAAGCGGAGGACCTTGCCCCATCTAGCTTGGAGCAAGTGCAAGCCGAGGCCAAACCGCATATTCTGACTGAGAGGTTTTCATTGCCTGCGACAGATGGAAGTGTCGTGGCAGTGGGAACCGATGCAAGTGCGCCATGCACTGTGGTCTGTTTCCTAGGGGCGGAGTGTCCACTGGCAAATTTATATGCAGCCCGATTGAATCGCTTGGCAGGGCAATTCAAGGGGCGAGGAGTTCGATTCGTTGGAATCAACAGTAATGTTCAAGACTCGATGCCAGAGCTTGTAGCTTTTGTTAAGAAGCATGAGTTGGTGTTTCCAATGGTGAAGGATTATGACCGGGTTGCCGCTCTGGGATTTGGCGCTTCTCGTACCCCCGAGGTGTTCGTCATCGACGATGGGGGTGCAATTCGCTACCAGGGTCGTATTGATGACCAGTATCGACCTGGTCTGTTGCGCCCAAGGCTCGAACGGGATGATTTGCGACTTGCCGTGGAACAATTGTTGTCCGGTGAAAAAATCACGATTCCAAAGACAGTCGCGACTGGCTGCCTGATCAGTTTGCCACGCGAGGTTGATGAAGAATCAGAGGTGACCTTTTGTAACCAGATCAGCAGGTTGCTGCGTCAGAATTGTGCGGAGTGTCATCGCCGTGGACAGATCGGACCCTTCGCACTCGATGAGTACGATGAAGTCATTGGTTGGGCTGACATGTCTCTTGAAGTCATGGAGCAGGGACGCATGCCGCCCTGGCATGC
>Ga0315330_10002149_pt1 | contig 13460 bp, 14 predicted proteins | sample M140m34915metaG_FD_203453 | JGI IMG/M metagenome (GOLD analysis project Ga0315330, IMG submission 203453) | Ammonia-oxidizing marine archaeal communities from Monterey Bay, California, United States - M1 40m 34915 | ecosystem: Environmental > Aquatic > Marine > Intertidal zone | place: USA...
TAAAGGTTGCTAGACCTAGGTTATTATCTCAGCAAATCTATTTTCTATAAGATTTAATTTAAGATTATTTTGTTTTGTAAAATCATTTATAGCTTTTTCTACTTCTAGAATATAACTTTCCTTACCGTAATCATCACAAAGAATAACTTTTTTTTTACCCTTCATGCTCGTATATAATTTTGTGAGATCATTAATTACTGTTTGATAACTATGACCACCGTCTAAAAAAACAAAATCAAAATTTTGAAGATCTATTTCTTTCAAAATTTTATTAGTATCCCCTGCAATTAATTTAATATTATCACTATGTTTTTTTAAAAGTTTACTAACACTTTCAATCGAATTTAAATTCTCTCTCAAAATATAGTTATAATAAATATTTTTAAGAGGATTTGAAAACTTTTGATCTTTTAAAAAAGTTGGTTCAATTTCATCTTTCTTTTCACTTTGATCGCTGCCAAATAAATCAACTCCAACATAACTAAAATCTTTTCCATTTATCTTTTCTAAAAGATCACAAGTGTTTCTTGCGGTTACCCCGCAAAAAACACCGATCTCTAAAACATTTTTTGGATTATAAGTTGATAGTCGTTGAAGAAAAATATTTCCCCACTTACCTTTTAAGCCAGACTTTCTCCAATAGGTTTTGTAATTTAAGTTCAAAAATTACGCAAAAACTTCGCCCCATGAACCTTTAGTTGAAGCTTTAGAATATTCAGTCGCTCTACCTTCAAAGAAGTTCATATGCTCTACTCCATTAAGCATTGTATCTAACCATGTTAATGGATTTTTTTTAACGTCATAAATTGGATCAAGACCCAATTGCTCAAGTCTTCTATTTCCAATAAATCTGATGTACTGCTTAATTTCATTTGCTGTTAAACCTTCTAATGGTCCCATTTGAAAAGCTAAATCAATAAATGCATCCTCATGTGTTACAATTGTTTTGCATGCGTCTACTATTTCCTTTTTTAATTTGTCATTCCAAATTTGTGGTTCTTCTTTAATGAAGTCTTTGAACAACCTAATCATAGAATTACAGTGAAGAGTTTCATCTCTCACCGACCAAGTCACAATCTGCCCCATCCCTTTCATTTTATTAAATCTTGGAAAGTTCAAAAGAATTGCAAAACTTGCAAAAAGCTGAAGTCCTTCTGTGAAAGCAGAAAATACAGCCATTGTCATTGCAATGTTGTGTTTTGATTTAACATCAAAGCCTTGCATATAGTCATATTTATCTTTCATTTCTTTATATTTCATGAAAGCTGAATATTCTGTTTCTGGCATCCCAATTGTATCCAATAAATGAGAGTAAGCCGCTATATGAACAGTTTCCATAGCAGCAAACGCAGTCATCATCATTAATACTTCGGTAGGTTTGAACACTGTTGTGTAATGCCTTAGGTAACAGTTGTTAACCTCAACATCTGCTTGAGTAAAAAATCTAAAAATGTGTGTTAATAAATTCTTTTCTTCGATTGATAAATTTTTTTGCCAATCTCTAACATCATCTCCTAATGGAACTTCTTCAGGTAACCAGTGAATTCTTTGTTGAGTTAACCAAGCATCATAACACCATGGGTATCTAAAAGGCTTGTATACTGGGTTTTCTACTAATAAACCCATTTTTTTTGGTTGAATTATTTCTGGTTTAATTTTTTCTGCTACTGACATGATAGGCACTCCTCATAGTTATTTGATTCATTATTTGATTTTTGTCCATTTGAATAAACATTTTTAGTTACATCAGTTTGTGATGTATTGTTTACGTTTTCGGCTCTTTGGATTGATTTAGATCTGCAGTAATAAAGACTTTTTAATCCTTTTTTCCAAGCTTGGAAATGAAGATTATGTAAATCTTTTTTATGTATATCTGCAGGTATAAATATATTTACAGATTGAGCTTGTGAAATATACGGAGTTCTATCTGCTCCTAATTCCACTACCCATCTTTGATCAATTTCAAATGCTGTTTTAAAAGTATCTTTTTCTTCAGCAGTTAAAAAATCTAAGTGTGATACTGAACCTTGGTTAGTTGTAATACTAGACCAAACTTCATCAGTATCTTTTTTATATTTTTGAAGAAGTTTCTTAAGATATTTGTTTCTAACATTAAATGATCCAGATAATGTTTTGTGCGTATAACTATTTGCAGCAATAGGTTCAATTCCTGGAGAGGATCCACCACAAATTATTGAAATTGATGCAGTAGGTGCAATTGCTGTTTTGTTAGAAAATCTTTCTTTAATTCCGTATTCAGCAGCATCAGGACAAGCACCTCTTTCCTCTGCTAGTGTTACTGACGCAGCGTCTACTTTTTCTTGAATGTTTTTAAATATTTTTTTATTCCAAACTTTGCTCATCACTGAACCGAAAGGGATATTTTTTTGTTGGAAGTAAGAATGTAATCCCATTACTCCAAGTCCAACACTTCTTTCTCTCATCGCAGAGTATTTTGCATGGGCAAATTCATCCGGCGCTCTACTTATAAAGTCAGTCATGACATTGTCTAAAAATCTCATTACATCTTCTACGAATTGAGGATCTTCACTCCATTGATCATAAGTATCTATGTTTAAAGATGATAGACAACAAACTGCTGTTCTTTGGTTACCTTCGTTATCTTGGCCTGTAGGTAAAGTAATTTCACTACATAGATTTGAAGTTTTAACTTTTAATCCAGCAAGTTTATGATGTTGAGGTATTTGTCTGTTAACTGTATCGATGAAAATAATATAAGGTTCGCCAGTTTCAACTCTAGCTGTTAATAATCTGATCCATAGATTTCTTGCAGGAATAGTTGATTGAACTGTACCATCGTATGGACTTCTTAATGCCCACTGCCCTCCAGTTTCAACTGCTCTCATAAATTCATCTGTAACCAATACTCCGTGATGTAAGTTAAGAGATCTTCTATTAACGTCACCGCCAGTTGGTCTTCTCATTTCAATAAACTCTTCAATTTCAGGATGATCTATTTGTAAATAACAAGCTGCAGAACCTCTTCTTAAAGAACCTTGACTGATAGCTAAAGTTAAGGAATCCATAACTTTAATAAAAGGAATTATTCCAGATGTTTTTCCAACCTTACCAATTTTTTCACCAATAGATCTAAGGTTACCCCAATAGCTTCCAATACCTCCACCTCTAGCAGCAAGCCAAACGTTTTCTTCCCAAAGACTTGTGATACCTTCTAAGCTGTCATTCGCCTCATTTAAAAAACAAGAAATCGGCAAACCTCTTTCAGTTCCGCCATTAGATAAAACTGGGGTTGCTGGCATGAACCACAAGTTACTTATGTAGTTATAAATTCTCTGTGCATGTAAATTATCATCCGCGTATGTGCTTGCCACTCTCGCAAATAAATCTTGAAAACTTTCGTTCTGTCCTAAGTATCGGTCGGTTAACGTTGCTCTGCCAAAATCTGTTAGATTTGCATCTCTAGATCTATCAATCTTGATCGTAATGCCTTTATCATTTTGAAATAGCTCTGTTTCACCTGATAAAGAGAATAAATCTGGTTTTTTAGGCCCGTTGTTTTTTAGTTCGTTTTGGTGCTTCTGGCTTATACTGCCGACAGCTTTCTCTATTGCCAATGATACGTTTTTATTCATATTTTACCTATTTTAGCTTAGTTTATTAACAAAACAACTACATGTTGTGTTAAGTTTATTTAAATATACTATATAACAGCAAAATCAATAGAACATTATAGGAACATTTAATTAATTTTGCAAGTGGAAAGTTTTGTTAATAAACATTTGATAACAAATTCCTATATTCTTTAGTATTTAGAGTTATGAAAATCAATCAAAACGGATTTAGAGAGTATGACGCTAGGTGGTTATTTGAAAAGGATATCGATCTAGAGGGAATCATTGATTTAGGAAAAGGTTTAGGAACTCAAATTATTAATCATACAAAAAAAACAAACCCAAGGGTTATAGTAGGTCAGGATTATAGATCTTATAGCGAAAAAATTAAAAAAGCTCTTACTGAAGGTTTAGTTTCAACTGGATGTAATGTTGAAGATGTTGGTTTGTCATTATCTCCTATGGTTTATTTCGCTCAATTTAATTTAAATTCTGATGCAATAGCAATGGTTACCGCTAGTCATAACGAAAATGGATGGACTGGAGTAAAAATGGGTATAAAAAAAGGATTAACTCACGCTCCTGAAGAAATGTCAGAATTAAAAGAGATTACGTTAAATCAAAAATTCACAACAGGTAAAGGCAATCTCAAAAAAATCGATAATTTTAAAAAAATATATATTGATAATTTAATTAGTAAAAATAAAGTTAATAAAAAAATTAAAGCAGTTGTTGCGTGTGGAAATGGTACAGCTGGAGTTTTTGCTCCTGAGATTTTAAGAGGCGTCGGATGCGAAGTAATTGAACTTGATTGTGAGCTTGACTGGTCATTTCCAAAATATAATCCAAATCCAGAAGATTTGGAGATGCTTCATGCTATTGCAAAAGCTGTGAGAGACAACAATGCTGATATTGGGTTTGGTTTTGACGGTGATGGCGACAGATGTGGAGTAATTGATGAGAGAGGAAATGAAATTTTTTCAGATAAAATAGGTTTATTGATTGCAAGAAACTTAGCTCCTAAACATAAAAATTCTAAATTTGTGGTAGATGTAAAATCAACTGGCCTTTATTCAAAAGATGAAGTTCTTAAAGATAATAAATGTAAAACTATTTATTGGAAAACAGGACATTCGCATATCAAAAGGAAAGTAAATATTGAAAAAGCATTAGCTGGATTCGAAAAAAGTGGACATTTCTTTTTTAATCAGCCTTTAGGATATGGTTATGATGATGGAATTAATTCTGCAATACAAGTGTGTCACTTGTTAAATGATCAAAATAAAAAAATGAGTGAATTAATGAAAGAATTACCTAATACATTTCAAACTCCTACTATGGCTCCGTTCTGTAAAGATGAAGAAAAGTATATAGTAGTAGATAATATGGTTAAAGAAGTTCAGAAACTTAAAAAAGATAATGTTAAAATAGATGGGCAAATAATTTCTGAAGTTTTAACGGTTAATGGTGTAAGATTTTCTTTAGAAGATGGTTCTTGGGGTTTAATTAGAGCTTCGTCAAATAAACCTTCCTTGGTTGTAGTAACAGAAAGCCCAACATCAGATGACCGTAAAAAGAAAATTTTTGAATTTATTGATAATTTATTACAAAAAACTGGTAAGGTTGGGGAATACGATCAAAAAATTTAAAGAGAGAAGTATTCATAAAGGAATCTAGTTCCTATAACAACTAAAAATAATCCAAAGTACTTTGTCATTTTCTTTTTATTAATTCGGTGACTAGCTTTAGCACCTAACCTAGCCATGAAAGTTGTTATTGGAAAAAATATAAGAAAAGCTGGAATGTTTAAGAATCCGATACTTAAAGGTAGTTGAACATTTAGATAAGAACCTGATATTAAAAATCCTACAGCTCCAAATGATGCAATAATAAAACCAATTGCTGCGGCGCTTCCAATTGCTTTATTTATTGGATAACCAAAAAACTTTAATATTGGAACATTCATAACTGCTCCACCTATACCCATTGGTGCAGATATAAAACCACTAACCAAGCCAGCTATAATTCTGGCTGGTAAACTCATTTTAACATCTAAATTTTCCTCCTTTTCTTTAAAAAAGAGCAAATAGAAAGCTAAGATGTATACGACGATTGTAAAAAATAGAATTAAAGGTTTTGTTTTTAATCCTGCTGCTAAAATTGTTCCTAGTATAACTCCAATCGCTACAAATATTCCGTAACCTTTCACAACACTAAAATCTACTGCTTTATGTTGATGATGAGTCATTACAGATACAATAGAAGTTGGAATAATAATTCCAAATGAAGTTCCTACTGCTAAATGCATTAAGAAATTTGGATCAATGTTAGAAGTGCTAAAAATATAAAATAAAATTGGAACAGTAATTAAGCCACCACCAATACCAAATAACCCTGCGGCAAAACCAGCTGGTATAGCTGTGACAATCATTATGAGGACTAAATAAAGAATATCTGAATTTGAAAGAAAATCCAAAATTATCTCTCTAATGACACAGAATTTGTCTTTTTAACCTGATCTATTATATGATTAACTTTTTGTAAGTCAGCATCTCTGATGCACATATTTTTAGAAAGATATTGTTTCCAAGTTTTAGAACCGTTCTGTCCATGGAATAATCCAACTGTATGTCTCATTATGTGATTTAGCTGAGTACCTTTAGAAGTTTCTTCTTGTATGTATGGAATTAATTTTTCCATTACTTCGCTTCTTGTCGGAACATTGTCATTATTGAAAATGTCTCTTTCTATATCAGCTAAAAAATATGGTGAATGGTAAATTGCTCTTCCAATCATTGCGCCATCAACTTTAAGTAAATGATTTTTAATATCTTTAGTTGTTTTTATGCCTCCATTAATTATGATTTCATCACTTTTAAAGTGCTCTTTTAGTTTGTAAACAAAATCATATTTTAAAGGTGGTATATTTAAGTTTTCTTTAGGACTTAACTTTTTAAGTAAAGCTTTTCTAGCGTGAATAATAAATTTTTGTGAACCTGCATCTTTTGTTCTTTGAATAAAAGATTTTAAAAATTCAAAGTTTTCAATTTCGTTATATCCAATTCTTGTTTTGATAGTTACTGGAAGTTTTGTCGCTTTAGCCATAGCTTCAATACATTTAGCAACTAAGTCTGGTTCTTGCATTAAACAAGCGCCAAATTTATTTTTCTGTACTTTTTTGCTCGGGCAACCTAAGTTTAAATTAATTTCTTTATATCCATAATTTTCTGAAATTTTACATGCTTCTGTTAATTCCTTTGGATTAGAGCCACCAACTTGTAAAGTTACTGGATTAGAAATTTTTTTGAACGACAATAATTTGTTTCTGTCACCTCTTATAATAGCGTTAGCAACAATCATTTCTGAGTAAAGATGAACATTCTTGCTAATAAGGCTTAAAAAATATATTTCGTGTTTATCAGTGCAATCCATCATTGGTGCAACTGAAACAGTTTTTTTCATGATTTATTCTGGTTTATTTTCTTCTACTGAAGCTTCCTCACTTAATTCAAGTGGAGCCTCTTCTGTATCAAGGTTTTCTTCTTTAATTTCAGGCTGTTCTGCTTTTAACTCTGACAGAGCTTCATCCGCTAAACTTGGTTTTTTAACTTCTGTAATTCTTCTAGTTCTTTTTGAAGGAAGAATTGCAACACCACTTTTTGAAACTTGACCTTTGTAAAGATTTTCAAATTCGTCGTTAATCTCTTCCTCTGCTTCTTCTTGCTCTTCTAATTCATCAGGCTCTTTTCTTAATCTTTTAATAGCACTAGCTTGAATTTCTTTTACGTCAATTTTTCCATCTCCAATTTCTCTTAATGAAATAATTGTTCTTTTATCGTTGTCTTCCTCAACTAACATTGGAGATCCAGCGTTAAGCTGTACTGTTCTTTCTTTTGCTAGTAGGACTAAATCGTAGTGATTATCAACTTTTTCTAAGCAATCTTCTACTGTAATTCGAGCCATGATGGATGCTATTTAGTCAAAATAACTCAATAAATCAAGCATATTTTAAAGCCCGATAGGCTCTACTTTTTTTCTAATGAGTACCAGTAAGAATAAAGAAATAAGAATGTAAATAGCGCCGGTAGAAGCTATATTTTCAATTGTAAAACCATTATCAATTAGCAGTCCAAAAACTGCTGTTCCAAATGCTGTAGAAAAAACCATAAAAGCTGTGGTTAAAGCTTTTATACTACCGATATATTTTACACCATAAATTTCAGCCCAAGTAGAAGAGCCTAAAATATTAGCTAAACCATTAGATACACCGATTAACCCTAAAAATACGTAAGCAAATATTTCATTATTAAATTGAAATAAAGTTAACATTGCAAACAAAAGTGGAATGTTCATAAATAAGATTAATTTTCTACCTGTAAATTTATCTACTAAAAAACCTGAGATAAAAAGAGTTACAATAGATGTAATGGAATAAACCATAAAAGCTTTTGGTATAGTATAAGTATCCCACATTTTAGAATCTGAAATAAAAGACTGATATACAAAAACACCTGTAGCAATCCATGGCATAGCTAACATATTTAGAGAAACAATATAAAATCTGTAATCTTTGATTACATCTCTTCTTCTCCAACTTTTAATTTTAATTTTATTATTATCATTATTTTTACTTTCTTCTCTAGAATCTAGTTGAATAGATTTAATGGTATTTAAAATTACAAAAGGTAAAAATAATATTACTAATATTGCTATACCTTGCCAAACTGATCGCCATGAATAAATAACTAAAAGATATGTTATGAATACAGGTAAAATAAATTCTGCTGTAGATAAACCAAACCAAGCAGTGCTTAACGCTTTTCCACGTGTCCTTTCAAAAAATCTTGAGATTGTAGTTGTTGATGTATGACTCATCAGACCTTGGCCAGAAAATCTCATTAGGAATATTCCTAAAGCTAAAAAATAAATACTGTTAATGAAAGAAAAAAATAATGTCGATAAAAATAATAAGATGATTACAAAAAAAGAGTAATTTAAGATTTTATAATCATCAATTTTTTTTCCAACCCAAATTAATAGTAGACTAGAAAAAATTGTAGCGACCGCGTATATATTTCCAAAATGTCCGTGGGTGATACCTAGTTCATTTCTAATCGGAGCATTAAATAAACCTAAGAAAAAACTCTGACCAAAACTAGAAAAAAAAGTAAATATAAAGCCAAAAAAAACTACTTTAAAATTTATACTTTTAAACATTTAGATTTTTCATTTCTTAAAATTAGATTTTAAATATTTATCTAATATGATTTGGAGTCGGCTTTATTAGTTGATCCTTTTATTTTTTCAATGTTTTTCTTGGATCCTAGGCTCATCTCTCTTAAGTCTGAGCTTATAGTTACAAAATTAAATCCCTTATCAATCATTTTCTGAGCATATTCTGGTGTCCCATTGTGTATCCCTGCAAAAATATTATTTTTTTTCGCATGCTCCAAAATTCTAAGTATTTCTGAATAAGCTTTAGTTCCCTCTGATTTGTCAAAACCAGGTTCTTCACCGAGTGCTAAACTTAAATCTGCTGGACCAATGTAAATACCATCAACTCCTTTAACAGACATAATTTCATCTAATTTTTCTAAAGCCTCTTTTGTTTCGATCATAGCAAGTTTTAATATTTCTGTGTCAGCGTGTTTAGTATAATCAGGACCACCATAAATTAATCCTCTTATTGGACCAAAACTTCTATATCCATTTGGAGGATACATGCACGCTTGAACAAATCTTTCAGCTTCTTGTTTGTTGCTTACCATCGGACATATAACGCCATAACTACCTGCATCTAAAATTTTCATAATTTGTCCAGGTTCATTCCAATTTACTCTTGTTAAAGGAGTAACTTCTGTACTTGAAATAGCTTGAAGCATTGGAAGTGCACTTGAATAATCAGTAAGTCCATGTTGAAGGTCGATAGTTAAGGAATCGAAACCTTGCTGCGCCATAGTTTCTGCAGTAACTGAGCCGGGTGCTGAAAGCCAACCATTAACTACAGGCTTACCTGCTTTCATCATTTCTTTAACTTTATTTTTTCTCATTAATTTATTGTGATATAATTTTAATATTAACTATTGTAAACTTAACAAGAATTCAACAAATTAATATTTAGGAGATAAATATGTCAAAAGTTTCATTTATTGGATTAGGAGTAATGGGTTATCCAATGGCAGGTTACATATCAAAAGCAGGTCATGATGTTGCTGTTTATAACCGTACAAAAGCAAAAGCAGAAAAATGGATTAAAGAATATAAAGGCAAAGTAGCAGACACTCCAATGGATGCAGCGAAAGATTGTGATTTCGTTTTTACATGTGTTGGTAATGATAATGATTTAAGAGAAGTTACTTTAGGTGATAAAGGTTTATTTAAAACTGCAAAAAAAGGTTCTATATATGTCGACAACACGACAGCATCTGCAAACATCGCAAGAGAACTTTATAAAGAAGCTAAGACAAAAGGATTTGATTTTTTAGATGCTCCTATATCAGGAGGTCAAGCTGGCGCTGAAGGTGGAACTTTAACAGTTATGGTTGGTGGTGATGAATCTCCATTTAAAAAAGCAGAACCCGTAATTGATTGTTACAGTAAAAAAATAAAATTACTTGGGCCTTCTGGTAGCGGTCAATTAACGAAAATGGTTAATCAAATTTGTATTGCAGGATTGGTTCAGGGATTATCAGAAGCAATTAATTTTGGGATGAATGCAGGATTAAATATGCATGATGTTATTGAAGTGATTTCAAAAGGAGCTGCTCAATCATGGCAAATGGAAAATAGACATAAAACAATGATTGAAGACAAGTTTGATTATGGTTTTGCGGTTGATTGGATGAGAAAAGATCTAAAAATTGCAATGGATGAAGCAAAGAAAAATAATTCTCCTCTTCCCATTACAAAGATAATTGATGAATATTATGGTGAGGTTCAGAAGATGGGTGGCCAAAGGTGGGATACTTCTAGCTTGATCAAAAGATTTAGAAAATAAATCGTGTCTCAAGAAACTGTAAGTTATTACGAAGATTTTTCAGAGATTGAAAAAAAGATATGGTCTTTATTAACAAACGCAGTCAAAGACAGATCTTCAGAATTTAGAACTCCAGTATTTATTTGCGGTAACGACAAAGATTTAGATGGTAGAGTTGTAGTATTAAGAAAAGCTGATCAGCAAAATAATTTTATTCAATACCACAGCGATATCAGGTCATCTAAAATAGAGAAGATCAAAAATAATCCTAATTGCTCAATTTTATTTTACGGTAAAGAAGAAAAAATACAGCTTCGAGTTAAAGCTGAATGCGCTGTTAATCATGACAATGAAATCACAAAAGAGTCTTGGGAAAAAACAGGTCATATAAGTAGAAAGTGTTATCTAGTCACCAATGGGCCAGGAAGCAAGTCAGATAAACCAACATCAGGCCTAGATAATAAGTTTGATAATTTTGATTTTACTAAGGAAGAAAGTGAAGCTGGTTATAAAAATTTTTGTGTGATTAGATGCAATATTAAAAGTATTGAGTGGCTTTATCTAGCTGCTAGAGGTCATAGAAGAGCTTTGTTTGATTTAGAAAATAATAAAAAGAATTGGTTGGTACCCTAAATGAAAGATAAATTTAAAATTGGAATTGATTACGGTGGCACTAAAATAGAAGCCATTCTAATGAATGATAAAGGTGATGAAATTAAAAGAGAAAGATCAGAGTATGATAGAAATTATGAATCTGGAATTTCAACAGTAAAAAAATTTGTAAAAACTTTTAAAAAAGTATCTAACAGTGAAGCCACAGTAGGTATTGCAATACCAGGTTATTCATCAAAAGAAACTGGATTAGTTCATAACGCTAACTCTGACTGGTTAAATAATAAACACTTTAAAAAAGATTTAGAAAAAAATCTAAATTGTGAAGTTAAAATAATGAATGACGCCAACTGTTTTACTCTATCTGAAGCTATAGATGGAGCTGGAAAAGATTTTAAAAGTGTATTCGGTATAATAATTGGAACAGGCTTTGGAAGTGGATTATCTTATAAAAAAGAAGTTATTGAAGGTGCTAATCAAGTAGCCGGTGATTGGGGTCATCAGCCATTACCCTACCCAACTGAAGAAGAAATAAACTTAAAGATAAAATGTAATCTACCAACATGTGGAAGACCTTTATGCGCTGAACAATTTATATCTGGCGCAGGGTTCGCAAAGAATTTTAATCTTAAACATAATACTAATTACAAAGCTCCTGAAATAGCTGCCCTAGATAAAAAAGGAGATCTAAAAGCAAATAAAGAATTTGAACTATATGAAGATAGATTTGCAAGATTAATAGCTGTGATGATTGGAATTTTTGATCCTGAGGCAATCATTTTAGGTGGAGGAATGTCTAATACGGAGAGATTATATAAAAACCTACCAAATATAATTCCTAAATATACTTTTGCAGATAAAGTAAGAACAAAAATTCTAAAGAATAAACACGGAGACTCAAGTGGTGTACGTGGTGCAGCTTGGTTATGGGATTAAAGCAAACTATTTCTTATATTTTTTAAAATTTTCAACATAGTCTCTAGCATTCTCTTTGATGTGTTCTATTTCTTCATCGGTTATTTGTCTTACAACTTTACCAGGGCTACCTAGAACTAAAGATCTTTCAGGTATAACTTTATTTTCTGTAACTAAGGCGTTGGCTCCAATGATGCAATTTTTTCCAATTTTAGTTTTATTTAATATAGTCGAACCTATTCCAATTAAGCAATCATCAGCAATTTCACAACCATGAAGCATAACCATGTGCCCTACTGTTACTCCCTTGCCAACTATTGTTGGGCAACCTGGATCAGTATGAATAACGCTTCCATCTTGAACATTAGAATTTTCTCCAATAGTTATTGGTTCAATATCGCCTCTCAGAGTTGTGTTAAACCAAACGTTTGAATTTTTTTTAAGTTCTACCCTGCCAATAATGACAGCATTCGATGCAACCCAACTAGCTGGATCTATTTTTGGTGTATGTCCTTTAAAATCGTAAATCATAATATTGCTGTAATGTATTATTAATTAAATTATAATACATTATGGCTCTAACTAAAACCCCAGTTTGTGACTTTGGAAGAAAAGCTGAAGATTTCAAACTTAAATCAATCAATAATAAATTAGTTTCTTTAAATGATATCAAGGGAGATAAAGCTACTCTGATTATGTTTATTTGCAATCATTGTCCTTATGTTAAAGCGATTATTAAAGATTTGGCTAAAGATTGTAATGAGCTGAAAAAAGATGGAGTAAACTCTGTAGCTATCATGTCGAATGATACAAAAAATTATCCAGAAGACTCTTTTGATAATATGATTAAATTTGCAGAGATGAACAATTTTGGTGAAATAAATTATTTATTTGATGAAACTCAAGAAATTGCAAAAAAATACAGCGCTGTTTGTACTCCTGATTTTTTTGGATACAATAAAGATCTTAAGCTTCAATATAGAGGTAGGTTTAGAGAGCTAAAAGATTTGAAACCAATTAATGATGGAGAAAGTGATTTAAAAGTAGCCATGAAAATAGTTGCTAAAACTAATAAAGGTCCTAGTCAACAAATCCCAAGCATGGGATGTAACATAAAGTGGTTTAATTAATGTTTTTAGTTGCTACAAGAAATTTTCCTCCTGAAGTTGGTGGAATGCAAAACTTAATGGAGGGATTATCAAATGCTTTATTAAATCACGGGCCAGTTAAAGTATTTGCAGAAAATTTGGATAATGCTGAAGAATACGATCAAAATTCAAAGTTAGAAATTGAGCGAATTTCTGGTTTCAAATTATTTAGAAAATACAGAAAAGCAAATCGTATAAAAGAATTTATGGAGACCA
>Ga0315330_10002156_pt1 | contig 13447 bp, 16 predicted proteins | sample M140m34915metaG_FD_203453 | JGI IMG/M metagenome (GOLD analysis project Ga0315330, IMG submission 203453) | Ammonia-oxidizing marine archaeal communities from Monterey Bay, California, United States - M1 40m 34915 | ecosystem: Environmental > Aquatic > Marine > Intertidal zone | place: USA...
CTCCAAGCGCTAGTCACGCCGTCGCATCCCCGGTCCTGCAAGGTTTTCCCGGAGTCTGTGTAGTTCTCGTTTTGCAAGATGTTTGGCTCGTTCAATTCGTAATTCGTACACCAATTTCTTCCGCACGCATTGCATTGCATCGTGTGGAAGAGCGTGCCAGACTTCTCCTCATTCTCGTTGTTTCCCCCACCACCACCAAAGATTTTCTCGACCAGAGGGTCGAGGAACGGGATTTTTCCCGGATTCGACCTTGCGAATTGAAGGAGACCGATAAGCAGCGCGACAACGCCCAGCAAAATGACAATTTTGTACTCCTTTACGAATTTCAGTGCCTTGCTCAAAAGTTCGGCCATCCACCACCTTGGAATAAGTCAGTCTGGGAAGAAAGTCCTTCTCTTTCACGTGCGTGCATAAAAAAAGAGGCGCGCAAGCGGCGCAAGCGGCGCAACCGCCGGCGCAACCTTGGGGCCGGCGCGCCGCTGCAGCGGCGCGGCGTGGATTTCTTCCACAAAAGCATGTCTTCTTTGACGCCGATCGATAAGCTCAAAGAGGAAGGATTTGCACGTATCCTGAATCAGTTTTTTTGAACGTACCCCCTGCGTATTCCTCATGGTGGCCGGCTGGAAGTCCTTCCTCAGGCCGCCCAGAGAAGATATGCCAGCACCCATTCTCCTGCTGGGCTATCATAGTGCAGGCGTGGTTTTTGTCGCAATGCCCCTCTGGTACGCTTCGATCGCCTGTGCACCCGCCCGATCCTATGTAAGAAGTTCATTGTTGGTTGGGTTATGTAGATGTTGAAAAAACATACAGCTTGCATATAGTCAGTCCGTTTTCTGCTGAAACTGAAGTTGATTCATGTGGTCGCCTAAAATATAGATACCGCCCGGAAGCGTTGATATTTACCTGCAAGCTGTGTTGGGAGTCTACGCTCACGTTTGTTTTCACCTTGGTATTTCCAACATATGTTCCAGCCACTGAACCGAGGTAAATATCTACTCCTTGTAATCGCTTTTCACAGCAGTCCAGACGGCCTTGCAATATAACGTGGCGTACATCCAGAACAGTGCCTAGATCTACACCCCACCATTCGTGTGCATAGTGACCACACTCAGACCACGGCCGTCCCGTTGTACTGTCTACGAATGACATGTCATTCACGGGTGCTTGTTTGTCAAAAATACTCGCATCATCTTGGAAAGTGGGCGCATTAGTGAGATCCAGCACCATCGCGTCACCATCGCGTCCACCACCAAAGATTTTCTCGACCAGAGGGTCGAGGAACGGGATTTTTCCCGGATTCGCTTTGGCAAATTCAAGGAGACCGATGAGCAGCGCGACGACGCCCAGCACAATGACAATTTTGTACTCCTTTACGAATTTCAATGCCTTGTTCAAAAGTTCGGCCATCCACCTTGGATCAGTCAGTCAGGCTAGAAGGAAAATCTCCTCTTTCATGTGTATGCATAAAAAAGTTCCGACTCCACCCCTCCGCCGCGGCCGCCCGCGCCGCGGTGTGGGTCAGAGCGGAGGCGGGCGCGCGAGCATCATGTCGAGACGCTGCTTGACCTGCGCGAACTCGCGATGGAGCTCGACGCACGCCGTGACGAAAGCGCGGCCCTTCGCGTTCGCACGGATGTCTTCGTGGAGCGACGCCATGAAGGGGTCGAAGATGACGTTCTTCAGCGCGGCGGCTCGCGAAAGGCAGGCCGATGCGTCTCGGGGCGTGTAGACCGCGCCCGTCGCCTCGAAAGTCGCTTCGACCGCCATGCGAATCAAGCTCGCTCGCTTGTGCAAGCCCTCCACGTTTTCCACGTCCTCCACGGCGGCGGCGCCTTCGGCCTGCACCGGATGCATGTGCCGCTGCGTCCAGCCGACGTCGTCGTCGATGTCCATCCCGTCGACGCCCTCCCCCCCATCATCTCCCGCGCGTCCGACGGCCGCCGCAGAATCCGCCTCGCGGGCGCGCTTCGCCATGATGCACTGAAGATTGCGTTGCTTGCACCACCCGCCGCGGCGATCGGAGGTGGGGTGGGGGTGGTGGGGGTGGGGGGTGGGTGTGGTGGGAGGAGAGGGATAGAGAGGCGGTTGGTGGGGCGGGACGTCAGGGGGGAGGAGGCGAGGAGCGGGCGGACGTCGTGTTATTTTTCATTTTTCAGCATAAAGAAAAAACAAAGAACCCCCCAACAACACAGCAGCATGCCGCGATTCCGCAAAGGCCTGCTGCGCCCGTACCGCGCGTGCGCCATGCTGCTCCATCTCCTCCTCCCTCGCCCGCTCGTCGGCACGTTGCCCCCGCCGGGGTGGGCGACGCCGGGCAAGGCGGAGGCGGGGGACCGCTTGGGGCTCTTCGTCCACCGAGGCACCAATCTCACCGATCTTTTCCGGCGCAAGAAGTGGGCGGCGGATCCGACGAGCCTTCGCACCTTGAAGCGGTGGCTTCCGAGCGAGGGCACGATCCTCGAGCAGCTGCGCGAGCTCGCGAATTCGTCCTGCGCTGTGGTGGGCGCGAGCGGCTCCCTGCGAAACTGCACGGGAGCGAGCGACGCCTGCCGGCACGATGCGATCCTGTACGCGAACGATCACGCCAAAGTGCGGCGCAGGATCGGATGCGAGCGCGTCGACGCGCAGGTGGCAAACCACTACGCCTGCGTGTGGGACGCGTCGACGGGGGGGATGGTGACGTACAAAGGGACGCTGAGAGGCGAGAAGCGGAAAACGCAATGCGAGACTGAGCCGCGTCGATTTCGCTTTCGCCACGAATGGAATCCGCGCGAACTGGCGAGGGGCGCCACCAGGGCGTGGCTCAGCTCCGGCCTCCTCACCGACCGCGTCCACGGCCAGGTGCGACGACACGGCGGCGGGAAGTGCTGTGCGACCGCCGGCGGCGTGGCGATCGGCCTGGCCCTGCACCTCTGCCGGCGAGTAACCCTGTTCGGGCTGGGGGGATTGGGCCGAGGGCACGTCGAGTACGAGGCGACGACGGAGAAAGAAAGAGGAGGAGGCGACAACATTGCCGGGGTGCACAACATGCGGGGAGAGCGCGCCTGGATCCGGAGCTTGGGCGACGCGGTTCGAACGCGATGCATCTGAATCGTCAGTCCTTTGCCGCGCGCGTGGCCCCCTCTCTCTCCCCCCCGCAGAGCCGAAACCCCGAACCATGCCGAGCAACGCAAACGCAAACGTCGACCCGAGCATGCGCAAGACGACGCTGGAGGTCGAGATGGAAATCGACGCCGTCGACAAGAAAATCGCGGAGGCGGAGAACGTGTACGAGGTCGCCAAGGCGAACAAGAAGGCGTGCGTGGGAGTGTACGAGGAGAGGGTCGCCAGCCTCCGCAAGAAGAAGACCGAGGCGTCCAAGGCGGTCGCGAAGCCGATCGAGCTCTTCTTTTCCATGCAACGGGAGCGCTTGGCGTCAAAGTACGGCGACATCACGTCCGCCATCATCCAAGACGAGTGGGAGATGCTGCCCGCCGAGACGAAGGACGATTTCATTGCCGCGTACGACCGCATGGTCATCGAAAAGAAGCAAGAGCTCCAGACGGTGAACAAGCTCATCGACGCCGCGCTCTCGTCGAAGTGAGATGCCCGCCTCCAGCGAAAGCGACGCAAAATTCGAAATTCCCGAAGACGTCCACCACCACCGCTGGAATCGGGCCTTTCTCGAGCATGTCGTCAAGAGCAACATATGCGCGACCATGTTCTCGGACAACGACTTCCACAGGCCGTTTTTCCTACTTATTGTCTTCCCGGCCTTTCAGCTGTCGTGCCGCCCGTCTGGGCGCGCCTCTTCTTCGTAGTGGTTGGTAGGGTGGCGTCGGCGCTGGCGGTTTTTTTAGGTGATTTGTTATTAAAGAAGAGAGAAAGGTTCGCGAAAAAATTAGAAAATGTCGTTTGCTGTGCACTCGGTGGATGTTTTGAAGATCGCACTCGGGTTCATCATCGGTATGGCCGTGATGATGGGCCTCTTTGCCGTCGTCGTCTTTTCAAGGCGAGCGCAGGACTTGCTCAGACGCGCTATTCGAGAAGGGATAGGTGCTGCGATGCCGCCCATTGAGGCAGCGATTGACCGCATCGTACGCAAGCAGACGATGAATCTGAAGTCAGCGGCGGTGGACGGGGTCGAAGAAGTGCGGGACGCTGCCTACGAGAAAACCGTGGAACGGCTCGCGAACGATTACTCGGAGGTCTACGACGACACGATCGGGAGGACGATGGACAGGGTATCGAATTATGCGGACGGGGCCGTTGAGCAGTACAGGAATTGGATTCCGGGGCTGCCTTCGTGGTGAGTGAGAGGAAAGAAAGAAGCGAGCGCTAGACAGGGAAGCCATTTTGCTCAAAATGCTGATTACGCGCAGCTTGTGAAACGCACGGCGGAGCGGGGCACCACACACTGCGGCTACGGCGGACGGCGCTGTACTCGTGGCGCGTTCTGTGCGCTGACTCGCGTCGAGCTCACCGCCGGCACAACAGGTACAGGCAACCGGCAAGACTCAGCACAGCAAAGATGCGACTGAGGACGGCGTCTCCGCGCATAGGCGCGCCATAGATCGAACAGAGCCCCCCCTTAACGCAGGAGAAGGCGCGCCGCACCTCATTCCACAGCCAGTGTGCCCCACGTCGCGGGGGCGCGCAGGCACAGTATCGCTTCAGCGCGCCGCGCACCTGCGGGATGCCGAGGTGCTTCGCAACGGCCTTCTTGCCGATCACGCAAGCCTCGCGCTGGCACAGCACAAAGTCCACGTCGAGCGGCATCGGGTATATGTGTCCACTCCAACTAGACCCGAGTCCCGGGGGGGTTTCCGGGATGCTTAGCTGCTGCACCCACGAGCTGAGCATCTCGGCCACCACGCATCCGCAATGGTCGGCATAGTGTGGTTCGCGGCCAACCTGTAGGTCCTCGATAAAGTAAAGCCCACCAGGTTTGACCTCTGGCCACAAGGCATCGAACGAGTTCATGATCTGCATGTTGGTGTGCCCGCCATCATCGACTACAGCGTCGAACTTGCCGCCGGTCTCTCGGATCCACCGCTCCAGATCCGCATCGTTCGCCTGGTCGCCGACGACGATTCTCGTGTCGTTCCGCCGGATGCTGTGTCGCCGAACCCATTTGTCCACACACGCACCGTCGTATTCGGCAAAGTGGACCTCTGCATGCGGTAGCAGGTTGGCCCAGAGTTTCATGCTCGCGCCCGGCCCGTAGCCCATGTCGCAGCCTAGGCCGATTTCGAACAGCTTCGCGCCCCGACGTGACAGCTGTTTGAGGAAGATGCCGTACATAGTCTCGTAGGCGTGCGTCGTGACCTTGTCGGTGCCCACCATGAGGCCGGCCTGGCGGAACTTCGACGACGGCGCGCTGCCTTGGGCACATAGCAGCAGCGTAAGGTAGTAGGTCATGGCTAGACGAGAGTACCTGAACGTACAAGCAAGGAGCTCGGTGAAGGCGCCGAGAGGTGGTAACCGCCGTGGGTAAAAAACAATTACAATTAGATTCTGGGGCTGCCTTCGTGGTGAGAGGAAAGAAAGCAGCAGCAAGCAAGCGAGCGAGAGAGCGAGCGAGAGCGAGCGACGCGCAAACGCAAACGCGCGGAAAGCGACGCAAACTTTCGATCGGCGCCAATGCCCGCCGTTTTCTATGCCACAGCCGTGGTAACGGTCGCAACCATTATACTTATACAGCGACTCCGACAACGATTTCGGGCACGCAAGTCGCAAGTTCTTGAGACGACTAACGCAGAGCTTGTCCTGTCAACCACCGGCACTCTTACCGAAATCCTCAAGCACGTGGAGCCATCTTCGGGTTCCGCTTCGGCCGTCAACAAGACGTGGTGCGCCGCGTGGGGTTCCTCAAAGGCAGCTCGCGAAATGCACTGGGAGCTCGATATCGCATACTGGAGGGACTCGTGGAAAGGCAGCACGCTCCCCGAGTGGCTAAAGGCGTCTGAGAGTCGACTCGCTTACTGGACGAACTGGCTGGACTGCTTCATCCGAAAATACGAAGAGTCGAATGCAAAGGGCCGGCGCCCTCGCGTAGGAAGTTCGTACCGTGCGCGAGTTGCGTTCCGACTTTCGTATGCGCTGCAGACCTACGCAGAAAAGTTCGCGGCGAAGGCGCACCACGAGATGATGCTCCACAAGTGCACCGCTTGCAGGGACATGTATTATGAGAACTGGCACTGCTTCGATTGCACCATGGCTTGCGAAAACCCGCAGCCGGACGCCGTGAAATGGGACTGGTTTGCTTGTGGACAATGCAAGGGCTGCCTGGAGCGGAGCTTCAGTGTGGGCGCCGCCCCCCTGTCGGAAAGCGATTCCGACTGATCAAGTGACGAGGAGGAGGAAGGCGGAGGGGGGGAGTAGTAGACGCGTCTGTGAGAGTGAGTGCGTGTGTGAGGAAGAGAAGTAATGGTGGTCTTGTCTCCCCTAAGCACCTGCCTGTTATGCTCGAAGAGTTACCGGAAGAGATCCTCCGCAAAAATCGGTGAGTTGTTGCCTGTGCGCCGCGGGCGCATCGCTTGGCGGCCGAGAAGCGAGAGATCACCCACGACGGCCGGTCCGCGAGCGACAAAGGGAAAGCGACGCAAACGCGCGGAAAGCGACGCAAAGCGCCATGTCGGACGAAGACCACTTCTGCGACTGCGACTGGGGGAGCTGGGACACCTCACCCCCAAACTCCCCCGCGCCCAAGGCGTCGCCCCCGCGCGCGGTGTGCTACCACGGATGCGGAAAGGTGGTCGAGCTGCCGAGCGGCCCCCCGGCCGACGCCGGCGCGCCGAAACCCCGTCCAGGCCCGGTGCCGCCGCCGATCTTCGCGCGCGGCAAGTCGGCCGATTTGATGCGCGAAATCTACGAAACAGCTGCCAAGGAGCAGGCGCAGGAAGACGAGGAGGGGGGCGAGGAGGAGCTCTTCCATGCCTTCGAAGACACAATCACCAATCCCCTCCCTTTGTCGTCGCAACTTGGCCGAAGGTCATCGGTAGCGTCCTTCGCGTCGGCAGCGTCGTCGGCGTCGTCGGCCGCCTCGACCATAGGATCGCTGGCCAAGGATGTTCGCACGGCCGCCACCTTCAAGATGGAGGCAGGACCGTGCAGGCCGTCAGACATCGCGCAAGCGATCGGAATCCTGAAGGCTATGAATGAGATTCCCCTTGACACGGAAGATGGGCGCGCAGAGGCGACGTACCTCGCGAGTCGCTTCCGCAAGAAGCTCCGCCCACACACCGTCGAAATGTGCTCGGGATGCGCCGAGCCGGTCAAAAAATGCAAGTGTGACGTCGAGCCGTGAGACCACAGAGGAGAGGGGGAGAGATCCTCGCGCCGCCTCACATTTCTTTCTTCGTGTGCGTCTGCAGTCGGTCGGTCCGCAGTGTGGAACAAAGGGCTCCACCTTTTTGTACAACGGAAAAAAAAACGCCTCGTCCCAACCTTTCCCACAGAGTCTCGCCTCTCGCCTAAAAAGCACATCAGCGCTTGCGCTTGCGGTCGTTCGACGCCCTGACGCGCTGGATGTGCGCGGAGACTTGGTTGATCGCGCCGCACTTGTACGGGCACGGAATTGCGTAGTCGGTGGTGCCGAGATGGTACGACAACACGTGCGTCTCCGCGTGCTTCTTCAGGCACGATTTATGGAAGAGGTGCCCGCACCGCGTGACGGTGATCGGATTGGACGTCGGGGAGGTCGAAAACTCGTCCAAGCAAATTGGGCAGGCCCCGCTTGTCTTCGCTTCGATGGCCTCGGCGTACTCGTCCTCTCGTTTGAAAGCGACAGTGCAAACCCCAAGCTTGCTGCATAGATCGCGCCGCTCCTTCGAACTCAGCACCTTCGTCGCGCGCTGTCGGTCGTACACGCCGCACACGTCGAGATCGTCGACGACTGCGTGGGCTCCGTCGACGAAAGCCTTTCGCTCCGCGGCGCCCAGCAGCATGCGACCAAAAAAGCCGCGCAACCCACCATCTTCTTCGACGATTGTCCCTTCGACGTGGGTGCCGTGGGCGCTGAAGATGATCGTGCGACGCGGCATGTCTTTTGCAACTTTGCGTCGCTTTGCGTCGCCGTGGAGATTTTTTTTTGTTTTTTCCACCGCCCCCTGGCGCAGTTTTTGGTTTTTTTGGTTTTTTTCGTGCGCACAAAGAAAAAGAAAGCGCTAGCATGGCAGAAGTTCTTTTGCTGGAAGATTTGCCATGGGCCGCGACAGGCGACAAGCGACGACAAAAGACGAAAAAAACCACCAAGAAAGGTGGCGTCGAAAAGGCCAAAGTCGTCGTCGACCTGTGCAAAGATATGACCGGGTTCTCAAAAGTCGTTTGCAAAGTCGAAGATTTCATCTTCAAATTTGAAGACATGCAAAACACGCTCTTCGTGGTAAGCATCGTCGTCTTGCTGCTGCTTGCACCGATAATATTGATAATATTCTTTGTGATGAAGGCGCGAAAGGATGATGATGATGAGTAACGAGTAACATCGTGCCGCACCCCCTGGAGCGCCAGTTTTTGGTTTTTGGTTTTTTTCGTGCGCAGAAAAGAAAATAAAAGTTCGCGCGTGCCATGTCTTCGTCGAAAAAACGGGGCGACAAGATGAGCGCAAGAAGTAAGATCGCGATTGCCGCAGCGATTGCCGTGATATTAGTGGCAGCCATCGCAGGGGGGGTGTATTTCTTCAAGATAAAGCCCGGGAGCGATGCCAAGAAGCTACGCGCCGACGGTGGCGGCGGAGAGGGCGGCAGCGGAGGGGGCGGCGGCGGAGGGGGCGGCGACGGCGGGGGCGGCGACGGCGGGGGCGGCGACGGCGGGGGCGGCGGGGGCGGCGGGGCCGACGGCGGGGGCGGCGAGGGCGGGGGCGGCGGGGGCGGCGGGGGCGGGGGCGGCGGGGGCGGCGGGGCCGACGGCGGGGGCGGCGAGGGCGGGGGCCCGAGCGTCGCCCAGGACGAGCCTCGCGACGATGAACCCATGCCGGCTAGGGAGGGCAATTCTTTCGCGGTGGAAAAGGCCTCGTCCGATACTTTCATCTCGTTGAACAAGGCCGACCTTCGTCGCATCAAAGAATTTATGCGAGAGAAGAAGCAGACGCGCAGCCGCATCTTCGTGTGCGCGCGTGGGCAGACGCTCGAGGTCGACGGGGTCGACGATGGCATCGACGCATCGGAAGAGGGCCATCTCCGACTTTTCACGCCGTTGCGATCCCGAATCATAAAAGGGAATCGAATTACTCTGGGCAAGTGCGCTTATGCCCCCGAGGTAATAAGCGACACGATGCTCACTTCCGAGCGGGACGATGCTGTGCGGGCGGTGGCGTGGGAGCCACAGTACAGGAAAATCGGATACGACGGAAAATTTTTCGCCATCGGCATGGTGGACAAAGCTAAACTTTACGTTGGGTGCAAAATTTGCGTCGAGGGTAGAAAGACCTTTAAAGTCAGACATATCGACTCAAACTTGATCGATGGTGCGAGCTACGTGTACCTTGATCGCACGCTCGCGGGCGAGGGAACCATAATAATGGTCGGCGATTATGTGGTTGTCGGCGGGTGCGCAATATGAACGCAAAACTCACGCGGCCGCATTCGCGACCATCGCCTCGAGCCCGGCGAGGACCATCGTCTTGGCGCGCGCAAACTTCTCGTCGGACGCGTCCTCGTCGGGAATGAAGCGGTAGACTTTGGCCATGTCGCAGAATCAAAGAATCTTGGAAAGGACGTAAACGAAGAAAATCGCCGCGGGCAGCCAAATCGCCAGAGCGATTCCTCTGCTCGCCGCCTCGCTCCATTCTGGCAGTGCAGCCTGCATAAAGACCGGAATGCTCTCACTCACCAAAAACACAACCGAGAAGGCCGTGCCTGTCAGTAAACCCGATTTAAAAACTTCAACGTACGACTTTTCCACTACACGATATTGATTGGTTTTTTCACCGCTCTTGGAGGAGCTCACGAGCTCGGCGCCGAATCCTATCGCCTCGTGGGTCGTCTTGGTGGAGCTGTGCGGCCGCCCGCGGTTCGGCGGGAGCGGAAGGGACATGGCTGTGTGTAGTGAGAAGACTCCAGCAGCACCTCTTTTTTTTCATACATTCCCAATAAAAAATTACGCGCCCTCATGGCGTTTCCTCACTCGAGGTCCGTCTCATCGTCCGACATGGACATGGACGACATTGACGACGACACAGACGACGACACCGAGGAGCTGCTGCCGTCGCTGATGCTCGTGCCGCTCGATGACGAGGTGGAGTCGGAGCTCGAGTCGGAGCTGATCGAGAAGGACGAGGACGAGCTGCTGTCGGATACGTCGTCATAATTCGACGACGGGCCACCAGCTTGAACGGCGGCTGCAACTTTGTTTGTTTTGTCGGCGGCGATGTTCAACGCGTCGTCGACTGACATCACGCGGAGTGTGCTCGTGTTGCTGACCCGCACCTTTTTTCGGAAGTTCGTGTCCATGCTTTTCTTGTACAGGAACTCCAGCACGGCCTGGCACTGCTTTTGTTGCGCGGTGCATAGAAACCACAGTTCTTCGGGGGCTCCGATTGGGTCGGGTTGAAAGGTGAGGTAGCGCGTGTCCGGCCGAGGGTGTCCGGTGCGCACTTGCTCGAGCCCGTTGAAGATGCGCGAAACGTTCGTCTCGCTGCTTCCTTGGTACTTGGTTCGCAGATCCTTGCGCGAAAATGGCAGGCCTGCATTCGACTCGTTTCCGTGCCATTGGGAAAAGGTCGTGAAACCGTGGACTCGGGCCCAAAACCACGCCTTGCGCGGCCTCGGCCCCCGCGAGCCCCTCCCGGTGGCCGGTCGACCTTGCGTTGGCGCCATGCGCGTCGCTTTGCGTCGCTTTGCGTCGCTTCGCGTCGCTCCGCGTCGCTTCGCGTCGCTTTGCGTCGCTTGGCGCGCTTGGCGTCGCTTCGTCGACTCGGTCGCGTTTTCCGCGCGCCGCTCAATAGAAGGCCCACAGCGTCAATCCGGCAATGACAGTTTGCTGGCCGATGCACATCAATTTGAATGCGTACGAGTCGTCGATGTCGAAGATTTTGTCGCCCGTCGTGCCGAGGACGGACGCCCACGAAAACACGAGCGAGTTTTCGAAGGTCGCTTTGTCGAAGAGCGCTTCGACTTGTCGTTTGAAGAAGAGGTGCGACACCAGCGCTGTGATCAGTATGATCACAAAACCGATCACGAAGCCGATCAGCAGCTTGCGCGGCTTGCCGTGATTGCTCGCGGCCTCGAAGAGCGATTCCTGCACCGCCTGCCGTCGCCTCCTCCTCGTCTGCCGCCGCTTCTTCCCGGCGACGAGTTCGAGCATTCGCCCGCGCGATCTCCTCCCGCGTCCCACCACCTACCCACCTACCCCCTTCCACTAGAAAAAGAAATTCAAAAATCGCCGCCAGGGCGAGGACACCGTCGGGACCTTGGCGTCAGCGATGTTGTAGTTCTTTATCGGCTCCAAATCGTCCATCCGCACGTCGAGCAGCTGCGCTGGCCGTCGGACCCAAAACGCCTGCTTCGTGTACGACGCGTTGAAGATGCTCGGCGCGATCGACAGCACGAACACCGCCTCGAGGAAGGTTAGTTCCTTCATCGTTGAGTAGCACGTCTGCAACTCCTTGCCCTCACGGTCCACGAACGGCACGATCACGATCCGCTCCACCGAAACGGCCTCCTTCCAGCCCGCGTGCAGACACCGCCGCCTCGCCCTCCCCTCCACCTGCACCGCCGTGGTGTAGGTATCGGGCTGGACGTAGATGATTCGCTTCGGCCCTCTCGACATGCCGCTCGTTTCGAGCTGCCTGTCCGTGAAGGTGATGCCCGTGCCGTATTCCTTGATGTTCGTCACGAGCAGCGTCCCCTCTCCCCCGACGTCGAAGAGGGATTTTTTTCGCTTTTGCTCCTTCGCGTCGTCCTCGTTGGTCAAATAGATCAACTTGTAAGCCGATTCGACTTCATCGAAGATCGCCTCGTAGAACGCGACGAACGTGGCCGCGCCGGCCTGCGTGGGGAAGAACAGCATAGTCTTCTTGACGCCGCCCTGCTCGTCCTCCTCCGCGTGCACGGCGGCGAGCGCCTCGGCCACGGCCAGCGCGATCGCTCGCTGCCGGCCGACGTAGAGCAGCGAAGACCGCGACCACTCCTTCTTGTCTCTGATGCTCATCAACTTCGCCCCGCTCAGGTACCGACGAGGGTCCTTTCCGCTCACGCTCCGGATCCATTTTATTTCTTCGTTGCTTCGATCCGAAGTGACGGCAACCCGCCATTCCTGGGGCGGTCCCACCCAGCTCGCGTAGATGTTCTCATCGAGGTCGATGCTGTAGAAGGCGACGCGAAAGCCGATGAAGCGCGTGATCGGTATTTCGCGAAGCACGTTGTTAAGGTTGTAGCCGCAGAAGGCTATGTCTTCGGCCAATTCGAGGTCGATGCCTTCGGGGATGCCGTCCAGCTCGAACTCTTCCGCTTCGAGCGGCCTGATCCCTTCTGGACAAAAGTAATTCATGAGCCGCACGAAGCCTTCTTTCGATTTGAAGGGGGTGGCCGTCAGCCCGAGCAGCATGCCGCGCGTCGCGATCGGCTTCTCCATGCGCTTGTTCAAGAACTCCTCGAACCGACGAACCGAGGGCGCCCACCGCGGTCCGCTCGCTTCAACCGCCGTCTGGAGCTCGTGGATCTCGTCCACCACCAGCAGGGCATTGTCGAATGCGTGCGCATCGTTTTTCAGCACGTTGCCCGCCTGCGCGTAGGTGATGAAGGTGACGATTTTGTGGATGCCCTTCTTCGCGTTGTAGTCCGCGTCGACGACGGGGTTGTTCTTGAAGGCCTGCCGCCCGCCCCCCTGATGCTCTTTGAACAGGGCGAGGTCCGCCTCGGTGAAGTGCAAGCTTGCCATCTTCTGGAACGCCGGATTCTTCACGATCTCGACGGCTTGCTGATTTTTCGCCTTGTCGCCGCGAATGACGTAGACCACGAATCTCGGCGGGCGGTCCAGCGAGATCTGGAGCCGCGCGCCCTGTTTGCGAAGGTACTCCTGCGTGCAGAACAGCGTCGCCGCTTGCGACATGATCCACGATTTCCCACTCCCCGTGGGCGCGATCACGAAGAGCTCGTTCACGCGAAGGAGCGGGAGGAACGCCACGTACTGCCATGCGTCGATCTCCCCCGTCTGCTTGACGCAGCTCCGCTCTTTCTCGGCCTCATCGATCGGGAATCGATTTCCGAGGTAGGAGTGAAAAAGTGCCATCGTCCGGATCGGGTCGCGCCAGATGGGATCGTCGCGAGGCGGCAGCTCTTGCTCGACCTCGAGTATGGCCCGGAACTCGTCCATCTTCACGAGGGGTTTATTTTTGAGAATGGAGCCCCGCAGCAGCGCGGCATCGCGCTGATTTTCGGCGTCCTCTTCGAGCTCCCTTCGCTGCTTCTCCTTTTCGATCGCGAGCTCGACGGCGCTCAGAACGCCTTCGCGCTTCGACGCCAGCGCG
>Ga0315330_10002159_pt1 | contig 13442 bp, 9 predicted proteins | sample M140m34915metaG_FD_203453 | JGI IMG/M metagenome (GOLD analysis project Ga0315330, IMG submission 203453) | Ammonia-oxidizing marine archaeal communities from Monterey Bay, California, United States - M1 40m 34915 | ecosystem: Environmental > Aquatic > Marine > Intertidal zone | place: USA...
ATTCTCAAGATTTTACAGTTTTTGGAGGGTCACTGTCAGAAACACATGCACAAAAAATTTGTAAAGTTATGGATATGGCTATGTCAAATGGTGCTCCTATAATTGGATTAAACGACAGTGGTGGTGCTAGAATACAGGAAGGTGTTGCATCCTTAGCAGGATATGCAGACGTTTTTCAAAAAAATGTTTTAGCATCGGGAGTTGTTCCACAGATTAGTGTGATTATGGGGCCATGTGCTGGAGGAGCGGTGTATTCTCCAGCAATGACTGATTTCATCTTCATGGTTCGAGATAGTAGTTACATGTTCGTAACCGGGCCTGATGTAGTGAAAACAGTCACAAACGAAGTAGTAACTGCAGAAGAGTTGGGTGGAGCAAAAACGCATACAACAAAGTCTTCTGTTGCAGATGGCGCCTTTGAAAATGATATCGAGGCTCTGGAGCAAATAAGGCGTCTTTTTGATTTTTTACCATTGAGCAATAGAGAACGCCCGCCAGAAAGACCCTTTTTTGATGACGCCAGAAGAGAAGACCATTCTTTAGATACATTGATTCCTAATAATCCAAATCAACCGTATGATATGAAAGAATTAATACTAAAGTTATCGGATGAGAGTGATTTTTTTGAGGTTCAGGAAGATTTTGCAGCAAATATTGTAACTGGCTTTATAAGGCTCGAGGGCCGCACTGTCGGCGTTGTGGCTAATCAACCTTTGGTCCTGGCTGGTGTTTTAGATATCGACAGTAGCAGAAAAGCGGCTAGATTTGTAAGATTTTGTGATGCCTTTGAAATTCCAATACTGACCCTTGTGGATGTTCCTGGATTTTTACCCGGGACCAGCCAAGAATATGGTGGGGTTATAAAGCACGGTGCTAAGCTGCTTTTCGCCTATGGCGAAGCGACTGTTCCTAAAGTCACTCTTATAACACGCAAAGCATATGGTGGTGCTTATGATGTTATGGCATCCAAACATTTAAGAGGTGATTTTAATTATGCCTGGCCGACAGCTGAGATTGCTGTAATGGGGGCAAAAGGTGCAGTTGAAATTTTATACCGTCAAGAATTAGGGGATAAGAAAAAAATTGAAAAACGAACGAAGGATTATGAAAAACGATTTGCAAATCCCTTTGTTGCTGCGGAAAGGGGCTTTATAGACGAAGTTATAGCTCCTCATTCCACACGAAAAAGAATATGCCGTGCTTTTGCTTCGCTCCGAGGAAAACAATTGAAAAATCCATGGAAAAAGCACGATAATATACCGCTTTGAAGTTGGAATTTATAAATTGAGCAGAAAAGACTGAAATATTAGATCTCTGATTAGGTGCTTATGATAAAACATCGTGGATTTCCGAGCAGATTACCAGGTACGGACTACCAGTTTACAATAAGAAGAGCCTCGAAAAAGAAGCCTTCGAAATTAGTTAAACGTATGCGTTTTGCTGATAGAAAAAATTCAGATCGACTTGCTGATGAAGAATTTCTTAGAGCTTTATGGAATTATTTTGGCGAAAATGATTTTGAACGAGGAAATTTGGATGCAGGGCGATTAAGTTGGGTTTTTGGAAGAGAGGTTAAACCAGTTGGTGAAGATTTTGAACCAGATTCTTATGGTGCAAGACTCCGATTAGATAAAACTATCTTAAGAGGCTCTTTTCCTCAAATCTTTGAAGACTCAGAGTAATTAATTTATGTTAATGCAAATTTTTGAGATATCAATAATTTACTTAATAATTACTCATTAAAATACGAATGAAGTCAGTCAAACAGCAAGTATTCTTAAAATCGAAATTATCTTTCAAAATTTCCAAAATGTCATTATCAATTGGAAACTTATATGGTATGACCAGTTAATTCTAACTTTGAAAGCATTTGAGAATGTTTAATAAGATACTTATAGCAAATAGAGGTGAAATAGCCTGCAGAATAATCAAGACTGCAAAGAAGATGGGGATAAAAACTGTTGCGGTTTATTCTGATACAGATGTTGATGCATTGCATGTAAAAATGGCAGATGAAGCGGTTCACATAGGAGCCGCGCCAGCAAACCAATCTTACATTGTAATTGATAAAATACTTTCTGCTGTAAAGAAATCTAAAGCAGATGCTGTTCATCCAGGATATGGATTTCTTTCAGAGAATAAAATGTTTGCGGAAGCTCTAGAGAGGGAGAATATTGTATTTATTGGCCCTCCATCTGGAGCTATTGAGACAATGGGAGATAAGATAACTTCTAAAAAATTAGCAAAAAAAGCGGGTGTTTCAACAGTCCCCGGTTATCTTGGCTTAATTGAAGATGAAGAGGCCGCTGTTAAAATCTCAAATAAAATCGGATATCCGGTGATGATAAAAGCAAGCGCTGGAGGGGGTGGAAAAGGGATGCGTGTTGCTTGGAATGATCAAGAAGCTCAGCAAGGTTTTGAATCTTCTAAAAATGAAGCGGCTAACAGTTTTGGAGACGATCGTATTTTTATTGAAAAATATGTAACAAAACCGAGACACATTGAAATACAAATACTAGCTGATAAGCATGGAAAAACTATCTATTTAAATGAGCGAGAATGTTCAATTCAAAGGAGAAATCAAAAAGTTATAGAAGAGGCTCCTTCTCCTTTTCTTGACGACAAAACAAGGGAGGAGATGGGAAAACAAAGTTGTGCTTTAGCAAAGGCAGTTTCCTATACATCGGCAGGAACAGTCGAATTCATTATAGATGAAAATAAAAACTTTTATTTCCTGGAGATGAATACTAGATTGCAAGTTGAGCACCCGGTTACTGAGTTAATAACTGGAATAGATATCGTAGAGAATATGATCCGTATAGCTTGGGGTGAAAAGTTATCAATCAGTCAAAAGGATGTCCATATTAATGGATGGGCGATCGAAAGTAGAATTTACGCTGAAGATCCTTACAGAAACTTTCTTCCATCGATAGGTCGGATTACGCGCTATCGGCCGCCAGATGAACGGTTTGAGCAAGCTTTAATTGTGCGAAATGACACAGGAGTTTTTGAAGGAAGTGAAATAAGCATACACTACGATCCAATGATAGCAAAGCTATGCTCTTGGGCTAAGTCACGCACAGAAGCATTAAGAGTTATGAGTGATTCATTGGATGAATTTGAATTGGATGGTATTGGACACAATATTCCCTTTTTATCGTCAGTGATGAGGAATAAAAAATTTATAAAAGGTGATATCACAACAGCGTTTATCGAAGAAGAGTTCCCAGATGGATTTAAGTCAGTAAAACTGGATTCTAGCTTATTGAAATCGATCGCTGCGGCATGTTCAGCAATGTATCGATTATTTGAAATTAGAAGAACTCGAATAACTGGACGAATGGACAATCATACCCGAGTGGTTGAAAACGATTGGGTCGTGAGTTTGGGGGGGCATAATTTTGATATAAACCTGAAAGCAGATAAAACTGGTTCTATGGTAAAATTTTTGGACAAAAGCACTGTTCGAGTGGAGTCTAATTGGGTTCCTGGAGATTCCATCGCTAAAGTAAAGATTGAAGATAAAATACTTATTATGAAAGTTAATAAAGTAACGGGTGGATTTAGAGTTAGGCTGCTGGGGTCAGATTTGGATGTTTTAATTAGAAACAAGCGTCAATTCGAACTTTCTTCGCATATGTTAAGAAAAATTGAACCAGATATGACAAAATTTCTAGTCTGCCCGATGCCTGGAATGTTAATCAAAGTTGACGTGTCTGAGGGAGAAGAGGTGCAAGAAGGCCAGACTTTGTGTGTGGTTGAGGCTATGAAGATGGAAAATGTACTGAGAGCTGATAAAAAAGGTGTAATTAAGAAAATTAATGTTGAAGCTGGTCAGTCATTGGCAGTTGATGAGGTAATTATCGAATTTGAATAATTGCTAAACATTCTTATTTAATCAGATCATCATTAATATTAAAAAATCAATATATTTTTAATGACTTTTAAATCATTTAACAATTCTAAGGAATAAATTATAAAATAGAAGGAAAGATCTTTCGTTTGTGAGGTAAGTTATGAAAAAATCATTGACAGAATGGAGGGCTTTAGCCTCAAAAGAGCTTCGGGACCGATCTCTTGATGAGTTAGATTGGCATACTCTGGAAGGTTTAAAAATCAAGCCCCTCTACACGAGGGAAGATATAGATCAGTTAGATCATTTGGATAATCTTCCAGGAATGGAACCTTTTACGAGAGGCCCGAAAGCCACTATGTACGGTGGTAGACCATGGACTATAAGGCAATACGCTGGGTTTTCGACTGCAGAAGAATCAAATGCATTTTATCGTAAGAATTTAGCGGCTGGTCAACAGGGGGTATCGGTTGCTTTCGATCTAGCTACCCATCGAGGTTATGATAGCGATCATCCACGAGTTGAGGGAGATGTGGGAAAAGCTGGAGTAGCAATAGACTCTGTGGAAGATATGAAAATTTTATTCAACCAAATACCGTTGGATCAAGTCAGCGTATCAATGACTATGAATGGCGCGGTAATCCCGACGATGGCTTGCTATATCGTTGCGGGTGAAGAGCAAGGTGTTTCGCAAGAAGCTTTGTCTGGAACAATTCAAAATGATATTTTGAAAGAGTTTATGGTTAGAAATACATATGTATACCCACCTGAACCATCAATGAGAATCGTCGCTGATATTATTGAGTATACCTCTGATAATATGCCCAAATTTAATTCAATTTCTATAAGTGGTTACCATATGCAAGAAGCTGGTGCTAATCTTGTACAAGAACTTGCGTATACATTGGCCGATGGAAAAGAATATGTGCGTACAGCTATTGAGCGAGGTATGGACGTTGACAAATTTGCGGGCCGATTATCGTTCTTTTTTGCAATAGGAATGAATTTCTTTATGGAAGCCGCAAAGCTTAGAGCAGCGAGGTTACTTTGGCATAGAATTATGGAGTCTTTTGACGCAAAGAGTTCTAAGTCAAAGATGTTGCGCACACATTGTCAGACATCAGGAGTTTCTCTTCAGGAGCAGGATCCTTACAACAATGTGGTTCGAACAGCTTACGAGGCAATGAGCGCTGTTTTAGGAGGGACGCAATCTTTGCATACTAATGCTTTGGATGAGGCAATAGCTTTACCGACGGAATTTTCAGCTCGAATCGCAAGAAATACTCAGCTAATTCTACAAGAGGAAACAGGAGTAGCTAATGTAGTAGATCCATTGGCGGGATCATATTATGTTGAAAGTCTGACATCTGAATTAGCTGATGCTGCTTGGAATATCATACAAGAAATTGATGAAATGGGTGGAATGACTAAAGCTGTTGCAAGTGGAATTCCTAAGCTGCGGATTGAAGAGAGCGCTGCAAAGCGTCAAGCAATGGTTGATAGGGGTGAGGAAGTAATAGTTGGAGTAAATAAATACCAACTGGAATCTCAAGATGAAATTGACATAAGGGATATCGATGATAGTGCGGTTCGTGATACACAGATATCACGTTTAAATGATATTAAGAAAAACCGTAATACAAAAAGATGTTCTGATGCGTTAAAAAATTTGGAGAGAGTTGCAAAAAACGGTGGCAATTTGCTCAATGCGGCAGTGGAGGCAGCACGAGAGCGAGCTACAGTAGGAGAAATTTCTATGGCGATGGAAAAAGAATTTGGACGTCACCGAGCCGAAGTAAAAACATTATCTGGTGTTTATGGAGCCGCATATGATGGAGATGATGACTTTAGAAGGATTCAAATAGAAGTAGACGAATTTTCTAAAGCTGAAGGTAGAAGGCCAAGAATGCTCGTTGTGAAAATGGGGCAAGATGGCCATGATCGTGGTGCTAAAGTAATAGCGACAGCTTTTGCAGACATTGGTTTTGATGTTGATGTTGGTCCGTTATTTCAAACACCAGAAGAAGCAGCTAACGATGCGGTAGACAATGATGTTCATATTATAGGTATTTCTAGTCAAGCTGCAGGTCATAAAACCTTAGCACCAAAGCTGATTGAGGCTTTGAAAGAAAAAGACGCTGAGGAAATAATTGTTATTTGCGGAGGAGTCATTCCTCAACAAGATTACAAATTTCTCCTTGAAAAAGGTGTTAAGGCAATTTTTGGGCCGGGAACAAATATACCAGCGGCTGCGAGTGAAATATTAACATTGATTGTACAGTCAAGATGAAGAAATACTCAGAGGTTTATCAAGGTTGGCTTGCTGATCCTGAAAAATTTTGGATGGATGCAGCTGAAAAAATTGATTGGTTTAAAAAACCGACTCGAGCAAGTAGTGATTTGAATGATCCTTTATGTAAGTGGTTTTCTGACGGCGAAGTGAATACTTGCTACAATGCATTAGATCGTCATGTGAAAAACGGAAGAGCCGAGCAAACTGCGATAATTTATGATAGCCCCGTAACCGGCGTGAAAGAGAAGATTTCTTATTCACTATTGCTTGAAAATGTATCGTTATTAGCCGGAGCTTTATTGAAAAAAGGCATAAAAAAAGGTGATAGGGTTATCGTTTATATGCCGATGGTACCAGAGGCCATCGTAGCTATGTTGGCAATCGCACGAATAGGAGCAATCCATTCAGTAGTTTTTGGTGGTTTTGCCGCAAATGAGTTAGCAACCCGAATAGATGATGCGACGCCGAAAGCTATAATAGCGGGATCATGCGGTATCGAAGGTAATAAAATTATAGATTATAAGCCATTATTAGATGAAGCTATAAATTTAGCAGAACACAAACCTGATTTTTGTGTTTTGTTCCAGAGAGAGCAAAAAGAAGCTACTTTACTTTCTGGGCGAGACTTTGATTGGAAAGATTTAATAAGTAAAGCAAGTAAGGCTGATTGTTGTGCTGTTTCTGGAGACCATCCCGTCTATATTTTATACACTTCGGGAACCACTGGGCAGCCAAAAGGTGTTATCAGACCAACTGGAGGACATCTTGTAGCATTATATTGGACAATGAAAAATATTTATAATGTTGATCCGGGTGATGTTTTTTGGGCGGCGTCTGATGTTGGTTGGGTAGTTGGGCATAGTTATATTTGTTACGCCCCATTAATTCATGGAAATACAACGGTATTATTTGAAGGAAAGCCGGTTGGCACACCGGATGCGGGAACATTTTGGCGAGTTATGTCAGAACATAAAGTAAAGTCATTTTTTACCGCTCCTACGGCTTTTAGGGCAATAAAGAGAGAGGATCCGGAAGGCAATCTTGTAAAAAATTATGATCTATCAAATTTACGCGCACTATATTTAGCTGGAGAAAGAGCTGATCCAGATACGATTGTATGGGCACAAAAACAGCTTAATGTTCCGGTAATCGACCATTGGTGGCAAACCGAGACTGGTTATACGATCGTTGGCAACCCCTTAGGAATAGAACATTTACCTATTAAGTTGGGTTCACCGTCTGTCCCAATGCCTGGTTATGATGTGCGGATCTTAGATGGGGGTGGCCGAGAAAAAAAGATTAGAGAGCTTGGCGCTATAGCGATAAAGTTACCATTGCCACCAGGAACTTTGCCAACACTTTGGAATGCACATGAAAGATTTCAGTCTTCATATCTTGAAGCATTTCCTGGTTATTATGAAACAGGCGATGCGGGGTATAAGGATGAAGATGGATATATCTATATAATGGCACGTACTGATGATGTAATAAATGTAGCTGGTCATCGCTTATCAACAGGAGCTATGGAAGAGGTTTTAGCTAGCCATGGTGACGTAGCTGAATGCGCTGTGATTGGTGTTGAAGACGAATTAAAAGGACAGCTCCCACTTGGATTCTTATGCATTAACAAAGGGGTTAGTAGATCCAAAGCAGAAATAATTAATGAATGTGTGAAGCTAATCAGAGAAAAAATTGGACCAGTTGCTGCATTTAAAACAGCTATCATTGTTGAGCGTTTACCGAAAACTAGATCTGGAAAGATTTTAAGGGCAATCATGGTGAAGATAGCAAACGGCGCTTCATGGTTAACTCCTGCTACCATTGATGATCCTGAGATTTTAGATGAAATAGAAATAAAATTAAAAGAGATAGGTTATGGGCAACAAAAAAAAGAGACTTAGTGTTGGAGGGAAATATGGATTTAATAAAAAAAGCAATTAAAGTAAGAGAAAATGCTTATGCGCCGTATTCAAACTTTAAAGTTGGTGCGGCTATTAAATCAGAGACCGGAGATGTATTTTGTGGTTGTAATGTGGAAAATGCTGCATATCCACAGGGTACTTGTGCTGAAGCTGGGGCAATTGCAGCGATGATTGCTAATGGGCAGCGGAATATAACTGAAGTGGTTGTAGCAGCAGACACTGAAAGCCCCGTTACTCCTTGTGGAGGGTGTCGGCAAAAACTTGCTGAATTTTCGCATTCTGACGTTGTGGTGGTTTTTGCAAATTTAAGTGGAGAAGTTGGTCGAATGACTATAAACCAACTTCTTCCAGGCGCCTTCAATAAAGAGCAAATGGAAAAATAATTTGGACGCCCAGGCAATCATAGGAAAGAAACGCGATGGCTTAAGTCTAAATATTGATGAAATTAATTGGTTTTGCAATGGTTTAGCCTCAGGCCAGGTATCCGATGCACAAGCTGGCGCTTTTGCTATGGCTATTACAATAAATGATATGAATAATAACGAATTAACCGCATTAACTGAAGGGATGTTAAAGAGTGGATCAACTCTTAAATGGGATTTGCCAGGTCCAGTTCTTGACAAGCACTCGACAGGAGGAGTGGGCGATTGTGTAAGTCTTCTTTTAGCTCCAGCCCTCGCAGCGTGTGGAGCTTTTGTTCCAATGGTTTCTGGCAGAGGCCTGGGATATACAGGGGGAACACTAGATAAGTTAGATGCCATAACGGGTTACAAAACTCAAGTTTCAACGGTAAACTTCAAGAAGGTTGTGAAGGAAGTTGGATGTGCAATCGTTAGCGCTAGTAATGAAATTGCTCCAGCTGATAAGAGATTGTATGCTATAAGAGATGTCACGGGAACCGTGGAAAACATCGCTCTCATTTCAAGTTCAATATTGTCAAAAAAGTTGGCGTCTGGGGTGGAAGGTTTAATTTTAGATATTAAATCTGGGTCTGGAGCTGTAATGCCAAATTTGAAGGCAGCTACGTCGTTGGCAAAAAGGATGGTTGAGATAGGACAGCAGTCTGGTTGTTCAACCAGTGCATTTATAACTAATATGGATCAGCCTTTAGCATCAAGTGCTGGTAACGCGCTTGAGGTAATGACTGCTATGAATTGTCTTACTATGCATAAAGTAGATTCAAGATTATTTAAGTTAACGGTTTCATTAGGTGGGAGCTTGTTAAAAAACACTAAAATCTCAAGATCTGTAAAAGATGGTGAGAAGATGATTCGAGATAGTATTGAAAGCGGATTGGCAGTAGAAAAGTTTGGAAAAATGGTGTGTGCCCTTGGAGGGCCTGGGAATTTTATTGACCGATACAGAGATTTATTGCCTGAAGCTGCAACGATAGTTGAGGTTAAATCTCAATCTGCAGGTTATGTTAGTCAGATCGATGTTAAAAGACTTGGCATGGTTGTTGTTTCTTTAGGGGGTGGCCGCAGACAACAAGATGATAAGCTCGATTTGTCGGTTGGGTTAGATCAATTTCTACCCTTAGGGGAAAAAGTTTCGGTAGGTTCTGTATTAGCTAGGGTCCACGGTCGTGATGAAGATGCCGTATTAAATGTTATAAATATTGTCCGACAAGCATACAATATTTCTGAGGCTGCCCCAGAAAAGACAGAAAGTATAATTAAGCGTATTGGGAAATGAGCAGAGTATTTCTAATCGTTATGGACTCAGTTGGTTGTGGTGGAGCACCAGATGCCGCGCTCTTTGATGATGAGGGTGCAAATACCTTAGGTCACATTATCGAGCAATGTGATTTAGGTAATTGTAATGATGGAAGATTGGGAGAATTAAAAACCCCGAACTTGGACTCACTAGGATTGCGAGAAGTTATTAAGCTAGCCAACGGTCAGCCAATCTTAACTGAGAAGACTTTAATTACAGGCTGTTTTGGGGCCGCTACAGAATTATCTAATGGAAAGGATACTCCATCTGGGCATTGGGAGTTAGCTGGTGCTTCTGTTCCATGGGAATGGTATTATTTTAACAGCAAAACAAATAGTTTTCCGCTTGAAATAATTGATCTAGTTAAGTCGGAAGTAAATGTGTCAGGAATTTTAGGTAATTGTCATGCATCTGGCACAGAAATAATTGAACGTTTTGGTGAGGAGCACATAAGAACGGGTATGCCAATATGTTATACTTCAGCTGATAGTGTTTTTCAGATTGCTGCTCATGAGGACTTTTTTGGATTGGATAAGCTGTATAACCTTTGCCAAGCCATTTCCCCAACCTTACATAAAATGCGCGTTGGAAGAGTTATTGCTCGACCATTTTTAGGTTCCTGCTCCAAAGACTTCGTGAGAACAGAAAATAGAAAAGATTTTGCAATTCATCCACCCGCATTAACTCTCTGTGATTATGTGCAAAATGCCAATAAAACTGTCTGCGCAATTGGCAAGATTAATGACATTTTTTCTGGCAAAGGTATTGATAAGGTTTTGAAAGGTCGTAACGACTCAGACTTAATGAAACAATTATTTGAGCAGGTGAGTTTAGCAAAAAATGATAGTTTGATATTTGCTAATTTTGTGGAATTCGATTCAGAATATGGTCATCGTAGAGACGTGACTGGTTATGCGGCTGCTCTAGAATGGTTTGATGAAAAATTGGGATTATTACTAAAACGATTATCGCCAGACGATCTATTGGTTATTACTGCAGATCATGGAAATGATCCCACTTGGTCAGGCACAGATCATACAAGAGAGAGGGTTCCCGTATTAATTTCTGGCAGAGGAAATGGTTCTCTTGATTTAATAAATTTTAGTGACGTTGGAGCAAGTATTGCTGAATTTATGGGAGTGCCTTACCAAGGAGAGGGCAGGTCTTTTTTTAGTGATTTGTAGGAAATTGATTATTTGTTGGCATCATGTTAGGCAAATAGAAATTAATGTAAATTTCTCTTACGAATCTAATTTTAAAACTGTTTAACTGGAGCCTTAAGATGCATAAAAACCTTACAGTAGTAGATCATCCGTTAGTTCAGCACAAATTAACTTTAATGCGAAATACTAACACTTCCACTGCTGTTTTCAGACAGTTGCTTCGAGAAATTAGTATGCTTCTGGCATATGAAGTAACTAGGGATTTGCCCATGAGCACCAAAGAAATTGAAACACCTTTGTGTCCGATGAACGCTCCAGTCTTAGCAGGTAAAAAATTGGCGTTAATTTCTATTTTAAGAGCTGGAAATGGACTTTTAGATGGGGTGTTAGAATTGATACCTAGTGCGCGTGTGGGATTTGTTGGCTTATATCGTGATGAAGAAACGCATCGTCCAATCCAGTACTATTTTAAGGTTCCTTCAGAGCTAGAGGATAGAAGGGTTATTGCTGTTGATCCAATGTTGGCTACTGGTTACTCCGCGTCTGCGGCCATAGATCTTCTAAAAGAGGCGGGAGCTCAAGACTTGAAATTGATGTGTTTAGTTGCCGCTCCGGAGGGTGTCGAGCTTATCAACAAAAATCATCCTGATGTTCAGGTAGTTACCGCGTCGTTAGATGATTGTTTAAATGAGAATGCTTATATCGTCCCAGGACTTGGTGATGCGGGTGATAGAATGTTTGGAACTAAGTGATTAAATCTTAGAACACTAAGACAATATGGTTCCTTCAGATATCAAGAGATTGTTTCAAATTTCTGTATAAGGCTGTAACCTTATCTAGCAGCATTCGCTAGAGCCTGATCTAGATCTTTTATTAAATCATCTGCATCTTCTATACCAATAGAAATTCTAACGAGCCCTGGATCTGATCCAGCCGCCTTCTGTTGTTCGGTTGTTAGCTGCCTGTGTGTTGTTGAGGCGGGATGTATTACAAGAGATCGAGCATCTCCTAAGTTTGCTACATGACTAAAAATTTCAAGAGAATCTACAAATTTCAAGCACGCATTATAACCTCCCTTTATAGCTACCGTAAACAATGCTCCAGCCCCTCTGGGGCAGATAGTCTTGATTCTTGAAAAATATTTAGAAGACTTAAGGCCAGCATAAGTTACATTTTCTGTTCTTGGATCGGCCTCAAGCCAATTTGCAACCCTAATAGCATTTTCGACGTGTTTTTTCATTCTTAAGGATAGTGTTTCTATCCCCATAAGAGTGTAATGTGCTGCTTGAGGATTCATAGTCATCCCAAGGTCCCGTAATCCAACGGCGATACCGTGAAATGTAAACGCTAGTGGCCCAAAAGCTTCTTGAAAGCGCATACCGTGATAAGCTTTTTCAGGTTCTGAAAGTGATGGAAATTTTCCTGAGGCACCCCAGTCAAAATTACCACTGTCAACAACAACCCCACCTGTAACAGTTCCGTTACCTGTTAAATACTTAGTAGTTGAATGCACAACTAGAGTGGCACCATGCTCAATTGGACGGCATAAATAAGGAGTTGCTGTAGTATTATCTACAATTAATGGAATTTTTGCTTTATTCGCAATTTTTGCCATCACACTTAAATCTGTAATGTACCCTCCTGGATTTGCTATAGTTTCACAGAATAAAGCTCTCGTATTTTCATCAATAGCGGTAGATACCGCTTTTTCATCATCTGTATCTACGAATTTTACCTCCCATCCAAACCTCTTAATTGTTGTTCCTAATTGTGTTACCGTACCACCATATAATCGTGTAGAGGCTACAACGTTCATTCCCGGAGACATTAATGGAAATAAAGCCATTATTTGTGCCGCATGACCACTAGAACAAGCTACTGCGCCAACTCCACCTTCAAGAGTGGCGACTCTTTCCTGTAAAACAGCGACAGTTGGGTTTGTTAGCCGAGAATAAATATTACCAACCTCTTGCAGGTTAAATAATGCGGCTGCGTGGTCGGCATCACGAAAAACATATGCCGTAGTTTGGTATATTGGTGTTTGCCTTGCTCCAGTTGTGGGATCTGGGCGAGCCCCAGCATGAATCTGTAAGGTGTCGAAACCGTATTCTTCTTCACTCATTTTTTTTCCTTATTCATTCTGCGTAGATGGTTTTGGTAGGCTATGGCAGAAAAAAAATCTATTTGAAAGATATAAAATTAATTTATGTTTCTTTTTTCTTTATTTTTTGTATATATAAAGAATATTATTCTATATATAGGAAAGAAAGAAGAATGGATGATACCGATCTTAAGATCTTAAAATATGTGCAAGCAAATGCTAGCCTACCCTTATCTGAATTATCCAAAAGAGTAGGTCTTTCAAAGACACCTTGTTGGAATCGTATTCGAAAATTAGAAGAACTTGGGGTAATTGATAAAAGAGTGACGGTGCTTAATAGAAATAAGCTTGGCCTTCCAATTGTTGTATTTCTTTCAATCTCAGTAAGTCAACA
>Ga0315330_10002160_pt1 | contig 13442 bp, 13 predicted proteins | sample M140m34915metaG_FD_203453 | JGI IMG/M metagenome (GOLD analysis project Ga0315330, IMG submission 203453) | Ammonia-oxidizing marine archaeal communities from Monterey Bay, California, United States - M1 40m 34915 | ecosystem: Environmental > Aquatic > Marine > Intertidal zone | place: USA...
TCTGTTTGTACTTCTGTTAATCATGTTGTTTGTCATGGAATACCAGGAGAAAAAGTTCTAACTGATGGTGATATTCTTAATATAGATGTCACCCCAAAATTTAATGGTTGGCATGGAGATACTAGTAGAATGTTCTTTGTTGGAGATGTTAAATTAAAAGCAAAAAAACTAGTCGATATTACATATGAGGCTATGATGAGGGGTATTGAAATAATTAAACCCGGAAGAACTACTGGAGATATTGGTCATGCTATACAATCATTTGCAGAAAAAATGAAATATTCGGTTGTTCGTGATTTTTGTGGACATGGTATAGGAGAAGTTTTCCATGATCAGCCAAGTATACTACACTTTGGAAGTCCTGGGGAAGGAGTTCAACTAAAAGAAGGAATGTTTTTTACTGTAGAGCCAATGATTAACATTGGAAGTTATAAAGTCAAAGTTTTGTCAGATGGTTGGACAGCCGTAACTTCAGATAAATCTCTTTCTGCTCAATTTGAGCATTCTATTGGTGTAACTAAGGATGGTTACGAAATATTTACTTTATCCAGTAAAAAATTTTACTGCCCACCATATATTTAAAATGATACCACGTTACTCAAGAGAAATAATCAGAAAGATTTGGGAACCAGAGAATAAGTTCAAGATTTGGTTAAATATTGAAATAGCTATTTGTGAAGCTTTGATGAATAAAGGTTTTATACCTAAAAAATCCTTTATTAATATAAGAGATAATTCTAAATTTAATGTTGAAAGGATTGATGAGATTGAAAAAGAAGTTAAACATGACGTTATTGCATTTCTAACAAATATCTCTGAAAATCTAGGTGATGACTCTAAGTTTATACACATGGGAGTAACTTCATCAGATATTCTTGATACAACTTTATCTATTCAACTAAAACAATCCGTAAAGATAATAAAAGATGAATTAAGAAATTTGATTTCCGTACTAGAGAAAAAGGCACTTGAGCATAAATCGACCGTATGCATAGGAAGAAGCCATGGAATCTTTGCTGAACCTACAACTTTTGGTCTTAAGTTATTATCTAAATATTCTGAATTTAAACGTCACCTTAAAAGATTAACTATCGCGGAGAAGCAAATTTCTATTTGCGCAATATCTGGAGCGGTAGGTACATTTGCGAATATAGATCCTTATGTTGAAGAATATGTTTCAAAAAAGTTAGGATTGAAAAGTGAAACTATATCAACTCAAATAATTCCTAGAGATAGGCATGCTCACCTCTTTTCAACTTTGGGTCTAATTGCCTCATCAATCGAAAATACGGCTATTGAAATTAGACATTTACAAAGAAGTGAAGTAAGAGAGGTGGAAGAATATTTTTCACATAATCAAAAGGGTTCATCAGCCATGCCACATAAAAGAAACCCAGTTTTAAGTGAAAATCTTACTGGTATTTCAAGGGTTATAAGGGCAAGCGTTATTCCATTTATGGAAAATATTTCATTATGGCATGAAAGAGATATCTCTCATTCATCAGTTGAAAGAACACTATGTCCAGACACAGTTGCGCTCACAGACTTTGCCTTAAGTCGATTAGCTGATGTGATAAAAAATCTTGTTGTGGATAAAAAAATGATGAAAGAAAATCTAAAAAAAACATATGGTTTATATAATTCACAAAGATTAATGTTGAAATTAATTGAAAAAAGTGGGCTTCTCAGAGAAGAGTCATACAAGTTGGTCCAAAGATTAGCTATGAAGTCTTGGAAAGAAAACCTAGATTTTAAAAAAATCATACTTAAAGAAAAAAAAATTAAAAGTATTTTAAGAGCTAGTGAGATTAATGAAATATTTGATATAGATTATCATTTAAAAAATATCGATATAATTTTTAAGAGAGCTATCAATGAAAAATAAAAAAAAGATTTATGAGGGAAAAGCTAAAATAATTTATAAAGGTAGCGAACCAAATACTATTATTCAATATTTTAAAGATGATGCAACAGCTTTTAATAATAAAAAGAAATCAATAATTCCTGGTAAAGGGGTGCTGAATAACTTCATTTCAGAATTATTAATGACACGATTAAGTGAAATTAATATACCCAATCATTTTTTAAAACGCTTAAATATGCGTGAGCAATTAGTAAGAAAATTAGATATAATACCAATTGAAGTCGTTGTTAGAAATGTAGCAACTGGTTCATTAGTAAAAAGACTGGGTATCTCTGAGGGAAAAGTTTTATCAAGACCAATCGTCGAATTTTATCTTAAAAATGATGAGTTAAATGACCCAATAATTACGGATGAACATATCATTGTTTTTGAATGGGCATCACATTCAGAGTTAGAAGAAATAATAGCAATATCATCAAGAGTAAATGATTTTCTGACTGGCTATTTTTTTTCGCAAAATATCAGATTAGTAGATTTTAAACTAGAATTTGGAAGGTACTGGGAAGGAGATGATACAGTTTTAATGTTAGGAGATGAAATTAGTCCTGATAACTGTAGGTTATGGGATATTAAAACAAATAAAAAGCTCGATAAGGATAGATTTAGGCAGGATCTTGGAGATGTTGATAAGGCATATCAAGAAGTAGCCTACAGATTGGGAGTATTATCAGAGAACGAGTTTAAAAAGGTAATAAAAAATGATATATAGAGTTTATGTTGAGTTTAAGGCAGGGATTTTAGATCCTGAAGCAGAGGCTATCAAGAGAACAATAAGTCAATTAGGAATAAAGTCTTTAAAAAAAATTTCTAAAGGCAAATTCTTTGATATTGAATTTTCTAAGGAAAATAAATATTCTGATATTGAAAAAATAAGTAAAGACCTACTTTCAAATCCAATTATTGAAAATTTTAAGATTGTAAAAAAATAATTTTGTGAAAAAAAAAATTTCTATAATTTTATTTCCAGGCTCAAATTGTGATAGGGATCTAGAAAATGCAATCATTAAATGCCTTAAAATTAAACCAAACTTTGTATGGCATAACGAATCTCATATTAAGGAACCAGGAATTATTTTTTTACCTGGTGGTTTTTCATTTGGTGACTATCTTAGGGCAGGAGTTTTAGCTACAAAGTCACCTGCAATAAAAGAATTAATAAGATTTGCAAAAAAAGGTGTGCCAGTAGTTGGAATTTGTAACGGATTCCAAATCTTAACTGAATGCAAACTACTAGATGGAGTATTAATAAAAAATACGAGTCAACTTTTTAATTGTTCGAAAGTTAATTTGAAAATTGAAAATACTAAAAACAATTTTCTTAGAAATCTTAAAAGAGAAATAGTCGAATATCCAATCGCTCATTCACAAGGAAGGTTTTTCATTGATAAAGATAACCTAAAAAAACTTTATGATTATAATCTGGTTGCATTCAAGTATTCATCTCCGAAAGGTGATGTTAGCGAGGAATTCAATCCAAATGGATCTATTGATAATATTGCTGGAATTTTTAATAAAAAAAAAAATATCTTAGGTCTGATGCCACATCCAGAAAGAGCTATTGATAAGTTTTCAAGTCAAGATGGTATTAATTTTTTTAAAAGTATTGAAGAGTTTTTATAATGAGTAACATCAAAAAATTAAATTCTAAAATTATAAAAGATCACGGACTAAGTGACAAAGAATATCAACAGATTCTTAGTATATTGAAGAGAAAACCTAATTTATTAGAATTAGGAATATTTTCAGTTATGTGGAGTGAACATTGTTCATATAAGTCAACCAAAAAGTGGCTAAAAAAACTTCCAACTACTGGACAAGTTGTGATTTGTGGCCCTGGAGAGAATGCTGGTATTGTTGATATTGGCGATGATGATGCAATAGTATTTAAAATGGAGAGTCATAATCATCCTTCATTTATTGAGCCCTATCAGGGAGCAGCAACTGGTGTTGGGGGTATAATGCGTGATATATTTACGATGGGAGCCAGACCAATTGCCAACCTAAATTCTCTTAGATTTGGAGAACCCTCTAATAAAAAAACAAAACATTTATTACAGGGAGTTGTTAAAGGGATTGGGGATTACGGTAACTGTGTTGGTATTCCTACAGTTGGAGGTGAGTGTTTTTTTCATAAGTCTTATAATAAAAATATTCTCGTTAATGCAATGTGCGTTGGCTTAGTAAAAAAAAATAAAATATTTTATTCAAAAGCAAGTGGGATAAACAACCCCGTGATATATGTTGGCGCAAAGACAGGAAGAGATGGTATACATGGTGCTACAATGGCTTCTTCAGAGTTTGATGATAACTCTAAAGAACAAAGACCCCAAGTTCAGGTTGGTGACCCTTTTATTGAAAAATTACTTTTAGAATCATGCCAAGAACTTATGAAAGAAGATGCAATAATAGCGATTCAGGATATGGGAGCTGCTGGATTAACATCGTCTTCCTTTGAGATGGCGTCAAAAGGAGATTGTGGTATCAAGTTGTATTTGGATAAAGTTCCGTGTCGTGAAGAACAAATGACACCATATGAAATGATGTTATCTGAAACTCAAGAAAGAATGTTAATGGTTATTAAACCTGAAAAAAGAGAATTAACTCTTAAAATTTTCAGGAAATGGGGGTTAGATGCAATCGAAATTGGTCAAGTAACGAACACAGGTAAAATGGAAATGTTTTTTAATGAAAAGAATGTTGGTGAGCTACCGATAAAACCGCTTGCAGATTTAGCTCCTGAATACGACAGACCATCAAAAAAATCTATAAAGGTAGAAAAAAATAAAAATAAGAAAAAAAAGGGAATACTTGATGTGTTCATCAAAATAATTTCTGGACCGAATCATTCATCTAAGGAGTGGTTATTTAGTCAATATGATAGTATGGTAAAGTGTGATACTGTTTATTCTTCAGAAGAATCTGATGCTGCAGTTGTAAGAGTTAACGGAACAAATAAAGCCGTGGCAATTACTTGTGATTGCAACCCTATTTACTGCGAGTCTGATCCAAAATTAGGTGCAAAATTAGCAGTCGCAGAATCTTGGAGGAATTTAATTGCTACAGGTTCAAAGCCCTTAGCAATTACTGATAACCTAAACTTTGGTAATCCAGAAAAAAAGGAAATCATGTATCAAATTAAAGAAGCAATCCTTGGCATTAAAGAAGCCTGTGAAAAACTCTCATATCCGGTTGTATCAGGAAATGTATCCTTGTATAACGAAACAAAGGGTAAATCAATACTTCCAACACCTGTTATTGGTGGTATTGGATTAATTAAAGATTTATCAAAAGCTATTGGGCTTAAAGTAGATAAGGGTGATGCCCTATATGTTGTAGGTAAAACAAAAGGACACTTAGATTTGTCCGTTCATAATCAAATATGTGAGGATAATACGGGCTCTCCACCAAAAATAAATTTTAGGGATGAAATTAAAAATGGTAATTTTGTTTTTAATTTTATTAAAAATTTCAGAGAATATATTACGGGCTGTCATGATATTTCAGAAGGTGGAATAATTACCTCAATCGCAGAAATATGTATTAAAAATAGATTAGGTGTAATAATAAATATTCCGACAAATATTGAGCACAGAAATTGGCTTTTTTCAGAGGAACCCTCAAGATTTATCTTATCTATAAAAGATGATGAAAATTTCCTGAGGATTGCAAAACAAAATAAAATATATGTGAAAAAGATTGGAGAGGTAACTGGTAAAAATTTAAAAATTATAAATGAACTTGAAATTCCAGTAGAAAAACTTATAAAATATAATAAGTCTTGGTTTCAGAATTACTTAAGGATAAATGATGACATTAAAACCAAATGAAGTTAAAGATTTAATAAAAGATAAGTTACCTGATGCAAATGTAGAAATAATTGATTTGAAGGGAGATAATAATCATTACCACGCCAAAATCAAATCTACTGAGTTCAAGGGGCTATCAAAAATGGAACAACATAAGCTAGTGTATAGTGCTCTTGGCAGTCATATGGGAACAACACTCCATGCTCTTATGCTAACAACTAGCGAAGATTAATGAAAGGTAAAATATGGAAAATATCGGATCAAAAATTAAAGAAATAATTGAAAATAATGATGTTGTATTATTCATGAAGGGAACACCAGATTTCCCTCAATGCGGATTCTCAGCTAATACTATAGCTATTCTTAACCATTTTAACGTAGATTTCAAAAGTTTTAATGTTTTGGAGGATCAAGAGTTAAGAGAAGGTGTAAAAACCTTTTCAGACTGGCCAACAATTCCACAAATATATCTTAAAAAGGAATTTATAGGAGGGTTTGATATTCTCAAAGAAATGGCTGAAACAGGTGATTTTACAAAGTTACTTGATAAAAAAAGTATAACTTATAAAGTCGAAGGTTAACTTATATCATTTTCTACTTTCATAGCTGAAATGAATGGATAAATAGCACTCAATATACTTATTAGCAAACCAATTTCACCAGACTTATATCCTTTTCTTAATATAAAACACTTAATGAATCTTGAAAAAATTCTTCTTATAGAATACATCCTTGATAAGCTAGTTTTGTTATCCTTTAAATCATATGCATTCAAAGTGCTATTTCTATCAAGACGAACTAATAAGTCCGATATATTTCTTGACATTTTATGAGTAATTTTATTTGATAATCCTATACCCTTTCTTCCGTCTAATCTATATTGAGGATGCACTCTACCATCAATCCATAATTTACTTTTTTTCCGGAATAAACAAAACTTACCATCTGGCGCCAAACAAGCCATCCATCCAAATTTTATAGGTTTTTCTCCAACATAATTTAGTAACTTTATGTAGTGAAAATCATTTATTGAATTATTTCTTAAATTAGATTTGATCTCTTTTGCTAAACTTTTACTAATAATTTCGTCAGCATCAACTTCTAATATCCAATCATAATTACACTTTTTGATTCCGAAATTTCGTCTCTCTCCCTCTGATAACCATGAACCTTTAAATATTTTGGAGGTATAAGCTTTACATATTTTTAATGTTCCATCATTAGATCTATCGAGAATAACTATGATCTCATCTGTAAAACTTAGTGATTCTAGGGTATTTCTAATTTTTGTTTCTTCGTTTCTGGCTACTATTAATGCACTTATTTTCATAAATTAATTATAGTATTTAAAATTTATTTTTAAATACTATAGACAATGTTTTTTTTTTAAATTAGAACTGTTTTAAATATTATTTAGAATTATTCTAATATAGAAAGGATCACTTATGATAAAAAGAATACCAAATGTTAATTTTCAAGTGCGGGTAAGAGATGACTCCATTGATGGTGACAATCCATTTAAATGGGAAACAAAATCAACTGATGATTACTTTGCAAATAAAAAAGTTATTTTATTTTCCCTTCCAGGTGCCTTTACTCCAACTTGTTCAACTTTTCAATTGCCTGATTTTAATAAGTTATACGATGATTTCAAAAAATATGGAATTGATGAGATTTATTGTATATCCGTCAATGACTCATTTGTGATGAACGCATGGGCTAAACATCATGACATTGGAAAAGTTAAGGTAATTCCTGATGGGAATGCTGAATTCACAAGAAAGATGGGAATGCTTGTCGATAAGGAAAATTTAGGTTTTGGTCAAAGATCTTGGAGGTATGCATTGATAATTGAAGATGGAAACATCTTAGAAAATTTTGTTGAATCCGGCTTTACTGATAATGCAGATGACGATCCATATGAAGTTTCTTCACCACAAAATATTCTTGAGTATCTATCAAAGAATAATCAGATGACTGGCTGATAGATTTTTATCTTGAATAATATTCGATTACTAGATTAGGTTCCATAATCACTGGGTATGGGACTTCATCTAGTTTAGGTCCTTTAACAAAGGTACCTTTAAGTTTATCGTAATCTACAGATAAGTATTCAGGCGTATCTCTCTCGGTTGAACTAATAGCTTCTAACACAATAGGTATTTCTTTACTAGTTCCTTTGACCTCTACAATGTCTCCATCTTTTAATGAATAAGATGGTATACTGAGTTTTTTTCCATTGACAAGTATATGACCATGACTAACAAACTGTCTAGCTGCAAAAATGGTTGTTACGAATTTCATTCTATAAACAGCAGCGTCAAGTCTTCTTTCAAGTAATTGTATTAAATTCTCACTTGTATTACCTTTGAGGTTTGAAGCCCTGAAAAAAAGATTACGAAATTGTTTTTCTGTAATATAACCATAGTGACCTTTCAGTTTCTGCTTTGCCATTAATTGATTGCCAAAATCTGAGGGTTTCTTTCTTCTAGTTTGACCGTTCAGGCCAGGTGGATAATCCCTTTTATTAAAGGGACTTTTTGGTCTGCCCCATAGATTGCATCTTAGTCTTCTATCAATTTTATATTTGGATTTGAGTATTCTCGTCATATTTAGCGAATATACTGTTTAAATTACGGTTGTCAAATCTATTTGTTTGTTTTTTTTAAAGCCTTAAATATCCCAATAAGTATTTTAATATCATCACTAGATAACTCTAACTTATTGAAAATATTTCTTATTTTTTGAACCATTATTTTCTTTCTTTCTTTAACAAGAAAGAATTTCTTCTCATCAAGATCTTCTTCTAAAAGTACTAAAAAATTTAATAAATCCTCTTTTTTTGCAGCATTATTTGAATTTTCATCAGGGTTCTTTTTATTAAGATATTTTGATATCTCGTAACATACTATGATTACTGCATGAGATAAATTTATTGAAGAAAACTTATTATTTGTCTTAATTTTTAAAATATAATCACATAATGCAACATGATTATTATCCAACCCACTTCTTTCTGGGCCAAACGCAATTCCTATCTTAATTTTTGTATTGTATAAAAGTTTTATAAGGTCATTAAAATCTATCTCTTTTTGTTTAATTGAACGGATTCTATTGGATGTACCTATTAATATATTGATTTTTTTTATAGCGGAATCAAAATTATCATATATTTTAATATTATTTAATACCTCATCGGCTCCTGCACTTACAGGTCGAATTTTTTCATGGTTCAAAGAAAACTCTGGAGAGATTAAAGATAATTTTTTAAAATTAAAATTTTGCATTGCTCTTGTAACTGCACCAAGGTTTTCTGGTAACTGAGTCTTCACCAGAAAAATTTCTGGCATAGAAATCTTTTTAAGTTTTATCATAAGTTTAAGATTTTAGAAGGTGATAGGTTATGCTATCATGAAGAGCAATGTAAGATGCATCAATTACATTCTGTGACACACCAATTGTAGACCATTTCTCATTTCCGTTTGATGACTCAATTCTTACCCTTACCAGAGCATTAGTACCATGTTGAGGTGTTAAAATTCTAACCTTGTAATCTATAAGATTTAATTTTTTAATTTTTGGGTAAAATTCAATCAATGCTTTTCTTAAAGCAATATCCAATGCGTGGATTGGACCGTTTCCCTCTGCGGCACTATAAAATTCTTTATCTTCAACAAATATTTTTATTCTAGCTTCAGAAATTGTAATAGATTGATTCTTAACATTTGTTCTTTTTTCATCTGAAACTTTAAAGCTTTCCAAACTATAAAACTCATTGAATTTTTGAAACTGTCTTCTGGCTAAAAGTTCAAAACTTGCTTCGGCTCCATCATATGCATAACCTAAATATTCTTGTTTTTTTACTGTTTCAAGAAAAGAATTTACCTGAGTATCATTCTTTTTTAATTTTATTTTAAATTTTTTTAATTTATTTATTACATTACTCTTTCCTGATTGATTTGATACAACAAGTACTCTTTCATTTCCAACTTTGGTAGGATCGATGTGTTCATAACTTCTTGGATCCTTTTCAACTGCAGAAATATGTAGTCCTCCTTTGTGAGCAAATGCCGCTGAACCAACAAAGGGTAAATTTCTTGGAGAGTGTCTGTTCAGTGTTTCATCGATAAATCTACTTACATTAGTAATCATGTCTAGTTTTTTTTTTAACCTACAGTTAAATTCCATTTTTAGTACAAGATTTGATACAACATTTACTAAGTTAGCATTACCACACCTCTCACCAAGACCATTAAAAGTACCTTGAATTTGATTTACTCCAAACCTTACAGCTTCCAGTGAATTATATGTTGCTGTGTCTGTATCATTATGAAAATGGACTCCTAAATTCTCTTCCGGTATAACTTTTTTTACATTTTCAATAATTTCTTTAAGCTCATAGGGAAGAGTGCCTCCATTTGTATCACATAAGACAATCCATTTAGCACCGTTTTCATATGCATATTTAATAGAACTGAGTGCGTACTCACGGTTATTCTTATATCCGTCAAAAAAATGCTCAGCATCAAACATAACTTCATCGAGTCTACTTGATGAATACATAATTGAATCTGCAATCATATCAAGATTTTGGTTCATTGATATTTTAAGAGCATTTTTCACATGGAAATCCCACGTTTTACCTACTAAGCAAACTGTACTTACTCCAGAGTTCAGAACTGCATTTAAGTTTGGATCATTTTGGGCACTTTTACCATGTTTTCTCATCATTCCAAATGCTACAAGGTTTTTTTTCTTTGATTTAACAAGAGATTTAAAAAACTCATCATCAGTTGGGTTTGCGCCAGGCCATCCACCCTCAATATAATCCAAACCAATATCGTCTAAAATTTCATAAATTTTTAGTTTATCAGTTAGACTAAAGTTAACTCCTTTTGTTTGGGCACCATCTCTTAGCGTACTATCATATAATTTTATATTTTTATTCTTCACTATTTAAATTGATCCTTTTAATTATTTCATCCTTATCTAGGAGTGTAAGTAACTTATTCATACTAGGTCCAAATTTTTTTCCTGTTAGAAGAATTCTTAATTTAGTGTAAAGTTCTTTTGGCTTAATGTCACATTTTTCTAATATTTTTTTAGTCCATTCTGACCATACATCTTCATCAATTTTGTTTGGTAAGTGTTTGAGAATTAATTGTTTCAAAGAAGGTGTTAATTTTATTTTTTCATCTATATGAAGGGGATTTGAGAAAACTTTATACCACTCATCAGCTTCGTTTAGATTATCTATATTTGATTTAATAATCTCCCAGAAATTTTTATCATATTCACAATCTTTATATTCCTGGACTTTTTCATATTCTAGAGTTTTTATAAATTTAGAATTTAACCTTTCTAATTCATTATAATCATACATTATTGAACTCTTCGAAAAAATTTTCATAGAAAATGTATTAACAAGTTCATCTATTTCATTAATCTCATCAATCGATTTACTTGAGCCAATTTTACTCAAATAATTAATGAGCACTGTGGCAGTTATATTGTCTCTAATATCAACAACAGAATTACTTTTCATTCTTTTAGAGAGACTTTCACCAGTTTTTGATTTTATAAGGGGAAAATGACCGAAATTAGGTACCTTAGAATCGATCATTTTAAATAACTGTATTTGTGCTGCTGTATTAGTTATATGATCATCCCCTCTAAGAATATTACTCACATTGAGGTCTGCATCATCAACTACAGATGTTATAGTAAATAAGGGGAGGTTATCTGATCTAAATACAACTGGATCTGAAATTGATAAATTTTTAAAAATCAACTGACCATGCACTTCATCTTGCCAGCTTACAGATTCATTATTTAATTTTAACCTCCAATATGGTTCAATTCCAGAAGATAAAAGTGAACTAATTTCTGACTTTTTTAAACTTAATGAAGCTCTATCATAAATTGGAGTCTTTCCTTGTTTAAGTAATAATCTTCTTTTAAAAGATAACTCTTCAGAGGTTTCGAAACATGGATAAATCAAATTTTTTTTTTTTAATAAATTAAATGTATCTTTATACTTTTCTTTTCTATCAGATTGCTTGATAATCATCGAATATTTTATTCCAAGCCAGTCTAAATCTGAAATGATTGATTTAGTATACTTCTCTTCTGATCTTTCGGTGTCTGTATCATCAATTCTTAAAAAAAAATCAATATTTTTATTTTGCGCATAAAGATAATTCAGTATCGCTACTCTTAAATTACCAATATGTAAAAATCCTGTTGGACTAGGTGCAAATCTTAACATCTTTTATAACTCAAATTTATTTGTTAGAGGAAACCTTCTATCATTGGACAAGGACATTCTAGTCACCTTTGGACCAACCACACTTTGATATCGTTTAAATTCTGAGTTTTTAATCATTAACCAAACTTTTCTAACTAGTTCTTTATCATAACCTTTTTTGACTATAGATTGTAAATCTTTATTTTTATCAATTAGTAACTCTAAAATCTTATCCAGCACCTCATATGGTGGAAGACTATCTGTATCTTTCTGATTGAACTTTAACTCAGCTGTTGGTTCCTTTCTAATAATATTTTTGGGAATTATTACACCAGAAACATTTGAATATAATGATGTATTATTATTTATCCAATTACATAATTCATATATTTTAGTTTTATATATATCTTTTAGAGGCGCAAATCCTCCGCACATATCTCCATAGAGTGTAGCATATCCAACAGCATACTCAGATTTATTTCCAGTAGCTAAGAGCATAGAGTTCGTTTTATTCGATAATGCCATAAGTAATAATCCTCTGATTCTTGACTGAAGGTTTTCTTCTGTGGAATCTTTCTTTTTATTTTTAAAAAAAGGGCTGAGTGATGCTTCAATGTTTATTCTTAAATCTTCAATTGATAATTCAGTTAACTTAACACCTAAATTTTTACATAGTATTTTTGAGTCAATTCTACTCTGTTCTGACGAGTATTTTGTTGGCAGGAAATAGGGATAAACATTTTCTGCTCCCAAAGAATTTACAGCAATTGCTAAACATAATGCAGAATCAATTCCCCCAGATAATCCAATAATAATTGAATTAAAATTATTTTTTTTTACATAATTAGCTAAACTTAATTTTAATGCATTAAAGAGGTTTTGATTATCATCAATTTTTACACTTTCTTTAGTAGTTGTTAGTAAATCAATTGTTTTCTCGTCTTCTTCAAAAAATTTAAATTGACAAATACTTTCTCCTTTCTCGTCAAGTATAAATGAACCGCCATCAAAAATTAAATCATCTTGAGAACCAATAAGGTTTAAATATATTAACTTAGAATCCCAAAACTTAGATTTTTTTATTGCTAAATTTTTTCTTAATTTATCTTTACCTATTTCGTAAGGAGAGGCGTTTATAGATATTATTAAATCCACCGATTCACCATTAGTTTCATAATGTTCAGTCCGCCACATGTCTTCACAAATAAAAAACTTAATTTTTTTATTTTTATAATGAAAAAGGTTTTGTGAATTTTCTTTTGTTGAGAAATATCTTTTTTCGTCAAAAACTCCATAATTTGGTAATTCTTTTTTAAGGAATCTTTCAATAATTTTTCCAGACTTTATTAGAATCAATGAGTTGTATAAATCACCTTTTTTTTCAGGAATACTTAAAACTAAAATAGTCTCAGTATTCTGTGTCATACGCACTATTTTTTTTTTGAAAAGCTCAACTTTACCAAGG
>Ga0315330_10002162_pt1 | contig 13440 bp, 11 predicted proteins | sample M140m34915metaG_FD_203453 | JGI IMG/M metagenome (GOLD analysis project Ga0315330, IMG submission 203453) | Ammonia-oxidizing marine archaeal communities from Monterey Bay, California, United States - M1 40m 34915 | ecosystem: Environmental > Aquatic > Marine > Intertidal zone | place: USA...
TTTGCATACTGAGATTAGCATGATTTCGGCATACGCACCGGTAGCTCAGCTGGATAGAGCACTTGACTTCGAATCAAGGGGCCGTGGGTTCGAATCCTACCCGGTGCGCCACAAACAGCCTAACTTGATAGAGTTAAGCTAATCTAAGCATCTGACATCACTCAGTTATTCTTAATGCCATGCGTTATGGCTTACATGGAGTACTGACCAAAATGCAGACCAAGAGTATCCCATATACGTTTAACAGAGGTGGCTATTACTACTTCACACGCAGAGTGCCATCTGACCTGATAGGCCACTATAGTTATCCCAGAGTAGTGCAGGGGCTTCGTACAAGCTCTCCCAGCCAAGCTAAGACAAGAGCTCTGATAGGCTGTGCTGCCAAGCTTGATGAGTACTGGTGTAGGTTCCGTATGACTGATCCTTAGCTTATAGGTTCACACCCGCTCAAAGTTTCTCAGAAAGCAAACCACGCCAACTCAGACAGCATTAGTTTATCTCATGCAATTGATATTTATCTTCAGCGTGAAGGCAGGGTAAAGGTAAGATTTTCCATGCCTCAGTGCAAAGAGTTTTTCGGTATCTAGTCAAAGCGTGTGGTTCTAAAGATTTGCATGAATACACCAGAGCAGATGCTCTCAAGTACCGTGGGAACAAAATCTAAAGCGCCTGAATACGATGTTGTTTGTCTGTCATGGTTTTAAGTCCGCTGGCGTAAAAGATTAGAATTAATGATTGATTTTGAGTATCAAGTACATCGATTATTTTGTGGTTCACCCGCAATGTAACGGCGAACGTCTTCCGCAACTTGTTCAGCAGCATAAGTAACCGTTCTCATAGAGGCACCTGCAATATGAGGCGTCAAGGTTACATTTGGGAGCTTCAAGAGCTGCCAGTCCGCTGGCGGCGGTTCAACAGCAAAGGTCTCCAGCATAGCCTGCCCTATTTGTCCGGCACTCAAAGCATCGTAAAGTGCATCGTAGTCACACAATGGACCGCGCGCCGTATTCACGAATATGCTATTTGTTTTCATTTTGGCAAATGCCGCCGCATTCATCATACCCTTAGTCTCTTCAGTCACACGCGGGTGCATTGATACTATGTCCGATTGGCTCAAAATTTCCTCAAAGGAAACCATTTTTACTCCCGCCTTGACATCCTCTGATGTAAGCTGGACATATGGGTCATTCACCAAGATACGGCAACCAAAAGCTTTCAGCAATTTTACCACAAGTATACCCACCTTGCCATAACCTATAACGCCAACAGTCATCTCGTTTAATTCACGCCCAACTTTATCTGCGCGATATAAATCACCACGATAAACTCCTAAGCGTAAAGCTTCATGTCCACTCCGGATGTTACGGCTTTCCGAAAGTATGGCGCCAATTGTGAATTCTGCAACCGCACTGGCGTTCCGTCCTGGTGTATTTACCACAGTTACCCCATGATCTTTAGCTGCATTCATATCGATCGAGACTGGCCCGCCTCGTGAAACTGCTAACATCTTAAGGTTAGGCATTTTCCCAAACATAACCCGCGACACAGGCGCAAGATGTGTTATAAAAATTTCAGCATCGCCAACAAAGTCAACTACCTCATCTGGATGCCCGAAGTATTCTTTTAGCCCATCCATGCCATCCACTGCATATCCATGCTCTAAATCCTGATCAGGCCAATTGTCCTGTCTCTTACGAATGTAATGGTCAGTCCCAATAGCATCTATTAGCTTTTCCTCAAACACATCAGGCAGCATGAAGTTATCACCAATAATCGCAATTTCTCTCCTCATTTGTGCCCCTTTCGCAAAACGACGAACCGTCTCTGTCCAATGGCAAAAGCCAGAGCTAATACCAATATTATCCCGGACAGAGCATCTTTGGTATTAAAATTAAGCCCCATCAAGTTCAAACCATTCGCCAATATCCCAAGAAACAAGACGCCAACCAGCGTTCCCACCACGTTAGGCCGACCTCTTGGATGCATTGAAGCTCCAATGAATACAGCAGCGATCGCATCCAGAAGATAGGAAAACCCAGACAATGGCGTGAACATACGGATATTCGCAGATGCTATTAGGCCGCCAACTGCACAGGTCGCCGCCGCAATAATGAAGCCGAAAAAAATGATCCTTTTGACTTCAATCCCAGCAATCAATGCGGCAGTCGGTTGAAGTCCTATTGCTTGTATTCGTTTTCCAAAGATAGAGCATTCCAAGAATATGAAATAAAGAATTAAAACAACAGCGGCGATGACCACTTCTGTAGGTATGCCTGCGACATCTCCAACGGCAAGGTCTCTGAACTCCTGTGGCATACGACGGTGCGAGATTGGTCCACCCCCATTGGTAAAAATTCGCTGCACTGAAGATCCAATGAAAAAGGTACCCAGAGTAGCCATAAAAGCACTCACATTTAGCCATACAATTAAAACTGCATTCAGAATTCCGATTAGGCACCCACCGACTATTCCTGCTAGGATTGCTACATACCAAGCTGCATCATATTCTTTTAGCGCGACCACCGCAAAGGCTGCTCCAAAATCGAGCGCAATTCCCACGGAAAGATCAATCCCGCCCATCGACACAACCAAGGTCATTCCCAGCGCCACAATCAAGAGAATTGCTGAGCCTTCCAAGATATTCATCTGGTTACCAGCGCTTAGAAATACCGGATTCCATAAAGAGAAAAAAACTATGCATGCGGCTATGACTACTAAGAAGCTATACCGTAGAAACCATCTCATCAGTATCTACCTCTTGCTGTCGCCGCCGCAGAGGCGACAACTATTAAGATTAGGCTCCCTTTTATACAGCCAGTCCAAAAGACATTTACACCAATTGATTTGAAACCTACCGACAGCATTGTCACCAAAACTGCACCAAGAGCTGCACCCCAGATTGTAACTTTACGTCTTGGCGAAAAAGCAGCACCAAGGAAAGTTGCCAACACCATCTCCAAAAGAAGATTATCCTCGGTTCCAGGGGACGACCCCGAACCGCGCGCTAATACGAACATAGAGGCAAGAAAGCCAGTACATGCTGCAAGGAAGAAAGATATCGTTTGATAAGCTTTTGTTGAGATGCCAGAGACCTCCGCAGCTTCACGCCCACCCCCCGTCGCCTGGGCCTGCATCCCCCAGCGCGTTCGATGCATTAGAAACCAATAAATTAACGTCAGTAAACCAGCAGCAACAACGCCTGCAGAAAGTCCAATGACCGTTCCATCACGCAAGAATACAATGAACGGATCGGTAACGTTGATCCGTTTGGACTGGGTGATCACTTTTGTAATACCAACTACAGCTACTGAGGTTGCCAGCGTAGCCAAGAGCGGGGTCATCCGGATCACCACAACAAGAAATGCATTCAAAACCCCAACCATAATTGCTGCGAGCAAAGCGAAGACTAAAGCTATCGGTAATAACGTTCCGTGATTGGTGACCTGATCAGCGATAATTGCCGCTGCTATTATGGCAGCGGCTGGTATCGATAGGTCTATTCCCCCGGAGACTACGTCATCTCCACCAGTCATAATTACGACAGCTAGTCCAAGGCTGACAACCACCGTGGGTACGGCTTGTTTTAGCATCAAATCAATTGTAAACGGAGTGAAGAGATTTGGTGCCTCAATCCCTAAAAAAATGAACATTCCCGCAAAAACTGCCACAGGGACCCACTCTACAAGCTTGCGAAAGTAAGGAGAAGCGTTCATTCTAACAACCCTTCGTTCCCACCAGTGGTTAATCCAACTAGACTATCAACATTAAGGTCCTTCACATCGCTTGAAGCTGCTAAGTATCCACGTCGTAAAACCATAATCCTGTCCGATAGACCAAGTAGTTCTAGTGGATCACCGGAAGACACAATCACTGCTGAACCCCCTCTAGCAAGTTCCCGTATCAAATTATAAATTTCAACTTTAGCACCAACATCCACACCAACCGTAGGCTCGTCTAGAATGAATAGATCTCCACCCTTTGCCAGCCACCGACCCAGTACTACTTTTTGCTGGTTACCACCTGACAAAAGTCGAGGGATCGTCATCACATTTCGTGGGCGCAAGTCAAGTTGCTTAACCATTACTTCCGCCCGCTCTTTCGATACCGCACGCTTTTCCATTAAAGCGACTGAAACTTCATCCAAAGAAGCAAGGTTAATGTTATCGACCACAGGCTGGTCCAGCACCAAGCCATCGTTCCGACGATCACGCGGAACAAGGGCTACTCCCGCTTTTACAGCCTTTGATGGCCGCGTAGGATTGTAGGCTTCCTCTTTAAGTATCATTGCACCACTGGATTTTGGAAGGAGACCATAAATCGTATCAATAAGTTGTTCACGTCCAGAACCCACCAGTCCAGCAATTCCCAACACTTCTCCAGCTGCAACCTCAAAGTTTACCTGCGAGAAGCCTCTGCCTGATAATTCTATCACCTCAAACAATTTTTTATTTGATGCTTTTTCTTTTTCAGGAAATAACTCCGTGATTTCGCGTCCTACCATCGCTGATATTATCTTGTCAGTAATTTGGTCTGAAACCTCATCAAAGACCTTTACTGTCTTGCCGTTCCGTAGCACCGTTACTCGATCGCATATGTGAGTTATTTCTCCTAGATAATGCGAGACATAGATCATCGCTATACCATTTGCCTTAAGCCCCTCAATTGCAGCAAAAAGTCTATCAACTTCACCAATGGCCAGCGGAGCTGTAGGCTCATCAAAAACAACCAGTTTTGCTTGACCGTCAATCAGAGCTCTTGTGATTTGAACAAGCTTCCTTTCTGCAGTGCCGAGATCTCGTATAAGTGTGCGAGGAGAAATATGCGCGTTCAAAGTTTCCCTTAAGAAAACTTCAGATCGCTCGTTCATTGTGTTGGTGTCCAACCCAAAACGACCTGAGATTTCCTGACCCATGAATACACTCTCGGCCACGGTGAAATGCGGCACAAGATGTAGCTCTTGATGGATGAAGCGGACACCAGCTGCATGTATTGCGTTAGGCAATAAAGTGACTTGCCTCTCACCATCCAACGAGACAGTTCCTTCATCTGGCGCATAAACCCCAGCAAGCACTTTAATCATGGTGGACTTGCCAGCACCATTTTCACCAACAAGCCCATGGACCTCCCCTGGGCGCACGGTTAAAGCTGCTAAATCCAAGGCCTTCACCCCGGGGAAAACCACAGTTATACCAGCCATATCGAGAATTGGCGTCAATTCATTTACCCGATGTTTTAAAAATTGTTAAAGGCAAGGGCCCAATTTCTAGTCGAACCCTTGCATTTTAAACCCCATGGGGATCAGTCAAGCGTACCATATCCTAGTGACTTGTACGCTGCTTTCGCCTCGGCCTGACCATTTACCGGGAAGACGTCCACATAAGTTTGTGGGAGCAATTTCTCACCAGCAAAGTAGCGCGCTACGTTCATAGCGCTAGTGGATCCAATAAGGTTCGGTTGCTGAGCGACATTAGCGACAAATGGTGATCCATCTTCGGCCATGATCTCAAGTGTGTCTGGGCCACCATCCAAAGCGGTTACCAAAACATCATCACGTCCAGCCTCTTCTAAAGCTTGCACCACACCAATAGCAGGTTGGTCCCAACAGCCCACATGTATCGCATCGAGTGTACCCACAGGATACTGGCTCAAAAGATCGAGAGTCTTTTTGCGCGCGTCTTCGGGCGCATTAGCAAATTCTTCAGCAAGCTCTGGCTGCACAATTTCGATGTTGGGATAGTCTTGCAATACGTATTTCCATAGACCAGCCCGAATACCACAAATGCGCAGTGCGCCTTCAAAGGCATTAAATACGGCAACTTTACCCTCACCGCCGATCGCATCAGCCATGTAGCGCCCGATGGTCGTACCCATGTAGTAATTATCTGATGTGGTATTATTTACTCCGTGAGGTGAAGCATGATCAACCGTGAATACAGGGATTCCTGCATTTTTTAACGCCTCAAATTTTGGTTCTACTGCACCGTCACCAAGAATTGATATAACCGCATCCACCTTATTAGCTAAAAGGACGTCATGATTATCAGCATGGACTTGGTTGTCGCGACCACCGTCAACGGGCACAACCTCTCCACCTAGCTTTTCTACAGTACTCGTGGCACCGTTAAATGCCTCACGATCCCAAAAATGCTGTGTTCCAACAACTGCCACGCCGATCCTTTTGCCTTCAAGAGATAAATGACCATCAGCCATTACGCTGGTTGCTGCAAAGGTAGCTGCAACAGCAATTGTATTAATTAAAATTGAAAATTTCATCTTTTCCTCCCAGTCTGTTAATGGGCTATACCCAACTTTTAGCGGGCTTTAGCCAACTTTTGAGCCTTGTAAGGCTCACGCTTGTTAGACCCAAGCTTAATTTACTTATGTGCAATTAGATGTCATATGTCAATCTAAAGAGGTTTTGAAATGACACAATATTACTATATTGGCTTGGATGTTGGTACTTCGGTAATCAAAGCAGCTGCTTTTTCTGAAGCAGGTAAGCTAATCAAAATTGTGTCTGAGCCAGCTCCTAAATCAAAGATTGTTGATCGAGCTTCACAGGACATGAACGAAATTTGGGATATAACTAGGCATCTGCTTGCGCAGCTAGTGGACAAACTCGACTACGGCACGCCTATTTCAATTGGTGTCTGTGGCCAGGGTGATGGGCTCTGGATGTTGGACCAGAATGGGAAACCAGTCACAGATGCAATTTTATGGAACGACTCATTTGCACAAGGATCAGTTGATGAATGGGGATCGACAGGGGCAGCACGTAAAGCAAGTTTAAACTGCGGAACTGACCTTTGGGCGGGAACAAGCGCAGCAATTTACAAACAAATACAGTTAGATGCGCCAGATTTAGCAGCTAAGGCCGTAACCATCCTCCACTCCAAAGACTGGATCAACTACAAACTGACTGGCAAACTAGCTACCGATTTTTCGGATGCAACGATACCGTTTTTTGATCTAAAGCTTATGGATTATGCATCTGAAAGCTTTAAAGAATTGGGTGTCGAGGCATTGAAAAATGCCGTTTTACCACCAAAAATCAGCGCGTCAAATCTTGGCTCTCTTCTAACAAAAGTTTCACAAAGTACTGGCCTGCCAGACGGATTGCCAGTGGCGGTTGGAGCTATTGACATTGGAGCAATGCATGTTGGATTAGGACTTGATGCACCAGGCGATGTGCTCTTAATCCTTGGCACAACGGCCGTAGTAAGCGTGGTAACTGATCCTCAACCGCCAGTACCGCCAATCATCGGAGCGACATTAGTTCATCCCATGCCAGGCCGCTTCATCCGTGCTCTTGCACCCTTAAATGGATCGTCTGCTCTGGATTGGGCTCAAACTGCAATCGGCGGAGGCGAGGCACTCGAAACACTGCTAGAAGATGCATCAAAATCTGAAATAGGCTCAGGTAGAATATTGTTTTTGCCATATCTAAACGGGGAACGTGCGCCTTTTGTAGCTCCAGGAGCAACCGGAGTTTTCGTCGGCCTAACATCAAATTCACGCCGCGGGGATATGATCCGAGCGGTGCTTGAGGGCGTAGCCTTCTCAATGCGGGACTGTATAGTTGCTGCAGGTATTTCTATGCCAGAACAGGTGATCGTCACTGGTGGCGGTGCTAAGTCTCCCTTATGGCGACAGATCTTGGCCGATGTACTTGGCTGCTCAATTACAGTAGACAACTCGGGAAATCATGGATTATGGGGCGCTGCTTTACTTGGTATGGCAGCTGCTGGTCACACACCATCTACAAAGTCAGCGAGCAAAGTAAAAAAATTTATTTATGCCCCGGACCCGACGGCACGCGCTCTCTACGATAAATGTTTTCAAAGGTATTGTGACGCACAAGTTGCTATGGCAGAGGTGTTTGAGAAAAATCAACACTAAGGGGGATAGAACATTGCCAAAATTTGACGCTGTTTTCGTTGGCTTGACGATTGTAGACATAGCTGGTCGACCGGTTAAAGAAATACCAGACGGCGGCAATGTCGCCTTTATTGAAGAGATTCGAATGAATCCAGCGGGGACTGCAGCAGGATCAGTTATGAATGCGTCAAAGCTAGGCGTGCAAACCTCTACAGTGGCCTGTGTTGGCAACGACACTATGGGTGACTTTATTATTGACGAATACCTGCGTTTGGGAATTGACGTGTCAATGATTCAGCGGAGCGAGCATTCGCGCACATCTGCCACAATCCTACCGATACGGCCAAATGGGGAGCGTCCAGCTTTGCACAGCCGAGGCGCCTCAGATGACCTAGTCGTCAGTAATGATCAGTTCAATGAAATATGCAATGCTCGGTTCCTACACCTTGGCGGAACCGGATTGATGAAATCAATGGATACAGGGCCAAGTGCAGCTCTTTTGTCACACGCCAAGGCCGCAGGTCTAACTATCAGCTTAGACTTGATCGCACCAAACGAAAGCACCATGAAGCTATTAGAAGACCTATTACCAAATGTAGACTACTTCATGCCTTCAATGGAGGAAGCCGCGTATCTGACAGGCCAAGATGATCCAGCGACGATTGCCGAGGTCTTTCTCAAGATGGGTGCAAAGACTTGTGTGTTTAAGTGGGGAGAGCGCGGATCTTACATCCATACAGGGAATGATCAATTTAGCATACCGGCTTTCAACGTAAATGTTTCTGATACCACAGGCTGTGGAGATAGTTACTGCGGTGGCTTTATTGCGGGACTTGTATTCGGACGAAACTTACGCGCGGCCTGTGAGTTAGCAACAGCGACCTCTGGATTGGTCGCAACGGGGCTAGGCTCTGATGCAGGGGTTGTTAACTTGGCGCAGGTCGAAGAATTTGCAGCCAAAACCGAAAGATTGTCTTAATCTACTCCAAATTTGTAGCTCGCGTTAGCCTGCATAGTCTCTTTTATTTCCGCGTCTGAAAGCAGTACAGGGGCCCCTATCTGCAAACTAATCGCTTGATATTTGGCTAGGGCCTCTAACATTTCAGCTCGAGCAAGGGCGGCCTCAATTGTCTCTGCCACAACCAATGCGCCATGGTTTGCTATTAAACAACCAACTCGCTTCTCCATCGCCTTTACAACATTTTGGGCAAGAGCCGCTGTTCCATAACACGCATAGTCTGCAACTTCGACACTTGCACCACCAAACGCAGCAACATAATAGTGTGACGCAGGTATAGGTTGCCGCGTCATGGCAAGTGCCGTTGCGTAAGGAGAATGGAAATGAACCACGGCACCCACATCTCCACGTTGATAGAGCGCGCGATGGAACCGCCATTCGGTAGATGGACGCATTGGCCCTTTAAAATCAGCCGGACCATTTATCGGTACTACCGAAATCATTTCCTCTGTAATTACTTGCAACGGTACAGCACTTGGAGTGATTAACATTATATCACCATTTCGCACAGAAACGTTTCCACTTGTGCCTTGACCTAGGCCCCGCACTTCAAGGGTTTTATAGCAATTTATAATTTTTATTCTGAGTTCTTTTTCAGTCACAATTGTTCAACGCCTCCGCAAGTGAACTATCCACAACAAGGTGCGTTACATACCCTCCATTAATGGCGGAGCGGATTGGAGCTAGCTTTTTTTGACCCTCTGCAACACAGATCTTGACTTTTGCACTCTTCACCTGGCCTAAACTGGCTCCAATCATTCGACCAGCGAAATCCTGGCCCACGTGGGCGCCATTTGCATCTATAAAATGCCCACATAAAACTGCCTTCGCACCAGCACGTTGAAAACGAAGTATTTCCTCTGAACTAGCAACTCCAGAGGTTGCAATAATGGTATCATAATCTACACCACCAACGGAAAAAAATATTTTATCCAAATCGTCAAACCTAGCAAGTTGCTTTTGAAGTACAGGCTCCGCACGCAATTGAGCTGCTAATTCTGTTGTGGACAAGATTGCAGGAGAGTGCAGTGTTTTGCACTTGGCCCCTAAGGCACCTGCGATCCTGATGGTAGATGCTTCCGGGCTATCAACTTCGGTAGCAGCAGTAGAACCCTGTAGCAGCAATATCTCAGCATCAGGAAGCGTTCTTCTTGGCATTTCCATAGATGCTAAATCGACGGTGGTGCCCCAGGACACACCAACCACATCACCGTTCTCTAACAGCGCTCCCAAAGCTTCGGCTCCAAGTCTCGCTGTTCTCCTCTTAGTATCCTCCGCTTTAAGACCAATGGTCCTACTAATATATACATCCTCAAGTTCGTATTTCAATTTAAGCGAACGCGATAAATCTGAACCAGTGTATGCAGAGCCTTTAATTTTGATTTCGACAATACCACGTTTCTTACCTTGCCTCAGGTAGCTAACAATAGTTTGTCGTGATAGGCCTAACCGCTTTCCAATTTGAGCCTGGGTCAGGCCATCTTTATAGTACAGCTCAGCTACTGCAGCCAGCATACCTTCTGAATCGCCAGAAAAGTCAGTAGGTTTTGTTGGGATCCTGCTCACAGCTTGCCTCACTCTTGCCGATAGGACTTTACCTTAGCTCAGCCTCTGTATTTCCACCATCCACAGTTATCACATGACCAGTTGTGCGCTCCATAAGAGCGAGGTTTACGAAGCCGTCCGCCACATGGCGAGCCTCCACTTCCCTACCAAGTAAGTTTCCCCCCATATAGGCCTCTTCGGTCAAACCGCGTGCCGCCGCACGCTCTTTTATGAAATCATCCGTCAAAAGGCCCGAACGAATGCGGTCAGCATTCATCCCATTGACCCGGATACCTGATCCGGCAAGTTCAAGTGTTAACTGACGCATAAGAAATAACGTAGCGGCTTTTGGTGTCCCATATGCACCCATGTTTTTACCAGGGTTAATCGCCTGTTTAGAAATATTAAACAGTATTTGCCCTCCCCGGCCCTGGGTCTTCATTAGGCGTGCCGCCTCAGTTGCAAAGTTCTTATGGGCGAAAAAGTTCAACTCAAACGCCTTTCGAAACGCTTCATCACTAATTTCCAGCATTGCGCCGCCAGTTGCGGAACCTGCATTCGAAATCAAAATATCTAACCCGCCAAAACGCAACACTGCAGCCCGCATCGCAGCTTCTGCCGCACCCGCGCTCGTTATGTTAGCAGCATAAGACGCGTGCCAAGGCCCGAGTTCCTTCAGGGCATTATCTAAAGCTTCAGCTTCCAAATCCACCAAAACTATGTTGGCTCCCTTAGCCGCGAACGCTTTAGCCGTAGCAAGTCCTATCGCTCCCGCGCCACCAGTAATCATCACTATCTGACCTTCGAAAGGTGGGGTTGCACCCTTACCCAATTTAGCTTGCTCGAGTGACCAATATTCACAGTCAAACATATCTTTCTCGTTCAACGGAAAAAAACCACCTTTATCCTCACCGATGGCGCGCACTCGTAGATTTTGCTCTGCAAGATCCGCAGCGATAGACGCTGTCTTTGCATTTTGGCCTATGCCGACTACTCCGAGCCCCTCAATCCAAGCGTGCTTTGGGTCAGGCGGCAGCTGTTTCTTAGGTTCATTAGCATTTTGAGACTGTCTATTAAAATACGCACGGTATTCGTCTGCAAAAGCTTCTAACTTGGCTTTGATGGTATTGCGGCTTGCAAGATCAGCACTGGTAAGTAATAGAGGACTTCCCTTAGTTCTCAGTACATGATCTGGCGAAGCCATACCACGCGTGGAAAGATCCTCAACATCGCAACGTGCCAAAAATTCTTGAGTATAGTCACCATTCCTTAAATCAAATATTGGCATTGCTTTATCACGATCAGAATTTACCTCTGCTATCAAACCTCGTAGCGTTGGCAATAGATCGACACCTCTTGCCATACACCGCTCACCGAGTTGGGTAGCCGTTTCCATACCAAGATATTTAGCAACCTCATTGGTATGCTCAATTATTTTTTCGTAACTAGTACGGGCAGTCTCTCCAAAGGTAAAATGCCCATGCTGCACTAGTAGAAGTCCCTCAACTTCAGGGTTCTTGTCATATATTTCTGCAGCTTTTTTTGCGAGCGCAAAACCTGGCATGATATAAGGTACGATACCCAGTCGCTTGCCAAATATCTCACGACAAACCTCAGCTGCATTTGGCAGGTTTGCTAGCACCAGAAAAGGCGTAGCATGAGTGTGGTCTACATACTTATGTGGAAGAAAGGCATGTAATAGAGTCTCTACGGAAGGATTGGGCGATGCACTATTTAGCAAGTTGGAGCGTTGGTAGTTGACCATTGATTCATCAGACAAGCTATCCAAAGCACGTAGCCTTGTGAGGGGCTCTAGCCATACACCTGGCAGCCCAGGCGCTTCGATTACGTCTAGATCCCAGCCTGAGCCCTTCACATGCAGAACATCTCTAATTTTTCCGAATAAGTCAGCGCGCTGCACCTTTACAGAAGTGTTCCCACCACCATGCATTAGAAGGTCCGGATTTTGGCCAATTAACCGCGAGGTATAAACTCGCTCACCCAATTCCTGATCAGCAGCATTATTACCAGCCGCGGCACGATAATTAGCAGCCTCAACATCCTCATACCTATTCTCGATCATTTATGCCCTCGCTTGATAAATTAGTAGACTGACATATGTCGGATACTGGCGCATATGTCAAAATATTAGAAAGCTACTCAGAAAATGTCGTACAATGAACGCGTGTGATTATGCATCTTTGGGTTTTTCAGTTTTAAAATTCACTTATTTCGGTTGATTGGTCTCAGAAGGCCCAAGAAAAGGGCTTAGACGTTCCAAATTCTCATCCAAGTGAATTTACAACGCTATTACTAAAGGCCCGTGATTCAATAAATTCACTCTAAGACTGATTTAGGTAGAAGAAAGGAAACGGTCCAATTGGGGATATCAACAATTTCACTTATCCGTAGGTCGCCACAAACTGAGCAAAGCATGTAAGCTTCCAATGCGCTCTATACCATCATCAGAATGGGGTTTATCAAAAAGTGATAACGCTTTTTGTCGTGCCACCGCTTTGTCTTTTGGCGCGATGCCATCTTCCAACTCCACACCAACCATATCAACTCCACTGGCAACAGCTTTGGAAAACATGTCGGGTCTAAGTCCCGGTACGAAAATGAAGCTTCGACGTGGTTGCATGAAAGTATTTTTGGTCATTGATCTTTCCTGTTTTTAATAATTTCCGGTGGGTTAAACGCTGTTATATTTTGAGCGGGACCGTCATATAATTCGACTTCGACAAGACAGCTATGGGCTGCAGGGCCTTGGCCCAGTTTTGATGTGCCTGCATCAGGTGACAACATATTAGGGTTACCATGTTTACACATACTTTTTCTACTGGCTGGGTCTACCGGGTCATACCAAGACCCAGTGCTGATAATAATTACTCCGGGCATAACGTCTTTGGTAATGTTCACTCCACATAAGCATGCCCCTCTGTCATTGAAAACACGCACAATGTCGCCCTCACTAATACCACGGGTTTCAGCGTCATTGG
>Ga0315330_10002164_pt1 | contig 13438 bp, 8 predicted proteins | sample M140m34915metaG_FD_203453 | JGI IMG/M metagenome (GOLD analysis project Ga0315330, IMG submission 203453) | Ammonia-oxidizing marine archaeal communities from Monterey Bay, California, United States - M1 40m 34915 | ecosystem: Environmental > Aquatic > Marine > Intertidal zone | place: USA...
CGACGACACCGACACCGACACCGACGACTACGGCTACGCGCGGCCGCGCCCGTTTCCGCAGCCGGCCAGCCGGCTGTCCATCTAGCATCTAGCATCTAGCATCTAGCACCGCGTCCGTGCCTAGGTTTTGCGCACCGCCCCGCGCAGTTTGCCAGGCTCGATGCCCGCGACGCAGACCGCAAAGGGGCGCAGGCGCACCACCTGGCACGGCGCGACGCCGAGCTCGCGCGCAAACTTGTTGGTCCAGTACTCGTGGTCGTGCGTGCCCCACAGCGGGAGCGGTTCGATGTTCGGCGCGTCGGGCCGCTCGGGGAAGCGCCGGTTCTTCCACGTAAACGTCCGGTGCACAAAGTCGCTGTCCGGGTGCGGCGCGTCCCCGTCTCCGGCGTGCGCGCGGTGCTCCTGCGCCGCCGTGGCCAGGACGGCCTTGTCGACCGCGATGCGCGGCGTCGCAAACGGCAGCGCGCAGAGCGCCGGTCCATTCTTGAGCGCGTAGCGCACCTCCCCCTCGGGCGAGAGGAAGAGCACGACGCCGTCGCCCGGGTTTGAGAGCGTGACGAGCCCGTGCGAGCTCGGCGCGTCGATGCACGTCGTGTACTGGAAGCGCGCGCGCCCGTGCTCGTCGTCGTCGACTCGCCGAATGGTGTTGACCGAGACGTCGAGCGTGGTCACCGCCGCGCGGTACTTGCCATTCGACGACTGGTCGGGCACGGTGTCGAGCGTGATCAGCCCGAGCGCCTTGCCCGCCGCTTCCAGGATGCGCGCGCGGTTGCGCGAGCCCGCGAGCGAGACGCGCCGCAGCGCCACGGGGCCGGGCTCGCCCTTTTCGAGCGCCTCTTCGAGCGTCGCGCCCTTGCGCAGCGACGCGACGAGGCGCGCGTGGAAGGTGGCGCCCGCGAGCCCGGCGCCCGCCTTGCACACGAGCCACGCCGTCTGGTGGATGCGGTTCATCCCGCGGCACGTCGGGTCGGGCGCGCACGAGTGCTCGGCGAGGAAGAGGCCCACGAAGCACGCCGACGAGTCAAAGCCCGCCGTCCAGTCGCGCTTGTCGCGGTCGTTCTCGTCACAGTCGAGCTCGGGCCCGACGGTGACGGTCGTGTCGGCCATCTCGGACGCCACGGCGTCGCGCATGCGCACGAGCGCGGCGGCGCGCGCGGCGGGGTCGTCGATGATCCGGCGCAGCTTGGCCGCGTCGATCTTGACCGCCGAGACGCCCGACCACCAGTCGGACCGCAGAATGTCGATGGGCACGTGCGGCTCGTTGCCGGCGAGGCGGAAGACGACGTTCTTGTACCGTCCCGTGTCTTCGCCGCGCTCGGCCTGCGGCAGCAGCACGGCCTCGTCCAGCGAGCGCAGCGAGCGCAGCAGGTGGTTGCGCAGCCCGATGGTGCAGTCGTCGACGGCGAGCAGGCGCGCCATCGCTATCCGCCGTTTGCTGCGCGCCGCTCGCCGTCTGCGCCGCGCGCGGCGGCCAGGGCTAGCGCGCGCGATGGACTACGAAGCGCAGGAGACGCGTGGCGAGCAGCTGATAGTGTGGACGATCGCGCTAGCCAGCGTGGTGATCAGCGTGCTCTCGGTGGTGTGGGTCTTCGGCTGACGAGCGGCGGGCGACGCCGATGTTCGAAGGGCTGCAAGGACGCCACGGGTATCAGCCGCACCGGCACTGGCGCGACGTTCGCACCGAGCTCGAGCGCGGCCCGCTCGGCGCGCTCCGCTACCCCGAGACGGGCTTCGTGCAGGACGCCGCCAACCTGGTGTGGGAGAAGCTCGACCTCACGTCGCGGGTGTCGCTCCTTCTGGCGTCCCATCCCACAACGCGGCGCCTCGCGCTGCGCGAGTACCACCAGGGCAAGCGCACCGAGTACGGGCTGCTCGGCGGCTACGGGTTTGGCACGCACACGCGCGATACGATCGTCCTGGTCGTGCTCGGGCGCGTGATCTCCATGACGGGCGCCTACGGGCGGTACGACGCGCAAAACGACAGGGACCAGCTGGGGAAGCTCTTTGCGCTGCTCCAGTCGAAGCTCGGAAAGCAGGCCTTCTACGAAGCGTTCAAGGGCTCCAAGTCGATCGAGGAGTGGCGCGGGCTGCTGGTACGGCTACTCTGAACGATAAGCGGCGCGGGAGGGATCCGCTAGTGTGTGTGTGCGTGCGTGCGTGCGTGCGTGCGTGTGCGGCCGTGTGATTCGAATGCCGCTCCCCAGCCTCTCCGGACTCAACCTCGGCCCGTCCACGGGCCCGATCGTGCGCTTCCAAGACCCGCGCGCGGCCGTGCGCGACGAGGTCCTGCAACGGGAAGGCCGCCAGACGCGCCGGCGCGTCAGCGAGGAGCTCGAGCGACAGGGGCCCGACCAGTGTCCGGGCTCGTTTGACGACCTCGTGCCCGGGCAGAGCGTCTACCAGTTCCCCGAGAGGGCGGTGGCCTTCACGCTCGAGTTCGTCCACGCCTACTGGGTGCGGCGGGTCTTGGAGGGCAAAGGGCGCGACGCGTTCAACAACCCCTGCGAGCCGCACTCGCCCGCAGTGAGCTACACCGAGCTCGAAAAGGTCGCGGATGCGCTCGGGCCCGGGTGGGAGCTGAGCAACGCCGTGCGCGTCGTGATCGATCGGTTGAAGCGCGAGGACGGCCCCGTGCCGGCGGGCGCCGACTGGCGCGCCGCGTCCGCGCGCCGCGACTTTGTCAGGACGGCCGTGTTCGTGCAGGAGGTCCCCGCCCGGGGGTTCTGCCCCGCGGTCCGGGCCGTCTTCGAAGAGCTCCGCACGCCTTCGGAGGGCCGCGTTTACACGGACACGGACTGGGTCGAGAGGCTCATGCAAGCCTTTCCGGAGGCGCACATCCGCAGCGCGGCTCGAGCCTACGCGCGCGCGCAGCTGATCAACCAGACCGTCGACCCGCTGTTCCGCGCCGAGCTGAACCATCCGCCAGAACAGAGCCACCCCCCGACCAATGAATGGGAGTGGGAGTTCCTCTTCGGCTGGTCGTCGCGGACGATCGGCGATTGGGAGGGTATGATGGCCTGGGTGGCGGCGCACCTGCAGCGGCCTGGCGGCCGTCCGGACCCACAGGCCCTCGCCGCGGTCCACTTCGAACAGCGCGTGCTCGCGCTCGTTGCAAACCTCCGCGGCCGGGAGGATCGCGGCCCGGTGACGGGAGAGCAGTACCACACGGCCGCCGCCATCGCGGGAGACGACCCCTTTCGTGTCGACGGCACCAGCCCCGGCGCGTACGAACGCACCGACCGCGACGTCCAATTCGGCGAGCGCTTTACGCTCGCCGATTTGGTGGCCGCCCGCGACGCTCCCGGTTATCGGGGCCGCCTCGGCCTGGGCATCGCGGACGTGATGGACGTTCGGTGCCTCGACCCGGAGGGCACGATGGCCGCGCACACGCGCCACGCGGAGCGCGACGGCCTCGACGCGCGCTTCTCGCCCATCGGCAGCTCGGTGCACTTCGAGTGGACGCGCGGCGAGGGCGGCCCCGCGGCCGCCAACCACAACTTCTTCACCATCGTCGTCACCTCCAAGCCAGGCAGCCGTCTGGAGCGAATGATCCGGAACTTCGAGCCCGAGCTGACGCGGTACGACCTCCTAAGCCACCTCAGCTACGCCGTGGGCCACTCGCGGGCGATGATACCGGCGGAGCTGAACAGCATGCTGGCCCGAGCCGCCCAAGACTTTCCGCACGAGTGGCACGACGTCGTCGATTGGAGCATCGTCACCGACGACCCGACCGCCGGTTGGCCCGGTGAGGATGGGCAACGGACCGTGTGGAGAATCAAAATCGCCGTCTGGCTCATGCGCCGGATACTGCAAGACCAGCCGTTTGCCTCGACCGCCAACTACGACTACGGCGCGGAGTGGGGGCTGGACGGGAGGCCCGAGCGGCCCACCGCCGAGTGGGGCAACTGGGCGAGCCCCGAGTGGACGGCGCAGACGCCGCCGCCCACCGAGATCAACCTGGACGGCTCGCCGCGCTTCCAGGACTGGCCGTTCGTGCGCATGGTCACCACCGGCACCTTGATGCTGCAGAGCGTCTTCGCGCAGGTCTACGCGCGCGCGCGAACACAGGGTATCTCCTCGAGCAAGATGGGGTTTGTCGACCCGGGCGAGACTCGGATCGCCACGGCCTGGGAGCCCGCGGTGCGCAACAACGTGGTGCAGTTCGCCTTCGAGCGCATGGGGCCGACGCGGGACAGGACGCTGGTCGAGAAGGCCCGGGCCATCACGGGCACCAACGGCCAAGCCGAGACCATCTCCGACTGGTACTGGCCGGGGGCCATACAGCGCCCCCCCAACGTCGTGTACGAGTCGCGGACGATCCTAGGGGGACGGAACGCTCAGCTCGGCTTGGAAACGATCCCCAACCCCGACCGCTTGAACGCTGCCGCCGTCCTGCAAGGGCACCTCCGCGCGGGCATCGGCCTTCCGCAGATTGCGATCGACACGTACCACCGCCGCGAGTTTGGCCGCAGCAGCTGGCACGGCGGCGGCCAGCGCTTTTGCACCGCGACGCTGCAGGCGCAGATGTGGTACGTCGAGTATCTGCGGCGCTGACCGGGGCGGCGTGCGTGTGCGGCGTGCGTGTATCTGATATCTAACACCGCCGTTATACGCACACACGCCCACAGCGTCCGCGGTCCTGCCCGCGCTCACAGCCTCCGCCCCGCGCCACGCGCGCGCTCGCGCCGCTGGAGCCGCTCGACCGCCCTCAGCCGGGCGCCGTTTTCCCCCGGGCGCGCAAACAACGGCGGGTGCTCGCGCGCGCGCCAGTAGACGATCGGCACCTCGGCAAAGTACGCGAACTCGAACGTCCGCGCCGGCGGTATGCGCCGGTTCCGCTCGTGCGTGCGCAGCCCGCCTTCGTGCCGGCGCGCGCAGGCGAGTCGTTCGGCGGCGCTCACCGCCCACTCCTCGATCAGTTCGTTGTTGTACGGCTCGGAGGCCAGCAGAAAGTCCTCCGGGTCCGCGGTCCCGAGGGGCCCGCCGAAGCGCTCGGCCCACTGCAGGAGGCGCGCCTGCCCTTCGATCAGCACGGCGAGCGAGCGCCTCCACGTGTCGGCGTCCGGCCGGCCGTCTTGGGCCGCGTACCCTTGCCAGAAGAGGCGCGCGCCTGATGGGTCCGTCTCCGGGTGCGGCGGCAGCGTCGCCATTTCCGGCACGGTCCCGAGCCGGCCGCGCGCATCCGTGCCCTGCCGAGCGCGCAGCACGCGGATCCTGTCGATCAGCGCGAGCAGCGGGTCGGGCTGCCTCTCCCTCAGCGCGATCGAACGCAGGACGAGCATCCGGACGAGCTGCGGCGCGATCTTGAACGTGAAGGTCATGGTGAACCCGGGCCCCGCCGAGCTTGTGTGCGTGATGGCGATCAGCTGTTTCCCCACCTCGGGCACGTAACCAAAGGCGAAGTTCGGCGGCGGCGGCGGCTCCCATCCCGCGTTGGAGCGGTAGGCCTGGTTGAGGAGCGCGTACGCGTCGGCGGGGTAGTGCTCGGGCAGGAAGGCGCTGTGGAGCGTACGGACGACCGCGTCGTTTGAAACGCGTTCGCGCTCGAGCCTCCCGTCTCGTACCCTCATCGGGTACACGTACTGCATGAACGCGGGCGCGCGATCCTCTCGGACGCGCATGCGCACTTCGAAGAGGCTCGAGGTTTGCGTCGCCGGAAACGGCAGACCCGCGGCGCGTACCGTGCTGCCCACGACTCCGCGCTCGTACTCCGTTCGCCACGAGAAGAACACATTGTCTACGAACGGGCGGACGAAGGTGTACTCGCGCTCCGAGCGCCAGGTGGCGGCCTCGCGCAGCCACTCTTCCGCCCAGTCCGGCGGCGACCCGGGCCACTGGTCGCCGTCCGCGTCCGAGTCCGAGTCCGAGTCCTGCGCGTCCGAGTCGTCGTCCAGCGGCTCGACGCGGTCGGCCGCGGCGTCGTTCGGCGGCGCCGGGTAGTCCTCCAGAAGGTCCCGGATGTCCGATCGTGGCAGCGGCTCTCTGGTCAGCGGGTCCTTCACCGCCTTCCGCTCTCGCATCTGCATGTGCACGAGCCGCGCGAGGCTCTTGGCGTCGTAGAAGTTGTATTCTTGTTCGGGCCGACCGCCGTCGGCGCGGTTTGGCGTTTTGACCGCAAACGTGGCGCCGTCTTGCCCTCGCCTTTTGTTCTTTGGGAGCGGCTCCGTCGAGAACGGGTCGATCTGCGGCTCGTCCGCGTCGGTGAGCGCCACAAAGGGACCCGTCGGCGCGCACGCGCGCGCGGCCGGCTCAAGCTTCAGTCCGGCGAGGTTGGGCAGCGCCATCGGAGATTTCTGCTCGTATCGCCGCGCGCGCGAGGTTATCGTACCTGCATCGAGCCGGTCCGACCGCGGGCGGGATAAAGCCGCGTGCGTGTGCGAGGGAGTAGCCTCGAGAACCTCGTCCCAATGGCGCTCCCCGACCTCTCCGCGCTCGACCTCGGCGAACCCACCGGTCCGATCGTCAGGTTCACCGACGAGTACCAGCGCGACGTCTCGCGTCGCACGCGTGCCGGCTGCGCGCGGCGCGCAGCCGAGGGCGACGGCGAGGTGTGCATGATCGCGCACGAGCCCCTTCTGCACGGGCAGGAGGTCTACCAGCTCCCCGAATTCGAAGGACGGCCGGGCGCCTTTGTCGGCATTCGCGAGATCTACGCGTGGTGGCGGTCGCAGCGCCGGCAGGGCTACCCGATGAACAACCCGACGATCCCCAGGCAGCAGGTCGGCGACGCGGAGTGGGCGGTCGTGCGCGACTGGGTGCTCGCACAGCAACCGCCGGCGTCGCAGCAAGTGCTGTTTCCCGACGGCATCATCGAGCAGCAGCCCTACGACGGCGCCGAGTGGGAACGGCTGCTGCCGGGGATCGACCCCGGGCTGCTCTCGCACGGCGGCGGCGGCATCGCAAGCGGCCCGGGCTCGATGCTCATGCACGGGCTCGCCGCCGCCGTGGTGAACAAGCGCGCGCTCTTCTCGCGCATCGGCAGGGACGTCGAGTTCACGTGGCGGCAGCAGCGCTGGGAACAGCCCGCTGCGTACGCGCCGACGGGGCTCGTCAACAACGACTTTCTCATCCGAATCAGCGCCGAGCCCAACACGGTGCTACACACGCAGCTCACGCACTGGGGGTCGGCGCAGGGCGCCGTCTTCAGGAACTGGATCGAGCGGGGGCGGCTCCTCCCCGTCCTCGAACGGGCCTTGGGTCTCCCGCCGGGACGGCTGTCGTCGCCCCTGATCGCGCCGGGCAGAACCGACGAATCCCACCCGGAGCAACGCCAAGCCCTCAAGAGCCCCAACGCCCGCTGCCGGTACTACCACCCCGACGGGACGCCCTACTGGGGGTGGGTGCGGCCCAACGATCCCGCCAGCATGAAGGTGGTCCTCGAGATCGAGATCCCCATGTGGCTGATGCGCAACGTCATCGTCGGCCGGATGGACCCGCCCGAGTGGCCCGACCGCTTCAGCTGGTCCCACGAGCTGCTGTCCCCGGACCACCTCGAAGGCTACTACGAGGAGCGGTTCGGGGGGGGCGCGTTCTCCCCGATGCGCATGAATGTCGCAGGGACGCACTACTTCCAGACGCTCAAGTGGGGCGTGCTGATCGCCCAGGCCATGATCGCGCACGCGCACGCGGCGCAGTCCATGAACTCGCTCTACTTTCTGACCTCGGAGACCGACGGGGGGCGCATGCACCCGGCAGTGCTGCAGGGGCGGTTCAACACGTTCTGGGGCGGGGCCAACGGAGTCGACCAGTACCACGCAGAGATGGCGCTCGGCCTCAGGCGAAGGCTTCCGCCGGTGGTCCCCGACTGGTACGACCCGCAGGCGCGGCCGGGGCCGGGGCACGCCACCCGCGTCCTGTGGGGCCAGCGCCACGCGCCGGGCGCTTCGCCGGACGAAGGCGACCTCGACGCCTTCTGCCGCGCCGGCGACTACGGCCTGCCGCAGGTCGCCCTTTGGACGCGCCGCGACGACCTCGTCATGCCGGAGTCGACTGTGCTGGGAGCGCCGGAGAGCCGACTCGTCGAGCACAAGCTGACCACGCGCATCCCGCTGTGGTACGTCGAGTACGCCGACTGAGGTTGTCGAACACCCGGGGGGTTTTCTTAACTTTGCACACAACGCCACAACGCCACAACGCCACAACGCAGCGCGCCCATACCGCGCCCTACCACGCCTCGTCGCGCTCGCGCTCCTTCTCCTCCGCCACGCGCGGGTGCACCTCGGCCGAGCCGCGCACGTGCGCCCAGCGCATCAGCGCCTTGGCCAGGTTCTTCTGCCACATGCGCGCCATCGTCGGGTCGTGGTTGACCACGGCGTCGATGGCCTTGCGCGCCAGCTTCTCGGTGCCCAGGTGGCACGCGTGCTGCGTCAGCTCGCGCACATCGCCGTCCGAGCCGCGCAGCAGCGCTTGCTCGCCCAGCTCCGCGTCGGTCTCGTCCTCCTCCACCTCGGCGGTCGCGCGCAGCTCGCCCACGTCGTTCAGCTGCCGCGAGTAGGTGCGCATGCGCTCCTCGCGCGTCATCTCGAGGAAGAGCGTGCTCGGCCCGTACCAGGCCGACGACATGGGCAGCTCGGTCTCGGGCAGCGCGCGGCGCAGGATGCGCGCCGAGAGCGCCGCGCAGTGCGCGGGCGTCTTCGGCGAGTCGTCGATGGTCCACGCCAGCGAGCGCAGCGGCGGTATCGAGAAGGGGTAGTTGTACAGGCGCAACACGGGCGCGTACGGCGTGTGCACGTGCTCGAGCTCGCACTCGTCGCGCAATCGGTTGGCCGCGTCCCACGCGACCACGGGCGTCGCGCGCCACGCGTCAAAGTTCTTGCCGAGGTAAAAGTCCTCCGCGTCGCCAAACTGCGTGCCCCAGTCGGCGCGCTTGCCCAGGTAGGTCGCAAAGTTGATGCGCTCCTCGCCCTCGCCGCCGCCCCCGCCGCCGCCCCTCGCCGACGCCGACGCCTCCGCGGGCGGCAGGAGCAGCTCCACGTGCGTCATCACCGGCGCGGGCTGGAAGCTCTGCACGAGCGCGTCGAGGCCGCGCTCGAAGACGCCCCAATCCTCGTTGGGCGCGTCGGCCTCCAGCCCGACGACGTACGCGACCCGAGGGCCCGTGGGCCGCTTCGGCTTTGCCGCTCGCGTTTCGGACGTCGGCCGGGCCGTGCGGCCACTCGACACGAGATCGCCCGTGCGGGCGGGGACGGGGGAGGTCGCCCCCGCGCCCGGGCCCGCCCGTTCCCGACTCCCGCGGATGATGTCGGTCCATTGATCGTCCGATAGACGGACAACGGACATCACGACGCGCGCCCGACGCGGACGCGCACCCCCACGCCCATGCACACGCACACGCACGCATACCACACACGCCGCGTTCGCGCCTAAATGGCTAGCGCGCCCAGCGGCCCGAGCCGGCCTGCTCCGCGCGCAGCGCGGCGCCCGCCTCGCCGTCGGGCGCCCAGACGCGCTCGGCCACGAGCTCCGCAAACTTGCGCGTGCGCCACAGCGCGATCACGCGGGTGTTGGCCGACCGCGGCTCGTACAGCACCGGCCGGTGCGCGACGGCGTTCGCATTGTAGGGCGCCGCGGCGCGCGCCGCCGCCGGCGTCAGCACCTTGTCGGTGCGCAAGGGGACGCGCTCGGGCACGAGGAAGCGCACGCGCGCGTGCACCAGGCCGAATAGGCGCGCGCTCACCCAGTGGAGGTCCCGGTCGCGCAGGTCGGGAAGCGGCTCCTCCGTCCCCCCCGCCTCCGTGAGACCGCTCCCCAAGGGGTCCTCGCCGAGCTGCACCGCATACGGCGGCGACATGAGGATCTCGGCCGCGAGCAGGAGCGGCTGCCAATCGGGGTCCTCGCACGCCTGCTCGAACTCGGTCGCGAACTCGTCGTCGAACGCGGACGCCACCATGGCCAGCGTGATCCGACTCGTCGCCGAGGGCGCATTCTCAGTGGCTCGGTCGAGCGCGCGGCGGATGCGCGCGTTGGAGGTTGGGCAGCGAGGCGTCGGCGGCGAGTCCATGCACAGCCCCAGGGCGGTGGCGAGCGCGAGGCCCCGGTGCTCGGCGTCGTAGTCGTCGACGTCGAGAAAGTAGGGCAGCGCGCGCGGGCAGAGCTTGACGACGCACGGCAAGAAGGCGTCGAGGTCCGGCCTCGGCGGACCGAGCGGGCGAAGCTTGGCCACGCCGAGCTCCACATCCCTTGCCTGCTCCACGTCCACCGGGTGCGTCGACCAGTAGGTCCACGCCTCGCGCGGGTCGACGCTGTGCCCCTCGCCCAGAAAATGGACATCGCCATTCTCCTTTGCGTCCTCTCGGGCGCGGTACCAGAAGTGCTCTGGCAGCTGGTCGGCAAAGTCGTGGTGCATCGCGCCCGGCCAGCGCAAGGGCATCGCGATGTCGCGCGCGCGCATGCGCTCGACGATGCGACGCACCCACTCGAGATCGTCGCTCGCGACGGCCAGCGCCAGCAGCTGGTGGTGCGCGCGCGGCGTGAAGAGCGCGCACCCGTCGAGCATCTCGAGCGCGCGCTCGGGGGCGGAGCGGTAGACGAGCTGCAGCGGCTGCTGCGACTCCCAGCTGGCCCCGAAGAAGGTGGACTCGAGCGCCTCGACGGAGCCGTCGAGCGACGCCGCGCGCTCGAGCTGCGCGTTGAGCAGCGGCCACGCCTGCTCCAGGTCGGTGGCGTGCCTCTCGAGCAGCTCGCGGAAGAGCAGCTCCGTCTGCGCCGGCGGCCACTCGACCTCCGCGAGCAGCCGGCACATCGCGTGGCGCGCGTGCTCCGGAGCGTACATGTCCGCGGTCGATTGGCGACCCGCCCACACGGCTCCGAGCAGCGCGTTGAGCCGGCCCCCGGCGAGCCGGTGCGGAAAGTCGCGGACCGTGTCGCGCACCCCGAAGACGCCGCCGAGGTTCCTCTCCTCCGCGCAGAGGAGCGACGTCTCCATGTTGACCCGCGCATACCGGCTGACGCGCGTGACGGGGCACCGGTCCAGGACCTCTGGCCAATCGGGCCAATCGGACGCGCACCAACGGCGCGTCGCGTCCAGCCGCGCCGGCGACAGCAGGAGGTCGACGATGCGAGCGCCGAAGCTGTGGAGCTCGGCGTCCTGGGTGCCTTTGAAGGCCTCGTGCACCGCGACGACGAGCACTTCGATGGGCCAGTCCACGACGCCGAGCAGCAGGTCGAGGAGCCACCCCGAAGCGACGGATTCGATCGCCTGCACCAAGACCGACATCGTGAGCGCGGCGGTCGCTTGGTGCGCGGCGGTCGAGCCGGCGCCAACCGTGGGCCGCTCGTCGACGTTGAACCCCTCGTACTGCTCCCAGTGGGAGCGGGCGCGGTGCGTGGGGTGCATCCCGTAGTAGATGTCGGGGCCGTGCAACACTGCGGACACCTCGTTGAGGACGCTTTGCGCGTCCTCATACGCCGAGCTCCCGGGGTAGCTCCTGAGCCGGAGCAGCCGGCGCAGCGCCTCGGCGTCGGCCTTGCGCCGACCGGTGGCGGCGGCGTCGGTGGGGACGACGACCGGCTCGGCGAGGGCGGCGGCCAGCCGCTCCTTGAGCAGACCGAAGAGCGCCTCGACGGCCGGGACCATGGCCGCCGCCGACGACCGCACGTGCTCCAGATTGACGTCGGTGAACCGCGCCAGGCGGTCGGTGTCGGCGAGCTTGTTGCGGCACATCCACAAGACGGAGTCGACGAGCGCTCCGGTGCGCAGCTCCGCGCGGAGTTGCGGGTTCGTCAGCACGCGCTGCAGCAGCGCCCACATGCCGCCCGACTGCACCATGACAACGGGCAGCGAGTCCATGCTGTGGACCACGGGCAGCAGCTGCGCGTCCGTCGGATGCTCCCACACCGCCTCGCCCAGCGCGGCGTACGCCTGGGCGCCGCCGATGCCGTCGCCGTGCATGAGCGAGTTGAGCAGCAGCCACGAGGTCTCCCCGACCGAGGCGCGCTCGAGAAACGCGTCGAAGAGGTTCTCGCACGCGCCCACGAACCGGAGGCAGAAGCTGCGATCGTGCTCCTCCATCCGGGTCTTCCCCCGAGGGTACATCGACTGGTACGCAGCCTGGACGCGCCGTCCCTGGGGCTCGGACGGCGCGAGGCGGTCGGCGCCCCACGCGCCGTCCCAGCGCTGCTCGTGCTGGTCTTCGTCGTTGGACGCGGTGCGGGCGCTTTTGCGCGAGCGGCGTGGCATGAGGCGGAGGCGGCGAGCGGTGGGCGTTTGCACGTTGCCGTTTGTACGACAGTGGCCTGCGCACAAGCGGCAGCCGCCGACGCGCGCCGACCGACGGCCGGGGCGTGGGAACTGCACGAAGAACGCGCGCCTGAAGGGGGGGATAAACAGCGGACAAATGGGGTGGTAAACAGCGGAATATATACGGAACATATAACATATGTTATATGGTCCGGGCGGGGGCGTCGCCGCGCCGCGGACCGCCCGCGGCCCCCGTCCGGACCGTGCGGTCCGAGCGCGCTCGGGCGGGCGCCGGCTGCCACTAGTGTACTACAACCACCCACACAAGCACAACCAAAATCGCCATGGCCACCTTCGCCAACAACGCCAACAACGCCGCCGCGCTCGCCGCCTTCGAGGCCGTCCTCAGGACCGGCGACCTCCCGGCCATCGAGGCCACCTGGGGCGCCCTCTTCCGGCAAGGGGCCGCGGCCCCGGCCCCGGCTCCGGCCCCGACTCCGACCCCGCCTTCGACTCCGGCCGCGGCCGCGCCCAAGCGCACGGCGAGCCAGGCCGACGTCGAGGGGCTGCTCCTGCACTACGGCGACCTCGGCGCGCCCTCCGCGCCCTCCGCGCCCAAGAAGGCCAAGAAGACCAAGAAGGTCACCCTCGCCGAGCCGGTCGAGGCCGCCGAGCCGGCCGAGGCCGTCGAGGTCGTCGAGGAGGAGGCCGAGCCCGCGCCCGCGCCCGCGCCCGCGGACAAGCCGCTCAGCAAGAAGGCGCAGAAGGCGCTCAAGCGCCCGCGCGCCGTCACGGCCTACAACGTCTTCATGAGCGAGCTCTCGGCCAAGCTCAAGAAGAAGAACTGGAACCCCGACGGGCTCGAGGGCGCCGCCCTCCACAAGGCGCGCTTCGCGCACGCCGCCGCCGAGTGGAAGAAGGTCCCCGAGGCCCAGCAAAAGGGCAAGTGGCAAAACAAGGCCGAGCAGGCCACCGCGACCAAGGTCGCGCTGTGGGAGGCCGGGCAGCCGCTCGCCGACGAGGAGGAGTAGGCGCGCGGGGGTCGTAGTCGCGCGCTAGTGTGGTCTTGTCTCGGTATCAATACTCAGTTGACACTCACTCTCTATCCGCTAAGCCCCCGACCACCACTCGCCCGCACTTGGCACTTGGCACTTGGACGGAAACTCTCGGCTGCCGCTCGCGCGCCGCCCGTACTTGTGAGAGCGCACGTCACACACAGCCACACTATGCCCCAGGCCTGCGCGCGCTCGCTCTTTGCTC